>Ga0210403_10005970_pt1 | contig 10262 bp, 5 predicted proteins | sample IncBWC19MmetaG_FD_150863 | JGI IMG/M metagenome (GOLD analysis project Ga0210403, IMG submission 150863) | Forest soil microbial communities from Barre Woods Harvard Forest LTER site, Petersham, Massachusetts, United States - Inc-BW-C-19-M | ecosystem: Environmental > Terrestrial > Soil >... | reverse complement strand
TTCGAAACGAGTGGGATTCCCGTCTTCCTAAGCCTTATACTATAACTTATCCGTCTGTGGGCTTGTCTGGTATTCTCTCTCAAATGATGTCCATGCCAAGGGCTATTTCTTTCCTTAAATTAAATGCCAATTATGCCAAAGTTGGAAACGGTGGTCAGGCACAGATCCTTAACAATACGTATGGTTATAACCAGGGTGCCGGAAATGGCTTTTTAAGCAGGACTCAAACCCAGGCGATTCCAGGACTAAAACCTGAAATTGTAACCAATTTTGAGGTCGGTGTTGATGCGCGGTTTGTTGAAAACAGGCTTGGATTTACATTCACGTATTACAAAAGCAACTCAACAAATCAGTTGCTGCAACTTAACCAACCTGTAGCGACTGGCTATACCTATAAGTATATTAATGCAGGGAATATCCAAAACTCGGGGATTGAGTTGGTATTGAATGGAACTCCTATTAAAAACCAGGATTTCAGCTGGGACATCGGGTTGAACTTCTCAAGGAATGTCAATAAAATTATCTCCCTGGATCCCAATATCCCAATTGCCTATTTAGGTGGTAATTCTGGTTATGCAAGAAGTGCAACACCGGTAGTACAAACCGGTGGAAGCTACGGTGACCTGGTGTCATTGCATTGGTTAAGGTTGCCTACCGGGCAACTAGTGGTAGACCCTACTTCCGGACTTCCGGTGTCGGGAACATACAAGCTTGATGCCAGCGGAAATCCGACAGTAGATAAAACGCCGACCTACTTGGGCAGTTTCAACCCTAAGGCATTACTGGGTCTCACCAATACATTTAACTACAAGAACTTTTCAGTGCGGTTATTAATGGATGGTCGTTTCGGAGGTATAATTCTTGATGGTACAGAAATGAACTTAGCGTTCAGTGGAATATCTGATGTTACTGCCCAACACCGCACAGATGCCTGGAATCTCGGTGGCGTTGATGTAAGCGGCAACAAGGTAGCTGCCAATGTTACAGCGCAGCAATTTTGGACAGCGGGTAGTAACTCTACTACCGGTAAGCGTTATGGCGTGGGAGAGTTTTTTGCCTACGATGCTACGAATTTTAGGGTGAGGGAATTTTCCATCGGTTACAACATTCCCCTACCTAGCGGCTCCGTCTTCAAAGCAATAAGGATTTCAGCTGTTGGCAGAAACCTGCTGTGGTTGTACCGCGGTTCTTCCCTTCTTGATATTCCTGGCCTAGGCAAGCGCAAAATGCAAATTGACCCCGACATGAGTTTGGGTAACGGCAACTGGCAAGGTGTACAATACGGCTCCATGCCTTCTACACGAAGTGTAGGGTTCAATCTCAAACTTACCTTCTAATGTTTAAAATCATAAAAATGATGTATATGAAAAGAATTAAATTTTTATCGATAACGCCAGGTCTATTCCTCGTTGGGATGCTGGCGTTGATGGTATCGTGTACTAAGGATTTTGAGAGCATCAATACCAATAAGAATGCAGTTGCTGTTATTGGTCCTGCACAACTTCCATTCCTGTTGTCACAGGCTCAATCGGCAGCCCCTAACAGCCAATGGAATTACCAGGTTGCCCAAAATCTTTTTGCAGATCAATACGCTCAGTATTTTGCCTGTGAAGCGACCTATTTTGGGTCTGATCGTTTGGTGATCAACCAAAATTGGGTAGGTGCTGCGTTCAGCCCGATGTACAATACTGTGGTTCCACAGTTGCAATCAATCTTTACGGCCAGTGATCCGAATTCTGCAGAATATCAGATTGCCAGTATCTGGTGGGTTTACACCTTCCACAGGGTAACTGATTATTGGGGACCAATTCCTTATTTCAATGCAGGAAAATCCGGCGTCAGCGTTGCTTATGATTCCCAGGATAAAATTTACTATGACTTTTTTGACCGGTTAAATACGGCCGTCACCACACTAAACAACCACACCAGCGAAACCCCTTATGGCAGTTATGACATTGTGTTTGGTGGTGATGTAGGCAAGTGGATAAAGTTCGCTAATTCACTTCGCTTGCGTTTAGCATTGCGTATCTCCAATGTAGACCCTGCCCGGGCAAAGACTGAAGCTGAAGCTGCTGTGGCCGGCGGTGTGATGTTAGCCAGCCCTGCCGATGACGCGCTGGTGCAAAGAAGCGTAAAAGGTTCTGATGGCAATGGACTTGCTATCATGGAGTGGAACGAGTTTAGAATGAGTGCTTCCATGGAATCAGTGCTTAAAGGCTATCAAGACCCACGCATGGCTGAGTATTTCATGCCTTCAACCGTGACCGGCGACTATGAGGGATTGAGAAACGGACTAACCAGCGCTCAACTCACTGATCCAGGTGGGTTGAATGCCGCTGCCTATAACTCTCACCATGGCAAGCGCTGGTCACCCCCGGATTACATTGCCGGTAAAGCGCCTAATACCGTTGCTGGTGTGGGCACTTACCTTGAAACACCACAAAACGTCATGTGCACTGCAGAGTCCTATTTCAACCGCGCTGAAGGAGCACTCAAGGGCTGGAATATGGGTGGAACAGCTCAGGCACTCTACAATGCTGGAATTACGAACTCATTTTTGCAATGGGGCATTTCTGCCGATCCTACAGCTTACATTAACAGCACAAATGTTCCGATTGCTCCTAATGATTTCCTCAGCTCTCCTCCAATGACAAACATCCCCATATTATTCGGAGCAACGCAAGCTATCCAGGAAGAACAGATCGCAACCCAAAAATGGATTGCCATGTTCCCGGAGGGTATGGAAGCCTGGGCAGATTACAGGCGCAGCAAAAAAGTTAAGCTCTATCCAGTTGCGAATTCTGATAATTCACAGATTACAAATACCAGTACACAGTGGTTGAGAAGGATTCCGTTCTTAACATCTGAGAAACAAAGCAATGCAGCCGGTGTTGAAACGGGGTACACTATACTCGGCGGCAAAGCCAACGACACAGAGATGACACCGCTATGGTGGGACAAAAATTAGAACTTAGGGTTTAGTGAGTCCTGAGGGCTGGTTAGCAATAACCGGCCCTCTTTTTTAAAATTAAATTCCATTTCGATCTGCATATGCCGATCTTGCTCTTGATTTAAAATAAGAAAATTATGAATCGCGTCTTGTTACTCCCGATGTGCTTGTTTTTTCTTTCCTGTTCAAAAAAGGAAAGCAATACTGAACCACTATTTGCAGAACAACTTGCATCGGCTACAAACATTAACTTTATTAACCAAGTAAAGCAGAACGGGGAGAACAATGTATTGAATTACCCTTACTATTTTAATGGTGGAGGCGTAGCTGTGGGTGATTTGAACAATGATGGATTGCCTGACATTTATTTCACGGGAAATCAGGTTTCCAATCGTCTCTATCTAAATGAAGGAAATTTTAGGTTTAAAGATATTACAGAGAAGTCCGGCGTAGCCGCCAATCAGGGATGGAAAACAGGCGTAACGCTCGCCGATGTTAATCAAGATGGATGGCTGGACATTTACGTTTGCCGGTCTGCTATGGGCGATTCAACACTTCGCAAGAACTTGCTTTTCATAAACAACAAAGACTTGACCTTTTCCGAGAAAGCGGAAGAATATGGGATTGCCGATTATTCATACTCTACCCAAGCCGCTTTTTTTGATTACGATAAAGATGGCGATCTGGATCTATTTGTTTTAAATCATTCCTTACCAAAATATGCTGGCCTCAATCGTTTATTAGTAAAATATAAAAATCAAAAGAGCAATCGATTTGGCAGCAAACTTTATCAAAATAACAATGGAAAATTTTCAGATGTCACCGATAAGACAGGAATTGTTAACAACGTTCTCAGTTTCGGTTTAGGCATCGCTATCTCCGATATAAACCAGGATGGATGGCCTGATGTTTACGTTTCCAATGACTTTAACGAGGAAGACTATCTATATATTAATAACCAAGACGGCACCTTTAAAAATACAATTCGTGAGGCAACCGGTCATGTATCGCTGTTCTCCATGGGATCCGACATCGCCGATATCAACAATGATTCCCGAACAGATATTTTTACTTTGGATATGCTTCCGGAAACGAACGAACGCATTAAACTTTCATCCGGCGATGATAACTATGACAAATACCGGTTTCTTGTTGACGCCGGGTTTCATCATCAGACCATGCGCAACATGCTGCAATTAAATAACGGCAACGGAACATTTTCTGAAATCGGTCAACTCGCTGGTATTTCCAATACCGATTGGAGTTGGGCGGCATTGTTTGCCGATTTCGATCTGGACGGATGGAAAGACTTATATATCAGCAATGGTTACGAAAAGGATTACACCAACATGCAATTCCTTAAATTCACCGTCGATGAACAAATGAAAGCACAACAAACGGGCAGTCGGATTAACGTTGATAAGATCCTGCAAAACATGCCGTCCATTCAACCAGGAAATTTTCTGTTCCGAAATAAGGGCAACTTAGCCTTTGAGAAAATGAATCATCTGTGGGGCATTGATAAGGAAATAAAATCCAACGGTGCCGCTTACGTTGATCTGGACAATGATGGTGATATTGACTTGGTTGTCAATACCATGAATGGCCCAGCAGGCGTTTATGAAAACACAAAAAACGAAAATTCCAAGGCATTTATAAAAATCAACTTGCGCAGCAACAACCCTTCACAAAACATCATTGGGACGAAAGTGTTCTGCTACGCAAACGGAGCATCACAGCTTCAGGAATTTCAACCTGTTCGTGGATTTCAATCGGCCATGTACGATGATCTGATTTTTGGATTAGGCAGCGCAACCATTATTGATTCGATAAGAATTATCTGGCCTGACAATAAAACCCAATTGATCGCTAAAAGTCAAATCAACACTACCCTGAAACCAGATCATAGTAGTGCGACAAAAAGTTATTCCTATCAGACAAGTGCAATCAGGCCGTTGTTTAAACTGACTGAAAACATAAAATGGACACACCACGCGGTAGATACCAACGATTTCAAAAGACAACTTCTCCTTCCGAAAATGTTTTCATTCTCCGGCCCGAAGACTGCAAAAGGCGACGTGAATCTGGATGGATTGGATGACATCTACCTATGTGGTGCAGCCCATCAACCAGGTGCATTATTCCTCCAAAGTAAAGATGGATCATTCCATCTCAGCACGATATCTGATTTTGAAAAAGACAGACATTGCCAGGATGAAGACGCTGTCTTCTTTGACGCCGATAAGGATGGCGATGTTGATTTGTATGTTGTGAGTGGAGGTTACTTTTTCAAGGAAGGTGATCCTCATTTGCAGGACCGGCTCTATGTTAACGATGGGAAAGGGAATTTTTCAAGAGCTTTGAATTCGTTACCCCGCGAAACAAATGCAGGGTCATGTGTACAATCATTGGATCTGGATAACGATGGAGACCTTGACCTATTTGTTGGTAGTCGGTTGGTTCCTAACCAATATCCGGTCGCTCCTAAAAGTATGTTGCTTATCAATGATGGCAAGGGTCACTTCGAAAATCAAATTTCAAGCAAAGCAAAATCACTCGAAAATATTGGAATGGTTTGCGATGCTTTGAGTATTGATGTTAATAAAGATAAAGTACCGGATCTCGTTGTCGTGGGGGATTGGATGCCAATAAAAGTTTTTGTCAACGAAAATGGATTGCTTATCGACCACAGCACAAAATATTTTAAGGAATCCACTTCAGGATGGTGGAATTGTATTTCAGCAGCTGATCTTGATAACGATGGAAATATGGATTTACTGGTCGGAAATTACGGATGGAACAATCAATTTAATGTTAGTGAAAAATCTCCCGCAACGCTTGTATACAAAGACATTAATAGTGATGGACAGGTAGATCCTTTTTTTTGCTATTATATCAACGGAATCTCCTACCCTTATGCCAGTAGGGACGAAGCATTGGGCCAGGTCAGTTCATTAAAGCCACGGTTCCCCGATTATATTTCTTATTCCAACGCACAGTTGGAAAAAGTATTTACACCCAAAGAACTGTCTGGAGCCATTAACTATGAGGCAACGAGACTGGAAACGGCGTATTTCAAAAACACCAAAGATGGTTTCGTAAAACAGGCATTACCAATCCAGGCACAATTTGCACCCATCTACTCTATCGCGACAATAGACGCCGACAAAGATGGAGATCTGGATGTAATTATGGCAGGCAATGAAACAATGACAAGAGTTAGAATCGGAAAATCGGATGCAAACAAAGGGTGCCTTCTGTTAAATGATGGAAAAGGGAATTTTAGCTATTCGCCACAAGTTCACAGCGGCTTCAATCTATCAGGAGACGTACGCTCTATCGTGACGAATGGCGCTCAGGTAATCTTTTGTGTCAATAATGGTCCTGTGATTGCCTATGAATTGAACCGTTAGCCAGGCCAGTTTTAATTTAATGATGTTCATCGCCATCATCATGATTCCACGCCTCCATAATTGAATGAAATTGGTCATGGAGTTTGATCATCTTCTCTTTTATTATTGCATCAGATGCCCCACGAGCGATCTCATCGGCAAGAGCTCTTGCATCTGCTTGTAATTTTTGCAATTGTTCATCTCCGGATTATTTACCTTTGCCGGAAGGGGAGCCGAACTACATTTTTCTGCTTCACCAGGAAAGCTGAGCCATTCATTGCTTTGCCGGTGTCAGATCACCGGAGTCAATCATCGGGTGGTCTATTTTAGCCATCAGCTCATGAAAAGATTCAAGCTCTTTCCAATCACTTTTCGAGCAAGAAATCAAGGCTGCACCCACTAAAATTCCGACATAAATTTTCTTCATATCGCAGCAAAATTGTTTACCGAGCAGTAAACCGTTGTGTTTGTGGATGAAAGATACGCCAAGAGTGCCAGTACTCCTGGTAAGCCTGCACTGGAACTAATTTCATTCCCGCTTGGGGCCCATCCTGGCATTGACCGGATAGATTCCAAACTGAATTGAACCTCTTATCAACCATCTCCCTGGTAGAATCATCAAACAAAAATTGCAATGTGTCCTTCCCGGCCACCCTGCTCCATACATGGAATGAGGTATTATCATTGTCCAAAACCACTACGAGGGGTCTATGGTCGATCTCATCATTAATGACGTGTAGTCTCTTCAAATCATTCCAATCATAGGCCTTGGATTGAAGATTGGCTATCACGCCAACCACCCAGGATTTATCTTGCCAGGAAAGCGTATCATGTCGCTCAAGGCTGCCTTCCATTTTTCCTTCATCGTACTTCTCCAATCCTTTGTATTGTTCCCTGAAAGAACTGTCGGGCTGAAGAACGTAAGAATCGGGATGTAATGCCAACCAAACCCCAAGGGTCATTTGCTCTGAAGGAACCTCTATCAGCATTTTTCCTTTCAACGGGCCAGCAATAGCTTCCCCATTCACCTGGCGCCACCAACTCTTGGTGCGGCTATCTTCAAACATGGCATTGAAATGATCCATGCCCACCAACCTGAATGTTTCCGCCTGCCCATCCACCAGGGGCTGGAATACCCGGCCTGTACGGCAAACCGTACAATAGGTGATCATGACTTCCTCTCCGCCTATGGTATCCCGAACCTGGTGATGATATCCGATGATTTCGATGGGATAGGCTTTTGACTCCCCCTTGATCGTTACCCCGATTACCAATTTATTTTTAAGCAGTTTATTTTTATCGGCCTTAACAAGAATTTTGTGCTCCGGTTGGTAAAACATTTTGTCAGCAAGGAATCGGAAGTTAAAGGCGTAAACAACGATAAGCCAAAACGTGAGTATAGCAACAATTGTCCATTTATAATTCGGATTATTTCCTTTTACATAATACATAGCAGGGAAGGCGATTAATAAAATACCCGTCGCGCGAATTAACCAGATATAAGTTTGAATGAAATAGGCAAGAGCGATTGTCTCCTCAACCTGGCTACCCGGAAATGGCATGATAAAATAAACGCGGGCAATTTCAACCCCTATTAACAGCAAAATACCAAGAGCAAAAAATAAAACTTTCATTTTCAGTTTAGTTAAGTTCAGGAGAAAGGATTCAAAATTGGTATGCTAAATCGACCAATCTTTCTAATTCCTTTCGCTCGTCAAATATCCGGTTATCTGTCCATTTCAAATGATCGGCCATTAATCGCAAGCAGGGTTCCGCGATTTTTCTAAGCAACGGTAGATCAAAATAAAGGAGACCGATTCTGCGAACAAAAAAATCCGCTGACGTTTTCACCATTTCCATTTCAATACAATATTCAAGCTGAGCCTTGGCCAACCTGATTTCATCATCCTTCTCTTCTATTTTCCCGAAACGGTCAAGGATAAGATCACATTGTCTTCCAAAATTGCTCACTAAGGTACCCGCATGGTGCTGGAGATGATTCGATTTTAATTTTTCAAAGATGCCGTTTTGATAATTTCTCACTTCATCATAATTTTTAAAGTTAGAAGAAGCCAATAGGATTGAACCTGTCAAACATGATTTCAAGTCACGTTCATCAAACTTTCTTTTCACCACCAGGTCGACCACCCGCTCAGCCATCTTGCGGTAGCCGGTAAGTTTCCCTCCAGCAATGGAAATCAATCCGGAAGGCGACTCGAAAATTTCATCTTTGCGGGAAAGCTCTGAGGCAGCCTTCCCTTCCTCATGGATCAAGGGCCGGAGACCGGCCCAACTTGATTCAATGTCGGTTAGTTTGAGGTTAATGTTGTTGAGCGTCTGGTTCACGGCGTTGGTCAAATACTCAGCATCTGACTTTTCGGTGAACACCTCGTCAAGGCTGCCTGAGTAATTGGTGTCGGTTGTGCCAACGTAGGTAATCCGTCCGCGGGGAATAGCAAAAATCATACGCCCATCCCCCACATCAAAATAAATGGATTGTGTAACAGGAAGTTTTTCGTGAGGCACCACGATGTGCACACCCTTGGTCAGGTGCAAGTGCTTCCCCTCTTTTGATTTGTCTTTTTCCCGCAATAAATCAACCCAGGGACCTGCAGCATTCACAATTACCTTACTCTGAATGATGAAAGATTTATCAGTTAATTTATCTGACGCAACCATGCCCGTTATCTCTCCTTCTTGATAAATAAAATCCATGGCTTCACAGTAATTGGCAAGGGTTGCCCCGTGAGCACTTGCTGATTTGATGATTTCAATCGTGAGTCTGGCATCATCGGTTCGATATTCAGCATAGATGGCTCCACCCTTCACATCGTGTGGATTTAACAAAGGCTCTTGTCTTAACGTTTGCCTGGCTGTTAACATTTTGCGTTGGTCTTCAGGCTTGACACCCGCAAGCCAATCGTACAATTTCAATCCAATTGAGGTGAGCGTGCTTCCAAGTCCGCGCTTTTCATACAACGGCAACAGCATCTTTTCAGGGATCACCAGGTGGGGCGCCAACTTATGAACAACAGCGCGCTCACTGCCGACTTCTTTCACCAGCCCGAATTCCAATTGCTTGAGATATCGAAGCCCTCCATGAATTAATTTTGTTGAACGGCTGCTGGTTCCGAATGCAAAATCTTTCTTTTCAATCAACGCCGTTTTTAGTCCCCGTGTCGCAGCGTCAAGGGCTATGCCGGCACCTGTAATGCCTCCACCAATGATCAATAGATCGAATGATTCTGATTGAAGTTTTGATATGGATGAGACTCTGTCCAAAATAAATCAGGATATGGAAGTTAGAATTTTAGAATACATTAATGATTAGAAACTCGTGGTTAGTTATCCACCCATCCCATGGTTCTTTGCACCGCTTTTTTCCATCCCTTGTATAATTTTTCCCGCACTCCATTTTCCATTAATGGTACAAACCGTTTTTGAATCCTTCTGTTTTTAATGATGTCTTCTTTTCTCCAAAGACCGATTTGAATACCTGCTAAGTAGGCCGCACCCTGGGCAGTAGACTCAATAACTTCAGGCCGCTCTACTTCCGCCCCCATTAAGTCTGCCTGAAACTGCATGAGCATGTTATTGGCACAAGCACCTCCATCCACTTTGAGCACAGAAAGCTTTACACCAGCATCTTCCTGCATGGCATTAAGAATATCTTTGGTCTGATAGGCCAATGACTCCAGGGTAGCTTTGATGATGTGATCCTTGCCGGTATCGCGCGTCAATCCGAAAATTGCACCGCGTGCATACATGTCCCAGTAGGGCGCTCCTAACCCTGCAAAAGCAGGGACCACATAGACCTCGTTTGACCCGAGTGCTTTGGTTGCAAAATATTCAGAGTCTTTCGATTGATCGATCAAATGCAGGCTGTCGCGTAACCATTGGACGGCCGCCCCGGCAATAAA
>Ga0210403_10005967_pt1 | contig 10263 bp, 11 predicted proteins | sample IncBWC19MmetaG_FD_150863 | JGI IMG/M metagenome (GOLD analysis project Ga0210403, IMG submission 150863) | Forest soil microbial communities from Barre Woods Harvard Forest LTER site, Petersham, Massachusetts, United States - Inc-BW-C-19-M | ecosystem: Environmental > Terrestrial > Soil >... | reverse complement strand
AAGAATCTCGTCAACCAGGTCTCGTTGCCGCCATCCGATCGGCTCCTGGACGCCTTCACTTCGTTTGGGGCAGCACTGACGTGGCCCGAAGCCCAGCACCGCATAAGAGCCGTACTGGAGCGCGGACTGCAACGCGACGCCGACTTCGAGAAAAGTTGGCCCGCGGCCCTCGGCACGCTCGTCGAGATGGAAAAGAAAGGTGCGTCGCGATGATAACCACGGTTGAGGTCGAGCGATTCAGCCTGACCTCGTCGCGACGATTCGACGAAATATTAGCCGCGATTAAAGGTGCTGTAGGCCATCCGGACATGGTTGAGTTTGCGAGAGCGACGGCAGCTGCACGGACGTTTCCAGAGTTCGAAAGCACGGTTCGCGAAGGGCTGGGTAAGACTGGCTTAATGCTCTTCATGGAACTCGACCACGGCTCCGTTATAAGTAAAGCAATAGGTCACGATAAACCCGGAATGGTCCGGCTCGTCATAGGCAATCCGCTGATGCAACAAATGGCAAGGCACGTTCCGGACGCCGGGTCTTATGCTCCCGTCACAGTACTTGTCGACGAACGCTCTGACGGCGTCCACATCTCCTACGACAGGATGGCCAGTCTGCTGGCTCCTTATCGAAATTCCGACGCCCTCGCAGTTGCGCGGGATCTCGACACGAAAGTCGAGACCCTTTTGTCGGAAGCGGCAGGCTGAGCCGACAACAATCGAAGTCGTTTCTGAACCGCGAAAAGCAACTCGGCGCGGTTCGCGAACTGACAGACATCGCTACCGCCGCTTATGCAGAGCCGGGAAACTCAGAGCTGACTAAAGGCTCTTCAATATATCTGTCAACTGTCGCGCGGAGGAGTCATGACCAACCGATTGCAGTGGGAAGTTTTTGTCAGCGCCCAGATTCCTGTGGTCACTAACGACCTTCCGCCCGGCGCGAGCGAAATGACATGGTCGCCCATTGCTTCAACGCTTATCTCGGGCAAGCGTGATGCCGTGCTGGTGGATACCGCCATCACGGTCGATCAAAACCAGAAACTTGTGGACTGGATCGCACACAGCGGCAAAAATCTGACGACGATCTACACTACCCATGGCCACGGCGATCATTTCTTTGGCGTAAACACAATTCAGAAAAAATTCCCGAAGGCGCGGTTTGTGGCGACGCGAGAGGTCATCGCCGTCATGCTAAAGCAGGCATCGGCTCCTGTGGTTAACTCATATTGGAAACCACGGTTTCCCGGACAAATCGATTCAACACTGATGGTCGCGGACGAACTCAAGGGAGGTGTTGTCGAACTAGAAGCGGAACAACTTGTGAGTGTTCCCCTCGGGCACACCGATACGGAGAGTACGACCTGTCTCCACGTCCCTTCGATCGGCCTCATCGTGGCGGGCGACAGCGCCTATAACGATGTCCATCTCCATCTCGGAGAGTCAAACGCCGAAACGAGGAAGGATTGGATAGCGGCACTTGATACCATCGAGTCTCTGAAGCCTTTGGCTGTTGTCGCGGGACACAAGAGGCCCGGCGCAGCAGATACGCCAAAGATCATTGACGAAACGCGAAAATACATTCGCGACTTTGACAGGACCGCTGCGAATACTCAGACCGCGTTGCAACTTTACCACCAGATGCTCGTGCTTTACCCCGAGCGTCTGAATCCCGCAGTCTTATGGAATTCGGCACGGGCCACCAAGTCTGGAAGCTGAATCTGGCGGCGGATCAGCGTCCGTTGCGACTCTCGGAACTTTGTAGTCATCAAGACGTTGGCATAGATGGCCCGATCCAGTTCCACGAGATTTGTCGATTCCGAAGGACTTTAATCTCCATCTCACAGCGCCCACGCAGCGTAACAGCATGACGCCCAATCCTGATTGGTGCGTCTGCTTGGCAGGCACGCCCCCCCAACCTGCTACCTGGCGAGCATTCGGTTTCGAGCCGAATGCTTGGTTTGAGTGCGATTGACCGCGGTTGACCGCGATTGATCTGATCGACCTTAGAAACACCTGCCCGAGTTGATTTTCCTTCGTCTTCATTGATCGAGATTAATCGCGATTCGTGCACTTGACACTTCATCGCGAGAGGGCAGAGTTTTCTGAAAATGTTCGCAACTCTCTGCATGAAAACGAGCGGCTCCCCGGGGAGGATTCGAACCTCCAACATTTCGGTTAACAGCCGAACAACCAATTTAATCAGAACTTGCCGGAGTTGGTGCTAATCGAGGGAATTCGGCAAGTTGACTCCGCAACCAAGATTTCTTCACTTTCAATCGCTTCCCCGGGACAACCTTCAGTTCGATTGATGAGGGCACTGCGTCGGTATGTCATCTTTGGCTTAGACACCTTGGATTGCCCCAGTCCCCAGCCTCTCGGCGCGCTTGCCAATCTTTTTCAATGTCGCTTCAAGAGCGCGCAACTCTTTCGGGCTCGCATCGGCAAAGACTTTCCTGATTTCGGCTGCGTGTTTGCGAAAAATCGGCGCGATCAATTCTTTGCCTTTTGCCGAGAGCGACACCACGCGGACGCGCCGATCTTCGGGACTCTCGACCCGGCTTACCAGGCCCCTTTCGACGAGGCGGTCAACGGCGGTACTGATCGAACCGGGCGTAAGGTGGACCTTTGGCCCGATCGTATTCACTGGCAAAGGCCCTTTGTTGAGGAGCACTTCAAGTATCCGGAAGTCGGTATCGTCGATTCCCGTCTCCTCAAGTCCCGCATAAAGATATTTCGCGGCAGCGTGAAAAGCCTTCCCCCATACCAGCCAACAGTGAACCGGGTCTCGGGAGTTCTTGTCCATGGCGAAACTATTTTGACATTTCGTGTAACGGATGTCCAGAAGAATGTATCTATGTCAATAGACTTGGCATCAATACATATTGAAAGAGAGGCACACTCCACATGGAACGCACAAATAAGAAAGTGATCGCGGTAGTCGGCGCAACGGGGCAACAAGGAGGCGCCGTAGTACGCGCCCTTCAAGCCGGCAATCAATTCAAGGTGCGCGCCCTGACTCGCAATCCGGCCAAGCATCGCGAACTCGCCGTCGAAGTTGCCCAAGCGGACTTGAATCGCCCCGAAACCCTTGCGTCCGCATTTGAAGGGGCGCACGGCATATTCCTGGTCACCAATTTTTCGGAGCAAGGAACGGACGAATTGAAGCAGGCAACCACTGCGGTACGCGCCGCCAAGGATGCCGGTGTCAAACACGTTGTCTGCTCCTCGCTGCCTGATGTGGAAGCAATCGGCGGAGGCAAGCTTCATGTTCCTCATTTTACCGGCAAGGCCAAAGTTGATCGGATAGTGAAAGAAGCCGGGTTTGCGAATCATACGTTCGTCATCGCGCCTTTCTACTATCAGAACCTTATCGGCGTTCTTGCTCCGCAAAAACAGACTGACGGATCCGCGAGCTGGGCTCTGCCGCTTGATCCAACAGTGCGGTGTATTCACATGGGGGACATTACGGAACTCGGCGACATCGTCGCTGGAGCATTCGCTCACCCCGATCAGGCCGGCCATGGGGAGTATCTGCCCCTAGTCGGCGATTTCATGAGCTTCCATGAAATCGTGGATACGCTAAATCGACAGGGTCACAAGTTCTTTTTCAATCGAGTGCCAAAGGAAGTCTTCGCGGGTCTCTTTCCTGGTGCCGCTGAGATAGCGGAAATGTTCGATTACTTCGAGACGCACACGTACTTAGGTTCCGATTCGCGCGACCAAATCGCGCTCGCCAACAAAATAGCGGGCCGGCAGCCGACCGAGTTTTCGGCGTGGGCCCGAGGGAATTTCCCGGCTCCAAAGAACGCCCAGTCGGCAGCACGATGATTGAAAACAGAAGGAAATCGATTTTGGCCGGTGCAGACAAACTTAGTTTGCGCGGTTGTTCGTAAGCAGAAAAACCAAAAGGAGGAGTTCATGGCAACGGATTCGATCGCAATTTCCAAGAATGCGGAGGCAGCAAGCTTTTGGCAGGGTGCAGTGGTCGTTTTGGGACGGTTTTTGTTCGCGCTGATTTTCCTGATGGCTGGAGCCAATCATTTCAACAAGCAAACCATCGGCTATGCGGCTTCGCAAGGTGTGCCTTTGGCGGCGATCGCGGTTCCACTCTCCGGCGTGCTGGCGATTGCCGGCGGCTTGAGCATCTTATTGGGTTATCGCGCAAAACTGGGCGCCTGGCTCATTGTGCTTTTCCTGGTCCCTGTCAGTTTGATGATGCATAAGTTCTGGACGGTAACCGATCCTATGATGGCGCAGATCCAAATGATTCTGTTTATGAAAAATGTCTCCATGCTCGGCGGCGCCCTGCTGATTTCTCACTTCGGTGCAGGACCGTTCAGTCTGGATGCCCGACGCTCGCGCTGAATGCGCCTAAGAGGAGACAACCAAAATGCGAAATCAATCTGAAACATCGAACTTTGCTGCCATCAAAACGCCGGTCTCACTGGAGGCTCTCGACCAACTATTTTGCGAAGCGCGGACCCACTCCACGTGGCTTCCTGAACCCGTGCCCGTAGAACTCCTGCGCAAGGCTTACGAATTGGCGCGTCTGGGGCCAACCAGTGCTAATGCCTCGCCTGCCAGATTCGTTTTTCTAACCACTCCCGGTGCCAAGGCACTCCTCAGGCCGGTTCTAGCGCCCGGCAATGTCGACAAAACCATGGCTACCCCTGTGACCGTCATCATCGCCTGGGACACGGAATTTCACGAGAATCTCCCCAGGCTTTTTCCGCAGTTCGATATGCGCTCCCATTTTGTCGGCAACCACACCCTTATTAACGAGACCGCCTTCCGCAACAGTTCGTTGCAGGCTGCTTATTTCATCCTGGCCGCGCGTGCTCTGGGGTTAGAACGCCGAGTTTTGGCTGAACCTCCAGAATTTCTTTGATCTGGAAGTTGCAAGGCGTACTGGCAAGATCTCTGAGATAGAGCGTCAGGTGCACCCTGCGCCTGCCCTGGTGTCCTGAAACTGTTCACGAGGACTGCCAATTGTTTGCGGGGCCTGCCTGGAACGCGATGCCGAACGACGAATTTCAGCTGGGCCTCAGGTCGAGAGCTGCTCTACAATCCGCAAAACATGACAATGTCCCGAACGGAAATCCTAATTCTCACGGGCTCAAGCTCCATATTGCTGGGCGTGCTGTTGCTTGCATGGGTAAATGATTCCGCCAGCCCGCTGTATGTTGCAGAAGCGGCGGGATTGCTGCTTTTGGTGCCAGGGATTCTCATTCTTCTTGCTGGCTGCCTCATCTTTTGCAGCAAGGGAGAAGCGAATAAGGTAATGCTGGTCGGCGCTGTGATTTCAGGCGTTTCGCTCATATTGATTCCGGGATTGAGTTTACTGCTGCACTTTGAACCCAATGTCCATGGCTGGACGGGGCTATTGTTCTTCCTTTGGCTTCCATCATGCGCGATGGGTCCGTTATTTGTGCTGGTTGGGGTAAGCCGCTTCTTTTTGCAAAAACGTAAAGGTCAGTGAGTTCCTAAATATCACTGCACTGCTCCTAGGGATATCGGAGGCGGCGAATACGTTACAAAGGTAACCGGAGCGGGGGCATGTCTCGCTCGCCCAATGCGGCGCCAATTTTTAGAAGGATTCTGTATTCTTCGATAGTTGTAGGAGCCACGGGTTCGAAGTAGTCCCCCCCGTGTCCGCCGAAATTTCTGCCAATTCGTACCATAGGTTCCGATGTCCGGACGTCAACGCGAGTTTTTGAATCAGACAAAGGAGTCAACGACAATTTGAAGTCGGCGCTGTACTGTAATGGAGTTTTCCACCAGTAGTAGATTGGCGAGCTCGTAATTTCGTGCATGTCGTACTCTGTCTCGCTGGAGCCGTGGAAAGTTTGCCCTGAAGGCACCCAGTAACCGGACAGACGTCCTACTGAATACGCCGAACTAATCGAAGCGTCGATGGCGCTCCTGACTTCAGAGGCCGGAAAATTAAAGATGTAAAAAGTAGGGTTATTGGGCTGCAGCTTCTTTTTTGAGAATGTCAAACCCTTTAAGACAGTATATCCGGGCCACGCGGCGACGGAAAACAATATGACCAATATGATCCAGCTGATCTTGCGACGCCCCATAACAAGACGATTGTACCGAAGACCTTCTAGCCGGGCGTTTTCGATTAGGCTTTGATTCCTGAAACGGATACATCCTTCAAAGGCAGTTTTTTGGTTAGTCGCGTTTCTTGATTTCCGGGAAACTAGATTCTCAGTCGTTCACTCAGAGGGCAAAGGCTCCCCGGCCAGAAATGCTTTTTTGAAACCATTCGGTAGTTTGCCGAATGCTTTGGCGTTTTCCAAATCATTGAGAAGGTTAAGGTTACTCTTCAACGGATACTGGCCCACCGTCTGTAATTTGACCAGTCGAACGTGGCGAATTCTAAAAACAGTATTTCATGCTGCTTACGAGAGCGTCGAAATTGGGAATTCTGGTTCCAAGGATCAAAGTTGCACCCAATTGCACCCAAAGTGGGCTGTTATCAGCTTCAGCGTAAAGAACTGAAATTAAAGAGGAAGAATGGCTCCCCGGGCTAGATTCGAATTAGCAACCCTTCGGTTAACAGCCTTGAGACCAATTTAATCACAATTTGCCGGAGCCGAGACAAATCGATGGGAAATCAGCAAGTTCTGATCAAACGCGCCTAACTCAGATTCACCTTTTCTTTTCAGTTTTCATCGTCATTCGCCGCCATTCATCACAATTCGCATGACACTGGTGTGACACCAAGCCGTGTTCACCTAGCAGCTCGGAGCGGCTGTAATCAAAGCTGGCAGAGATCAACTGTGAGGATAGTAGACGAATGGCGAAATCATCCCTGATGAATTGGAGGGCATTCCTACTTAGTTGACGTGCGTGCCCGCTACCAAGCCGACCTTGCCCGACAGCCAAAGCCCTCGATATAGTAGCTGGCTCATGGCAGGCTGAGACCGCCGCTCCCTGCCTTGCACTCAACCCGAGGAGTTCGTTGTCATTGTGTCGAAGACAAACGCAGCCAAGTCGAAGGAATCAGAGAAAGGCAAATTGCGGATCGGCGATGATTGGAATGCTATCCGTATCATCGCACTCTCGCAAAGCAATCCACTCAAGGCCATCGCGGAGCTGGTCGAAAACAGCATCGATGCGCGTGCCAAGATCATTACCATCACGCGCGGCCGCGAGCAAGGCGAGCACTATCTAACCGTCAAGGACGATGGCGACGGTGTCCCCCGCGATCTGAACGGGCTGCCTGACTTCAAGTACGTCGCAACCCATATCTGCGACTCGGTCAAGCGACGCTTGAAAGCAGACGGCGCTGGAGGAGGCTTACAGGGGGAATTTGGCATCGGTCTTTTGAGCTTCTGGACCGTGGGCGACACGCTCACGATGACTTCGTCCGGTGCCGATCAGCGGGTTCATCAGATGGTTATGAGGAAAGGGGATCCGCGCTACATCGTGAAGCTTCGACGGGTGCTCTTTGCTGAGCGGGGCACGGAACTCAAGATCAGGCCCTTGCTCGAGGGCATTCGCGGATTAAGCGGCGAGAAAATCCAGTGGTATCTGGCCTCAGAGCTGCGCGACCGTATTCGCAATACGCAGGTTCGTGTGACGGTGATCGATAAACTTGCGCGCAAGCAGTACCAAGTCGAGCCGCGACAGTTCGAAGGCCGCTTGCTCCACCAACTGCCGACGATTCGGTCGCCATTCGGCGAGGCGTATGCCGAATTGTATCTCACGGAGCCGGTCGAGGACTCCCGGGTCGCCCTTACCAGAGATGGTACGCGGGTGATCGCCGATATCGGAACGCTGCCCGGTTTGGAGCGCCTGCCGTGGAGTTCTCGTTATTTGCAGGGCCTGATCGACGTGCCGTACCTTAACCTCACACCCAGCACGCGTTCCGGGATCGTGCACGATGAACGCTATGGGGCTTTCGTGGAGGCTTTAGTGCCGCTGGAAGCACAACTCAATGTCCTCATCGACGCACAATGCCGGGCCGAGGAAGAACAGGCAAACCGGGAATCCCTACGTGCCATACAACGTGCGTTTCGCGAGGCCATGCTGGTATTGCCGCGCGAGGAATACGACTGGTTTGACATCCAGTCGCACTCGCTGCAAACGGTCGGTGCCGAAGTGCCACCGGAGCGAGGCGTAGAGGCCCCAAGTGCAGAGGAAGAGGGGGGCGTTCCGGAGCCGAGCGGACGCGAATCTACCCAGCGCCAATTCTTCGACCATGCGGGTCCTCTGTACACTGTCGTGATTTCACCAGCGGGAAGCACCTTGACAGTGAGCCAGAACCGCCGCTTGCGCGCGCTGCCCCGGGATCGTTCGCGCCGGCGAGTCGAGCAGGACTTAACATTTGCCTGGAAGATCGTCGAAGGGGGTGGCACTCTATCGTCCACGTCCGATCAAGAAGTGAGCTTCGAGGCTCCCTCGTCGCCGGTTCTGGTGCGTTTGTCCGTCGCCGTCTCGCAGCGCGACTTGCGGTGTAGTGCCGAGGCGCTGATCACCGTTACCGACAGCCTTGATGTGGCCATCGGCCCGGCTGTCGTCAATGCACGCGGCTTGCCGGGCTACACGTTTGAACGGGCCGGCGGAGAACTGTGGCGTTCGCGATTTGATGCTGGGCGCAACCTGATCGTCGTGAATAGCGGGCATCGCGATTTTGTTTTCGCCACGCGCAGTCGCGCGCTCCAGCTGCGTTACCTTGTGCGGCTCTATGTCAAGGAGCTGGTGCTCAAGAACTTTGCGGGTCTGCCGGTCGAACAAGTGGTGGAGCGCATGATTGAGCTATCGCTGTATGTCGAAGAGAAATTGAAGTCCATGTGAAGGGTCGTGCGGAAACGCGGCCGGAATGGAGTTCCTTTAGCACCATATGACAAAGAACTTTATTGGAACGCGGTCGGCATGAGCCACGGAGCTAAGCTAAACCGAGGAAAGGTAGTGAATTGCAGCGAAATCTGGAGCGTCACTTCCTCAGCTACGCACTAAGAGTGTGTCTTATCCGCTTATGCGAGAAGCTATTCGTCCTGACCCGTCGCCTGGCTTTGCCTTTACCTTTTTTACCTTCGCTTGTCTTGCACACGTGCCGGAGATGTAATACAATTACTTCATGAAGAGTCTCACCGTACGATTGCCCGAGCCACTGGTAGCGGACATTGAGGCGGAATCGCGCGGACGGAAGATCTCGAAGTCGGATGTAGTTCGCGAACGGCTCGAGCGTACGCCACGCCAGCGGCGTCGCACTGCTTCCCTCACGGCCATTGCCGACTTGATCGGATCGGTGGATGGCCTACCGAGCGACCTAACTGCGCGGAAGAAGGAATATTTGAACACCACGGGTTATGGCCAGAAACGTCCTCGTTGACGCTGGATTTGTTGTAGCGTTGCTTAGCAGTCGCGACGCTCACCACCAATGGGCCGTGACGCAAGCTTCTGAACTGCCTCCGCCTTGGTCCACATGCGAAGCCGTTCTGTCCGAGGCCTTCCACCTTCTCGGAAAGCTTGGTACCGCCAATCTCGGCGCACTACTTCGCCGCGGAGCTCTGCAGGTCGCCTTCACAATTACAGAGAACGTGGAGCCAGTCGTGAAGCTGATCGAGAAGTACTCCAACGTTCCGATGGGCTTCGCCGATGCTTGCCTCGTTCGCATGACCGAAACGCTTGCCGATCCCATCATCCTCACTACCGACCAAGATTTCCGAGTTTACCGTCGCCACAGCCGTCAAGTGGTTCCCTGTGTGACACCCGAGTGATCTTGCCGCCGCTTATTTCTGCCGCTTTCTGAGGCAAAAACTAATCTAAGGCAGTGGACGGCGTTCCGCACAAAGAATGCAACCTATATGGCAGAGATGGAATTCAACACAGGCATCGAAACACTGACGATCTTTCCCGCTTAATACATCGCTGACAATCCTGATAAAGCGCACCGCCCAACTCGCTACATAGCCTCCTTGGCGATGGTGGGTGCGTTTCCGTGTAAGGCAGGAAAGTAGGTCAGTTTCCCACTCCGTTTTGGTGGTCGACCATCAGCAGCAGCACGCTAATTTGTCCAGAAGTCCCGTCGTGGGAAGTAGCAGTGCCTAACTCTTTTCACTTGGCTGTGTAGTCGCCTAACCGAAGAAGTCAATCCACTTGGACGGTTAGTGCGTTACTCAGGCATTTGAATGTCAACGCAAAGTAGAAATGTCCGGGTTTTCGCCAGGTAGAAATGTCCGCTTCCATGGTCTTCTCCAAGGGTGTTCTGCAGGCACATGGTATTTAGGTTTGATTTTGTTTTTGGGTTTCGGGATTT
>Ga0210403_10005965_pt1 | contig 10266 bp, 5 predicted proteins | sample IncBWC19MmetaG_FD_150863 | JGI IMG/M metagenome (GOLD analysis project Ga0210403, IMG submission 150863) | Forest soil microbial communities from Barre Woods Harvard Forest LTER site, Petersham, Massachusetts, United States - Inc-BW-C-19-M | ecosystem: Environmental > Terrestrial > Soil >... | reverse complement strand
AACTCCTGACCAGCGAATATCTCCTCACCAATTTCCCCGAGTGGAGCGAAGGTCAGCTTTCCAAAAGCCGCGCCCGCATCGTCAACGCCCACTCCCTCGAAATTGCCGCACGCGGCCTCGGACTCGGCGAACATCTCCGCCTCGGCCGTGGTGAAGAAAAAACCGGCGGCCGCGACAAACCCGCTCTTCTCGCCGACGCCTTCGAAGCGGTCGTCGCCGCGATCTACCTCGATGGCGGCCTCGATCCCGTTCGCGGACTCCTGAAAAGAACTGTCTTTCTCCAAGCGCTGGAAGATGGCGACCGCATCGCCGATTCCGATCGCAAAAGCGCTCTTCAGGAATTCCTGCAGGGACGCGGTGGACATCCCGCGGAGTACCGCCTCGCTGGCGAGACCGGCCCAGATCATCAAAAAACATTCCTCGTCGAAGTGTGGATCCGCGGCGAATGCATGGCCAGTGCCGAAGGCAGCACTAAAAAAGAAGCGGAGCAGAAGGCCGCGCGCAGCGCCCTCGAAAAGCTCCAGCAACCCGCAACCACGTCTACCGAACAGGTGGGGCCGAATGCCGGATGAAACCGTCTCGACGCAGCAACTAGCCGAGCCCGTCGCGCCAGAACCGGTGACCGCGGTCCCGGAAACCGAAGCGCCGCTGAGAGACATACACGCGAATCAAACCACGCTCTCCGAGTATCTCGAATCCCTGCTCGTCACCGTCATCCTCGCCCTCTTCGGCACCAGTTTCGTCGTTCAAGCCTTCAAAATTCCTTCCCAATCCATGGAACGCACCTTACTCGTCGGCGATCACTTGCTCGTCAACAAGTTCATCTTCGGCGGCCGCGGCCAGTGGTATGACAAGTTTCTTCCCTACCGTCGTCTCGAGCGCGGCGACATCATCGTCTTCAAATTTCCCTATCAGGATCATCCCCACTTCGTAAAGCGCGTCATCGGCCTCCCCGGCGATCACCTGAAAGTCGTCGATCAGCAGGTCTACATCAATGGGAAATTGCTCGACGAGCCTTACGTCGTCCACGATCCCGCGTCCGGCTACGATCCTCTGAACTACACATTCCCGCCCGTCTCCAACCAGTTTTTCGCCTCGCCCGTTCAGCCCGAATGGGCTCACGATATCCGGCACTACATTCAGGGCGACGAACTCGTCGTGCCTCCCGACAAATATTTCGCCATGGGCGATAACCGCGATCACAGTCTCGATAGTCGCTACTGGGGATTCGTCGATCGCGACGCCATCATGGGTCGCCCCTTTTTAATTTATTGGTCCGTCGATGCTAACAGCGCCGATTATGGAGAGACCACCTTCGCCCAGCGCGTCATCGGCATCTTCGACACTCTGGTGCATCTCCCGGCACGCACCCGGTGGAGCCGCATGCTCCACACCGTGCATTGAGACACGCATCCCCGTTAGCTAGTACACTGGTTTGGTTAGTCTGAGAAAATCCCTTCGTCATGAGTCGCGCCCAGAAATACGTTAGGTCTTTCGCGCTGCTGGTGTTGTCGCTGGCGGCGACCCAGGTGGCTGTCTCGTCCCTGGTCAAAACCCATCGCATGCGCGTCTACCTCATTTCTCACCTCGAGCGCGCCTTTGGACGCCCCGTCGACGCCGGCAGCTTTTCTTTTCAGGTTCTCCCCATCCCGCAACTCTTCGTCGACAACGTCACCATTGGCGAAGATCCCTCCTTTGGCCACGAATATTTTCTCCGCGCGGAAAATATGGCCGCCAGCCTTCGCCTTTCCGGCATCTTCCGCGGACGCTTCGAATTTGGCACCATGTCTTTCACTCGTCCCAGCCTGATCCTCGTTCGCAATGCCCAGGGCCGCTGGAATATTGAAGACTGGCTCCCTCCCGCCAACACCTCCCACTACGCAAGCTCCAGCGGGTACGGTCCGCAGCCTTCCGCCGAGTCCACGCACCATCTTCAGAAAATTCAATTCGACGACGGCCGCATCAACTTCAAGCTTGGCGACGAGAAACGCCCATTCGCTTTCACCAATGTTTCCGGCACCGTCGAACAACTCGATGAAGGTCGCTGGCAACTCCAACTGGAAGCACAGCCTTGGCGCAGCGGTGTAGGCCTCCAATCTGCCGGAATTCTTCAAGTCCGTGGCGATGTCGCTGGCACCTCCTCCCGTCTTCAGCCCGCGCAAATTCAAGTCCACTGGGACAAAGCTTCCTTGGCCGATCTGTTTCGCCTCGCCACCGGCAACGATCCCGGCATCCGTGGGGAACTCTCACTCGACGGCCAAGCCAGCGTCGGCAAGCCTGAACCCGGAGAGCCAACCGGCCCTGGACAATGGCGCTTCAACCTCCAGGCGCGCACCTCGCAACTTCACCGTTGGGATCTCACCGAACGCAGCGACAATCCCAACGTCAATCTCAATATCAAAGGCATTTGGGATCTCGTCGCTGGCGAAGTCCGCGCCGACACCATCAATCTCGATTCTCCGCATTCCCGACTCCGCGCTTCGGGCGAAATTCTAACCAATGCTCCCGCAGACTGGCGCGTCCGTGTCGGCTCCGCCGCTGTCCAGGCACAAGATCTCCTGGCCTGGTGCCGCGCCTTCCAGCCCAACGTCGATGAAGATATCTCTGCCGATCAACTCTTTACCGGCTCCGGCGAACTCCATGGCTGGCCCATCCAGTGGGACTCCGCAGAAGTCGCCAGTCGCGGTGGCATTCTACTGGTCCCCGGTCTCGCCCAACCCGTTCAGATCGATCCATTTCGCGGATCGCTCAGTTCTCGCCGTTTCATGTTGCAACCGGTCCGCGTGGTCCTCGGCTCGCAGACGCCGGCCTCCGCCGCAAAAAGTAAATCAGAAAAGGCTTTGCTCGCGAAGACTCGTTCCAGCGCCGCTTCCGAAAACACCATCGAATCCGTGTTGCTCGAAGATTTTTCCACCGGTGAAGGCGTTCTCCGCCTCTATCTCCGCCTGGCCAACGTAACTCCCGCCTTCAAGATCGCCGCGGCCTTTGGTCATCCCCTCAATCGTGGCTGGGAATTAACGGGTGGTGCTGGCGGTCGCGTCGAACTCGGATGGCAGCGCGGTCTCCACAATCGCCATTGGCGTGGCTCCTTCGATTTATCGAAAGCCGCCTTGCAAGCCGCAGGCTTGAACTTGCCCCTTAAATTAGACGATGTTCATCTTCAGGCCACCGACGCCGGACGCAGCGCCACTCTCACCCATGTCGGCGCCTTCGGTGGCATCTGGTCCGGCTCCATCACCGAAAATATCGAGGAACCTTCCCCCGAAAATACTCGTTGGCATTTTCAATTGCACTCCGATCTTCTCGATGCTGCTGAACTCGATCGCTGGTTTGGTCCGCGCGCTCGTCCCAGTTGGCTACAACGTCTCCTCCCCGCGCTGCTCTCCAAAAGTGATTCCGATGCGAAGCCCAGCGAACTCATGCGCCGCGTCTCCGCCGAAGGCGAAATTTCCCTCGACACTCTAATCGTCGAAAAAGTGAGGCTCGCCCACGCCAGCGGTAAAGTCGCCCTCCGCGATTTGCATCTCGATGTTCACGACGCCGAAGCGCAGTGGGCTGGCGGCATCGTCATCGGCAATGTGAAAGCCGCGTTTTCTCCCGCAGCACAATACGATGTAAATGCCGCATTCACCCGCGTCAATCTCGCCCAGCTTCCTTGGACTCCTCGTTGGGCCGAACGCTGGTCCGGTGCCGTAAATGGGCAAGTCCACCTAACCACTGTAGGCGTAGGCCGTGAAGAGCTACTCGAAAAACTCGCCGGTCACGGCGAAATAAAACTCAACGGCGTCGAATTCCGTGGCTGGGATGTTCCCAGCAGCGTCGAGTCCGGCACTCTGCACACCGGTACTTCCCATTGGACTACCGGTGAAGGCGAGATCACCCTCGCTGGCCGCAACGTCACCCTCGATTCCATAAAACTCGACACGCCGCGCGGCAAAACCGAACTCACTGGCACCATCGGCTTCGGTCAGGATGGCAAACTCACCTTTACTCCTGCCCTGCCGGAGACTCGCACTCCTCCTCGTAGTTTCCCGGCACGTCGCACCCTCCAAGTCAGCGGCCCCCTCGACACTCCCGTCGTAGTCGTCGAACCAATCTCAATCATTGCCGCACCCGTGCGATGACCTTCTCGCGTTTACGATGCATATCACCCGGAGAGTGCAGATGAAGCTCCTGCTTCTTGAGATTTTCGCGGTCGCATGTTCCTCGGTTCTGCCCTCACCAGCGCTCGCTCAGTCGCAATTAACCGTCGAGCAAGTCATGGCCGCTCCATTCTCTTCTGATCTGGTCGCCGCAAAATCCGGAACTCGCATCGCCTGGTTCCTAAATCAGCAAGGCAAGGGAAACATCTGGGTCGCTGAAGCCCCGGCGTTCACTCCGCGCCAACTGACCTCATACAATGTCGACGATGGTGCCGAACTCTCCGATCTTAGTTTCACCGCGGATGGCGAAGCACTTCTCTACGTTCGTGGTGGAGGCAAAAACAGTACAGGAGAGTACGCCAATCCCACCAGCGACCCCGCCGGTCAGCAACAGTCCATCTGGCAAATCCCATTTCGTGGCGGATCACCTAAAAAGATCGACGAGGGCGATTCACCCGTCGTCTCCGCGCAAGGTAAAGTCGCCTACACGCGCGCCGGTCAAATGTGGCTCGCCTCATTGCAAGCCGAAGAAAAACCTCTTCAAATCGTAGTCCGTGGTAAAAATGAGCCCATCGCATGGTCGCCCGAGGGCCAGCGTTTGCTTTTCGTCTCCCATCGCGGCGATCACGGCTTCATCGGCATCTACGATCCCACCACTCCCCACGTAAACTTTTTAGCGCCCACCGTCGATTCCGATACTGATCCCGTATGGTCCCTCGATGGCAAACAAGTTGCCTTTGCCCGTCGCCCTGCGCTGCAACGCGACACACCCGACGGCTATTTCATCGCCCCAGACCGCCCACATCCCTGGGCGATTTGGGTCGCCAATTCCGACACCGGCGAAGCCCGTGAAATTTGGCACAGTGGCGCCGCCCCCGATTCCGCCTATCCTGTCAGAGCCCACGAAGCCATTGGCGTATTAAACTGGGCCGCCGAAAACCATCTGGTCTTCCCCAGCGAACAGGATGGCTGGCAACATCTCTATTCGCTTCCCACCGCCGGCGGCACGCCGCACCTTCTAACTCCTGGAAATTGCGAAGTCGAAGAGTGGTCCTTCTCGCCCGACAAAAAGTCAATCCTCTTCAATTCCAATTGCGGCGATATCGATCGTCGCCACCTCTGGGGCGTTACTTTGCAGGGCGAGCCTCCCGCTCAAATCACCAAGGGAGATGGCATCGAATGGGCTCCGGTATTCCTGACCGACAGCTCCCATTTCGCCTATCTCGGCTCCAACGTCACAGAGCCGGGTCATCCCTTCACCACAGACTCCGCCACGCCAAAAACAGTCGCCCTAAATCTTCCGCCTTTTGAAACTTGGCGCAACAGCCCCGCCCCCAACGAATTCCTAACCCCACAATCTGTCATCTTCGACTCCGCTGACGGATTCAAAATTCACGCCCAACTATTCTTGCCCAAAAATTTGAAGCCCGGCGAAAAGCGTCCCACTCTAATTTTTCTTCACGGCGGCCCCATGCGCCAGATGCTCCTCGGCTGGCATTACATGTACTACTACGCGAATGCCTACGCCATGAATCAGTATCTGGCCAGCCGCGGTTACATCGTCTTAGCCATCAACTACCGCAGCGGCATTGGCTATGGCCGCGCCTTCCGCGAAGCTCCACGCCGAGCAGGTCGCGGCGCCAGCGAATATCAAGACGTAGTCGCCGCCGCAAAATATTTGCAAATCCGCAGCGACGTCAATCCCCATCGCATCGGCCTATGGGGTGGCAGCTATGGCGGCTACCTAACTGCTCTTGGCCTTGCCCGTAATTCCGATTTGTTCGCCGCCGGCGTCGATTTTCACGGCGTCCACGATTGGCCCCTCGACAACTCCGATGGCAAAAACATTTCGCCAGAGATGATCAAGCTCGCTCACGATTCCTCCCCCGTCTCGTCTGTTGATACATGGAAGTCTCCAGTGCTTTTTATCCACGGAGACGACGACCGCACCGTATATTTCACGCAAACGGTCGACCTCGTAGCGCGTCTCCGCGAACACGGCGTGCACATCGAGCAGTTAATTCTTCCCGACGAAGATCACGATTTTCTCCTGCACCGCAGTTGGGTAAAGGCCTACCAGGCCACCAGCAACTTTTTCGATCAGCAATTTGCTGCTCCCCAAAAATGAAATCCTCCCCAACCCCACCATCCCGCCGCGCCTTCACTGCGAAAAGTTTCTGTGTGCTTGTGCTCGCTGCCGCGATTCTCCTCGTCTTACCCATTCGCCTGCAAAGTGACTCTCACACCAGTTTCATTCCGCACTTGCGCCCCGGCCAAATCCTTCAGTACAAAGTCGTCGCCCGCATCACTCGCCACACCCAAACGGAAAGCAACGTCATTTCTCCCTCTCCAGCCGACAACGTCGAAACCCAAATCGCCACCAATATCCAACTTACCATCCGCGAATCCCACCTCGAAAACGGCCAGCCCGTCTTAGCCCTTCGCGCCGAACTCGAATCCGAATCTCCATCAGTTCCTGCCGCTCCCAGCGCGCCCTCCGCATCCGCTCCTCCAGCAAAAGGAAAATTGGATTTCACCGTCAGCAGTAACGGCCGTATCGCCAAGCCCGAAGGTATAGAAGACCTCGATCCCCAGCAACGCGTCGCCTGGCAATTCTGGGCCTCCCAATTTGCCTATGCCTGGACGTTGCCGCCCAAAGGTGTCGCCGTCGGCGAAAAATGGAAAACCGAAGAACCCGAAGACACTCCCACCGCCATCGCCAATTTAGTTTGGGAACGCGACACCACTTACGTCCGCAACGATAAATGCCCCATCATCCCCACCGAAACTTGCGCCGTCTTCCTCACCCACGCCAAACTAAAACAGAAATCTTCCGAAGAAGACGCCACCCCCGACACCTACCGCCTCCACAATTTAAAAACTTCCGGCACCGCCGGCGGCAGCAATGAAGCCATTCGCTACATCTCGCTCAAAACCCATCTCGTCCTTCGCGCCAAAGAAGACGCTCAGCAATCCATGGATGCCACGGTCGCCAAATCCGACGATTCCAACTCCGTCCGCTACCTCATCTCCAGCAGCAGCCAGTTCGAAGCCACGTTGATATTCGCAACTTCTCCGCCCGCCGCGCATTAACGGGCGCATTACCCAACCAATTCTCGAATTTCACATTTTTCCGGCCACAATTATCAATCCACATCTCAATTTGCCAAGCACGGTATAATAGAAGTTTCGGCAATGCCCGCCGGACCAGCAGGAGACGCTCTCGATGCCTTTCAAACTCCGCAGCAGTTATCAGCCTCGTGGTGATCAACCCGTCGCGCTCGAACATCTCACTCGTGGTCTCGAAGCGGGCGACAAGCATCAAGTTCTTCTCGGCGTAACCGGCTCCGGCAAAACGTTCACCATGGCCAAAGTGATCGAGCAGGCCAATCGCCCCGCACTGGTCCTCGCGCACAATAAAACCTTGGCCGCCCAGCTCTACCACGAATTCAAAAGCTTCTTCCCCGAAAATGCCGTCGAATATTTCGTCAGCTATTATGACTTCTACCAGCCCGAAGCCTACGTGCCTTCCGCCGACATTTACATCGACAAAGAAGCCACCATTAACGATGAACTCGACAAGCTCCGCATGAGCGCCACCCGTTCCCTCTTCGAACGTCGTGACGTAATCATCGTCGCTTCCGTCTCCTGCATCTACGGTATCGGTTCGCCCGAGGCTTACTACGGCATGCTCATCATGCTGGAAAAAGGTATGCAGACTTCCCGCGAAGCGCTTCTCCGCCGTTTCGTCGATGTGCAATACGAACGCAGTGAAGATTTGCGTCGCGGCACGTTTCGCGTCCGTGGCGACATCATCGAGATCTACCCCACTTACGAAGATCAAGGCTATCGCATCGAAATGTGGGGCGATCAGATCGACAAACTCCGCCAGTTCGATCCGCTTACCGGAGAAATCCGTTCTGGCCAGGAAGATCTTTCCCGCGTTCCCATCTACCCGAAAACGCACTACGTCATGCCTCAGGAACAGCGCGAGCGCGCCATCGTCACCATTCAGGAAGAACTGTGGTGGTGGAAAAAAGAACTCGAGAAACAGAATAAATTCGTTGAAGCCCAGCGCGTCGTGCAGCGCACCATGTTCGATATCGAAATGATGCGCACCATCGGCTATTGCCACGGTGTCGAAAATTACTCCCGCCACTTAAGTGGACGCCTTCCCGGAGAAGCTCCGCCAACGCTACTCGACTATTTTCCGCAGGATTACCTGCTCTTCGTCGACGAATCCCACGCCACCATTCCCCAGGTCGGCGGCATGTTTCATGGCGACCGCTCCCGCAAGCAGACCCTGGTCAACTATGGATTCCGAATGCCCTCCGCCATGGACAATCGTCCGCTGACCTTTGAAGAATTCGAACATCGCACCAATCAAGTCATCTACGTTTCCGCAACGCCTGGCCCTTACGAACTCACTAAATCCGGCGGCCAGTTCGTCGAACAGGTCATTCGTCCCACTGGCCTGATCGATCCCGAAGTCGAAATCCGTCCCGTCAAAGGCCAGGTCGACGACCTGCTCGAAGAAATTCGCGTTCGCGCCGAAAGAAACGAGCGCGTCCTCGTCACCACTCTCACCAAACGCATGGCCGAAGACTTGGCCGAATACTTCAGCGAAATTGGCGTGAAGTGCCGCTACTTGCATTCCGAAATTGAAACTCTGGATCGCATCAAGATTCTTCGCGACTTGCGCAAAGGCGAATTCGATGTGCTCATCGGCATCAACTTGCTCCGTGAAGGCCTCGATCTCCCCGAAGTTTCTCTCGTCGCCATTCTCGATGCCGACAAGGAAGGTTACCTGCGTAGCTCCACGTCCCTCATTCAAACCATCGGCCGTTGCGCCCGCCACGTCGAAGGCCGCGCCATTCTCTACGCCGATCGTCGCACCGGTTCGATGAACGCCGCAATCAGCGAAACCAATCGTCGCCGCACCAAGCAGATTGCCTACAACGTCGAAAACAACATCACCCCCATGTCCATCATCAAGGGCGTCGACATGGAACTCGCCCACATCGTCGAGGCCGACTACGTCACCGTTCCCCTCGACACTGCCGATCTCGATGCCGCGGCTGCCGGCGTAAAAAATGAAAAGCAACTTGCTGACTTGCTCCAGCAACTCGAAACGCAAATGCGCGAAGCCGCCAAGAAATTCGAATTCGAAAAAGCCGCGCAGCTGCGCGATCGTATTCGTTCTCTAAAGCAACAGGATTTAGCCGGAGTTTTTGCGAAGGATGCGGACACCGCAACTCCAGCCTCGGCAGGCTAGGCAGGATCACTCTAGAACTCGCGGCGCTTCTTCACCGCGTCAATTTTCAATTGGCTTCTTTGCCAGGTTTGGCATTGGCGTCCACTCGCGCAACTTCCGCCATAGGATACATCTTCTCAAACTCCGGATCGTCATGCAGCAGCACCAAGTCCGGATCACGTCGCGCCCACGTTGCATCCTTGAATCCCAACTCCCACGCCTTCCGCAACGTATCCAGCGCTTCCGTTTTCCGATTCAACATCGCAAACGTGCACGCCGCGTTGTACAAAATCGACGCCTCGTTCGCTCGCAGCGTAATCGCCAGATTCAATTCTTTAATCGCGTCATCCACGCGCCCTTGTTTCGCGTAATCTGCCGCCAGCAAAATCCGCGCTCGCGGATCCTCCGGCACGTGCCGCAAATGATTTTCCAGCGCCACCACGCGCCTCAACAACACGTTCCCGCGCAACTCTTCTTTTCCCAGCGCGCCCAGTGCATTGATGATCGGCACGTACACGTTATAGTCTTCGCCGCCCGCCTCCAACGCAATTTCCACCAGGTCCGCTACTTCCTGATATCTCCCCGCCGAAAACAGCGCCCGGCACAATAAGTAATACGCGCCTTCGCAATCCTTCTTCCGCTCAATCGCCTTGCGCACCATCCGCACCGCTTCGTCGTGCAATTCCGTCGCGTACAGCACCCAAGCCTGGCTCACCTGCACTTCTGGCAAATCCCAACGCAGCGCCACCGCTTTCCCCGAAGCATTGCGCGCGCGTTCCACCCAAATCGAACTGCGGCTGAAGTTGCAATAAAACATCGCACACGCATTCGCACACGCCGCATACGCCAAGGCGAAACTTGGATCCAACG
>Ga0210403_10005961_pt1 | contig 10267 bp, 10 predicted proteins | sample IncBWC19MmetaG_FD_150863 | JGI IMG/M metagenome (GOLD analysis project Ga0210403, IMG submission 150863) | Forest soil microbial communities from Barre Woods Harvard Forest LTER site, Petersham, Massachusetts, United States - Inc-BW-C-19-M | ecosystem: Environmental > Terrestrial > Soil >... | reverse complement strand
GCAGGCCACTGCATTCAGCGCCTGGATACGACTTGCGCCCGACAGCAGACAGATTACGAGAAACATTGTTCAACGTTCTCACCGCGGGAAATCCCTCCGCGCTCGAGGGAACGATCTGGATTGACCTCTACGCGGGCACCGGTGCCGTGGGAATCGAGGCTATCAGCCGCGGATGTGGAATGGTGTATTTTGTCGACTGCGCAACTCAATCTGTTGAGCTTATCGATGGCAATCTCAGTTCCCTGAAAATCGACACCGGCTTCGAGATGATAAAACAAGATTCGGCTCGAGCGTTACGGAACTTGAAGTCGCGTGGCATGTCAGCGGATTTTGTTTTTCTCGATCCTCCCTACCAGATGGCACAAGAGTATCGCAAAACATTCGAGGAACTTTCGCAATCATCCCTACTGAAGCCGGGAAGTATGGTCATCGCCGAACACTTGAAAAAGTTCGATCCTGGAGAGTCGTTCGGTCCCCTCCGACGCTACCGCACACTGAAACAGGGGGACTCGGCATTAAGTTTTTACCGGTTGCAGGCGTGATCGGGAGGAAATTGACTTGCAGCGCGTGGCCAGCTTTTGGGTGGCGCAGCGGTTCACCCTCTGCGATAGCTGGCTTGTTTCAACATCGGCTTCAGCCGCGCTGAGGATCACGGCGAGCACCTACATCAGAATATCGTCAGCCCTTCTAACTATGGGATGCTGCATTTCCTGAAGATCATTTTTCACCATATTCAGTCCATAAACGCATTGTTCAAAATGATTAGATAGCCTTGCGAACAAAGGCGCGACTTTAGTGTATTCAAAGTCCTCGAACTTGGAGACGATGTAGTAACTCTCTTTCCCGGCCTTCATCCAATCGATAAAACTCTCGGTGCGATTGCGGCGCAACCGAAAATGATTGATGCTCTCCGGAAACATCCCCGTGAAAAATAGGGTGTAATCCCCGATGTGTTTGCGCACCTGTCGCTCCCGGTCAAATGACGGTGCAGGCCCGTACACAGGATCCGATTCCATCAGCATCTCACCTACATCAGTCAGTGATTTTCCAGCGCCGTTGCGAATCTTGTAAAGCTCCTCAACGTCGCAAAACTCCGACAGCAAGCGGGAAACATAGCCGACGATTTGAGGATCGCGAATGCCAATTTCTTCGGCGTAATGTCGTCCCACAAGTTCCATGAAAAGCTGTTGCAATGGATGCGAATCCGGAATCATTTGTAGGTCCTCCCCGAAAAGCCGCTACCGGCGCAGGGCTCCATGGTCAGTTTATCCCTCAGTCCCACCTGATCCACAAGTAACTTCCGTGCGCCATGCCCCCCACCATCGTGCCAGCGAGAATAAAGCGCGTCACTAGATAGAACACACAACCAAGCCAAAGGTTTCTTTTCCGACATTGTTGGCAGACTGCCGGGTAGACTGCCAATTCCGAAATCCTCCGAAGATGGCTGGTGAAAATTCATGCGCTTATAATGGCGGCCTCGGAGAACCGAATATGGATAGAACCAACATTTCAAGCGGCACCCCCTGGGAACCGATCGTCGGCTATTCCCGCGCCGTACGGATCGGCAACCACGTGTGCGTGGCCGGAACCACTGCTACGGACATCGACGGGAAGATCGTGGGAGCGGGCAACCCCTACGCACAGGCGGTGCAAGCGATCAAGAACATTGAGAGTGCACTCCAAAAGGCGGGCGCAACGTTGAAGGATGTCGTCAGAACCCGAACATACGTAACAAATATCGCGGACTGGGAATCTGTTGGTAAGGCGCACGGCCAGTTCTTCCACAATATTCGGCCTGCGACTAGCTTGATCGCCGTGAGCGCGTTCGTCGCGCCGGAGATGTTGGTCGAGATCGAAGCTGACGCGATAATCGCTGATCACATTAGAGAATAAGACTTTTTTCTCGGAAAGCCTTACTTGAAATTTCAATTACACTAATCGCCAATCTCTCTATGGGGGTGTCAAATGCTTCGAATGTTGCTGCATTGGGTAATTAGCGCACTCGCCGTTTGGATTACATCACGAGTAGTGCCGGGCTTCTACGTGGATAGCGCAACTGCCGCCCTGATCGCCGCAGTTGTCATTGGGCTCGTGAATGCGACTCTGGGACTCTTCGTGAAGATCATCACCCTGCCGCTGACAATCCTGACTTTTGGCCTATTCTGGTTCATCGTCAACGCCGTCATGATTGAGCTGGCAGCCAATTTCGTCCCGGGATTCCATATCCGGAGTTTCGCTGCCGCCTTCTGGGGAGGCATTGTTTTGGGCCTGGTGAGCATGATCCTGAAGTGGCTCATAATGCCCGCAGTGAGCGAACGCTAAGACCCAGACTTTTCGCGCCTAGCTGGGGTTCCGCTTCGGCGAGACCCCGGTTACTCATGACCTTAGTTTTTTTCCTTTTTTCTTGACGCCACCCGTAGGGCCGGGCAGACTCTTGGGAACGGATTCCCCGTCCGATCAGCAAACTTCCTGGAGTCGTTGAATGTATCAACTAGGCATTCCTCTGCTTACACAGGTGTCGCTCGCAATTGGCTTGGCGGGACTCTTATGGCCGGAGAAGTTGATGCCGGTGTTTGACGTGTTGATGTTCCCCTGGCCTTCAACTTACCGCATGCTTCGCGCCAATAGTATTGGAGCTATCGTCTTATCCGTTTTACTATTTGTCGGGATGATCACGAGACATTACTGATCCTCGCGGGCGAGAAACCGTGTCCACACTCGAAGTAATCGTGACCTGGGTTTCTCGGGACTGGTTTGGTTGTGATTTACTGAGTCCGGCCCATGTCGGAACAATTCCCGATCTTGATTTCTGTTGGAGTTGAACACAAAGGGACACGCCTCGATCAATTCCTCGCCGCCAATATTGAAGCAACCAGCCGCGCCCGCGTGCAGCAACTCATCTCTGAAGAAAAGGTCCTGGTAAACGACTCTCCCGCCAAGGCGTCGCTGCGTCTACGAGGGGACGAGCGCATCGCTATTCTCGGGACAGTTCATCTCCCTCCCCTTCGCGCGATTCCAGAAGAAATCTCGCTGGATATTGTCTTCGAAAATGACGATCTTGCTGTAGTCAACAAACCTGCGGGAATGATGGTTCACGCCGGGGCAGGAGCAACAGAGGCGCGGCGAAATCGTGGAACACTGGTAAATGCGTTGCTGCACCGCTTTCAAACACTGTCGAACTTGGGCGGGGAGTTACGTCCGGGCATAGTGCATCGCTTGGACAAGGCCACGAGCGGCCTAATCGTGGTCGCGAAAAATGATGAAGCGCACCGGAAATTGTCTGCACAGTTCGCTAGGCGCGAGGTTCAAAAGAAGTATGTCGCACTGGTTCATGGGTGGATGAAGAATGACAAGGGAACCGTCAGTAGCAGCATAAGCCGCGATCGCGTGCATCGCACCAAGATGACAACCCGGCGTGAAAAAGGGCGCGAGGCGATTACCCGCTACGTTGTTAAGCAGCGAATTGATTCCGCTCTCGGCAAGTTCACGCTGCTGGAATTGAAAATCGATACCGGGCGCACTCACCAGATCCGCGTGCACATGTCTTCACTCGGTCATCCGGTAGTCGGGGACACTCTATACGGAGCCCCTAGAGATCTGCGCGGGAAGAATCAACACATCGCTACGCTCCCCAGGAATTTCCTGCATTCGGCAACGTTGATATTTCAGCATCCCCGGACGGGCGAAAAGCTGTCGTTTTCAGCCGAGTTACCCGTGGAGTTACGAGAGTTCTTGAACCGTTTAGCGGCCCTCTGATCCAGGACTGAGTTACGACTATAATGAGGAATCGATGCATTCATCACGTTTCATTTTTCTCACGTTCATTTCTATTTCGCTTTTGCCTCGAGTTGTAGCCCAGAGTACAGCCGCGCCCGACCTGCCGTCCGCTCCGTCAGCGGTTTCTCAAGAAAAGAAGAATCAAGAGAAGGCTCAACAGAATGCTCCGGCTGTGCAAGGGGCATCGCCTGCCCAACCTCCGTCAGGCCCCGCACCACTTAGTCCGAAATCCGACCCAAGCGCGCCCCAAAATGCCGTAGCGCCCTCAGGGGTTGAATCTGATCCAGTCACTTCTGACGCGCCAACCGCCACTTTCCGCCGCAGAGTTAACGAAGTGAACGTGGTATTTACAGTTACTGACAAACACGGACGCTACGTGAATGATCTGACCAAGAACGACTTCAGCATTATCGACGACCAAAAGCCTGCCCTCGAAGTTCGCAGCTTCCATCGGGAAACCGATTTGCCGCTGCAGGTTGGACTGCTCGTCGACGCGAGCAATTCGGTGCGAGACCGTTTTAAGTTTGAGCAGGAAGCAGCAATCGAATTTCTGAATCAGACGATTCGCCCGCGATATGACCAGGCTTTTATTGTAGGGTTTGATGTTACCCCGGAGGTTACCCAAGATTTCACCGACAACACCGACTTGCTTTCGGTCGGCGTACGCGGTCTTCGACCGGGCGGCGGTACTGCAATGTATGACGCCCTCTATTTTGCCTGTCGTGACAAGCTGTTAAAAGCTCCGCAGACCGGACCCTTGCGCCGCGCAATCATTCTGCTGAGCGATGGCGACGACAATCAGAGCCATGTCACGCGCGAAGAAGCCGTCGAAATGGCACAGCGCGCCGAGGTGAGCATTTACGCCATTAGCACCAACATCAACGGCGGCGGTAGTCATGGAGACAAGATCCTTGAGCGAATTGCTGACGCGACCGGCGGACGCGCATTCTTCCCATTCCAACTCAGAGAAGTAAGCGACGCTTTTTCCGAAATCCAGAACGAGCTTCGTAGTCAGTATGCCATCGGGTATACCCCGGCAAACTTGGCGCCGAATGGGAGCTTTCACTCAATCGAAATTCTAGCCCAAAATCACAAGGGTCTACGCGTGCGCAGCCGTCACGGTTATTACGCCCCAACCAACTAACTCTGCGATGCCTGGATATTCCGGAACTCCGCTACCGAGGAAGCTAGGGCTCAAAGATCAATACCGCGTTGCGTTTCTTGATTTGCCCTCCGAAGTTAGAAAGGAATTGAAGGACGCGCTCTCAACTTGCCGGATGGCAAAGAGCGGACCCTTCGATTTCGTACAGATTTTCGTGGAAAGCCGGGCTGAACTAAGAAAACAGTTTCAACTGTTTTCTTCGCAGCTCGAACCCGGCGGGATGCTATGGGTAAGCTGGCCAAAGAAGAGCTCCGGAGTGGTCACCGATCTCACTGAAAACGAGGTCAGAAACATCGGCCTCGAACTTGGTCTGGTGGACGTAAAGGTGTGTGCCGTGACCGAAATCTGGTCTGGACTAAAATTCGTGATTCGCGTGAAAGATCGGCCGAAAAAGGGCCGCTCCGTGGTTAATCCTTCGAAGCGATAGCGTAGTATCCGCTGCGCGCCTGGATTTTATAGTCTTTGCTGCTGGGCCGAATTTCCACTTTCCGGAAGCTTCCATCCTTCGTGGTATTTGTCGGCGTGTAGCCGATGTTGTACTGGCTGCGAAGTTCATTGGCGATCTGATCGAAAGCAGCTTTCAATTTGTCAGCGTTATTTCCAACATCAATGACGCGGCCTCCGGTTTCCTGGCTCAGCTTTTTCATTTCGCCTTCACCTGTATATCCGCCGAATCCGTAAAATCCACGATCTGCGCACAGCAGCACATAGACTATGCTGTCAGATTTTTGCGCAGCCTCAGCCGCATCCTGAATCTTTAGTTGGCTGCCTTCATCTTCCCCGTCAGTGAGGATAATCATGGCTTTTCGACCAACTTGCTGCGCTAGTTCGTCATGGGACGCAAGGTAGATCGCGTCATAAAGCACAGTTCCTCGAGGACCCTGTGGTCCCGTGGGAACGGGGCCACCACCCATTCCGGGAATTACTCCGCCTCCACCTCCAGTGTTAATAACTGCGCTGTTCAACGCGACCTTGAGTAAGTGGACTGAGTTAGTGAAGTCTTGAAGCAGGTTCGCATTGACATTGAAATCGAGGACAAAAGCCAAGTCCTTGTCAGTCAGGATTTGAGACAGAAAGGCGCCGCCGATTTCCTTTTCCATGCCCAGAACGCGTTCTTGACTGCCACTCGAATCAATCAGGATTCCCAGAGTAAGCGGCAAGTTCGACTCGGGGGTAAAGTATTTGATCGTCTCGGGCTTACCGTTCTCGAAGATTTGAAAGTCGTTTTTGGTCAGATTAGGAATCAGTGCTCCTCTTTTGTCTTTGACATTGAAGAAGAGTTGCACGACGTTGACATTGACTTTCAGTGTCTCGGTTGGCTCGGACTGATCTGTGGCTCCAGAGGAGGTATTTTGAGCGTACGCAACAGAACTGACTAGGCTCAAAATCAGGAATAGAAAACAGGTGACGGCACACAGGACACGCACTTTGGGCATGAAAGTACTCTCTCGCTCTTTTTTTGATAGTCTATCTACGATCCTTAGATGCGCCAAATGCCGGGATTCAGCACTGGAACGTCATCAAGGGAATGGTACCCCCTGCGAGGTTTGTCTTGTATCAAGGAACAATCGGCAAAAGGGCGCTCTCAAGACTGCTAATCCTGTGGTTTTGCACACTCTCTGGTGCAGCCGCATCGCCTCAGCAAGCAGGAACGGATACCAAGAAACAAGACATTCCGGATGCCCCTTCCGCGGTTAGGCCGCCCCAACCATCGCCACCCACGCAGGTTCCCGCGGAGACTCCCGATCATCCCAGAGAAGAGGGCCCGCCAAGCGATCTTCCACCGCCTGAGAATCCGCCCCCCGGAGAGCAGAATGGTCCTGCCGGGCAAGAAACCCGCGCTCCCTCGTCCCCGAGCGGGACTGCCCCTCAAGCCGGGACGCCGCAACAGCCACCGACCGGACAAGACGAGATTTATAAGTTCACGGTTATCACCAACGAAGTAATTGTCCCGGTGAGGGTAACGGATAATTCCGGCGCCAGAATTGATGGACTCTTGTCGAGAGATTTTTCTGTCTTTGAAGACGGCAAGAAGCAAACGATGAATTTCTTTACCAGCGATCCGGTTGCGCTGTCGGCAGCGGTACTCATCGATCTGGGATTGCCCGATGTTGCGGTGCAACGAATCAACCAGACATTTCCGGTCCTCGAAAGCGCCTTCAGCCCGTTCGACGAAGTTTCGCTTTATACCTATAGCTCTTCAGTCTCAAGGCAGACAGACTTCGGTGCAGTCGGCCGGCAATTAACCGCGACCTTAAACGATCTCAAAGCGGTGCGCGGCAGAAACAACGGTCCCGCAATCATGGGTGGCCCCATGGGGCCCGGAGGACCGACCGTGAACAATACCCCAGTAGATCCCAATGTTCCCCGGGTAATGACTCCGCCTAAAGAGTCTCACGTACTGAACGACGCCATACTTAGGGCCGCTTTGGATCTCAGCAAGCGAGATAAGACCCGCCGCAAAATTATTTTCATTATTACTGACGGACGTGAGTATCGCAGCTCTGCCAGTTATCGGGACGTGCTGAAAGTTCTGCTGTCGCATGGAATCACGGTATACGGCGTAGCCGTGGAGGCGTCGGCGATTCCGGGATACAACAAGCTAGAGCGACTGCATATACCGGGTTTTGGCTACAGTGATATTCTTCCAAAATATTCGAGTGCTACCGCCGGCGAAATCTTTACGAATTTTTCCCGGACAGGCATTGAGGAGAGCTACGCCAGGGCCATGAGCGAAGCCCGAAATGAATACACGCTGGGCTACCAGACTCGCGCCACTCCAAGCAGCGCTTACAGGCAGGTAGAGGTGCGGGTGGCTCGTCCGGAGGTAAAGGTTTATGCCCGCGACGGTTACTATCCAGCGCCCGCAGTATCCCGTTAAGGACCCACCCGGATGTGATTTCACTGCCAAGAGTAACCTCAGTAATCCCGGTTAGAGGCCTCACTGTGGTATAAAACCAGCAGTACCAAGCCAACTTTGCGGCGGCTCCATTCTCCGAGGGATTTGAATGTCTGCCCGCAGGTCTTGAGGAAAGTCTTTGAGTTTCATTAACTTTGCAGCCCGCGAAATTAATTGCAAAATTGTTTACTACGGAGCCGGACTAGGCGGGAAGACTACCAACCTGCAGCACATCTATCAAAAAACCTCCGAACAACAAAAAGGCAAAATGATTTCTCTGGCAACGGAAACAGAGCGAACTCTGTTCTTTGATTTCCTGCCATTGGACCTTGGGTCGGTTCGGGGGTTTAAGACTCGCATCCACCTTTACACGGTGCCAGGCCAGGTATTCTACGATGCCAGCAGAAAATTGATCCTGCGCGGGGTGGACGGGATTGTTTTCGTCGCCGATTCACAGCAGGAACGCATGGACGCCAATGTCGAGGCCTTGGAAAACCTCATGGCCAATCTCAAAGAGCACGGCTATGACTTTAAAAAAATTCCTTACGTGCTGCAGCTCAACAAACGGGACTTACCCAATATCCTTTCCCCCGAGGCTCTATCGAAAGAGCTTCGTCAGAAGAATGAACCGGTAATCGAAGCAGTGGCGTTCCAAGGCGCCGGCGTTTTTGAAACGCTGAAGGAAATTGCCCGGCAAGTGCTGCTTGAATTGAAAGCCGGGGGCTGAGAGAACTACGTAGCGCTTGCCTCGTCGATTCCCTGCGTTTCCCCGCCCAGCTTAACTTCGTGCCGTCTTTGAGCGGCGGCATCTACTCGCGAATACCCTTGCTACGTGCGGCTTTTACCATTGTTACGGGATTGTTACGGACAGATTAATTTTCATGACCGCGTGCTGTGGCCGCGGCCGCTTAACCTATACTGCTCGCGTCTGTATTCCTCTCTTCTTACTCCGTGAAGAAGAATATACGTTGTCTGCTTAATTTTTCTGTGAGGCAGTCATGCGAAAACTGTTTCTGTGTGTGTGTCTATCTTATTTGGGATTGCTTGTCGGATGCAGCGGCGGGACTGCGGCTCCGAGCACTGGGGGCGGCAATTCCGGAGGCTCCGCCGGGCCCGTGGTACTGAAGGCCATTCAGATTTCGCCTGCAAACTCCTCGATTTTGCCCCTTGCCAGCAAACAATTTACGGCAATGGGTTCCTACTCCGACGGAAGCACCAAAGACCTGACTTCGCAAGTCTCATGGAACTCTATGCCGAACACGGTCACGACCATAAGTGATTCCGCGCCGACAAAAGGTGTTGTCCAGGGACTAACACCAGGTGTATCGGTCATAACTGCGGCCTTGGGTAGTGTGGCCAATGTAACGCAACTCACAGTTGCCTCCGTCACAGTGAAGTCCATCGCGGTGAGTCCCGCAACCACAAACATTTCTTTGGGAGGCCAACAGCAGTTCACGGCAACCGCAACCTACAGCGACGGCAGCACACAAGACGTAACGATCGATGCGACATGGAGCTCTGACCCCAGTGTCGCTGCTGTGACGACGAGGACAGGTCTTGCCATCGCAACAGCTATCGGGAGCGCGAATATCACCGCGACGCTTGGCGGGATCAGCAACCCTGCCGGCACAACTCCAAACCTGGTTGTGAACGCTGATAACCTGTCTTCCGTTGCCGTTCAGCCGGGAACACAATCGATCGCAGTGGGCACAAAGTTACAGTTTTCCGCGATCGGCCTCTTCACCGACGGCAGTACTCGCGATCTGACGAGCCTAGGAACCTGGACTTCATCAGATATGAAGGTTGCATCGATTGGACGCACAGGTCAGGCCGGTCCGGGCAAATTCAACACTAAATCGACAGATAACAATACAACCACGATAACGACATCTATTGGGGTGCCCTTGGTGTTGGGCGGGAGTTGCCCTGGCGGCAGCCGACCCAGCACGGATGGAAGCTCATGCGTATTCACTGGGACGGCCAGCTTAAGCGTAGCTGATCCGATGGCGCGGTCGTTGCTGTCAATCACAGTCATCCCTTCGCCGGTTTCGATGGCACCCGGTACCCAGACCGCAGTTACAGCTCTAGGCGCGTTTAGCGATTCGACCACCCAAGATCTAACCGATCAGGTCTCTTGGTCTGTCGCCTCAACGGCGCCCCCAAAAATGCCTGACACATGCAACAACAAGACTGCGGCCACGACCATAAGCCGCTTGGGCGTCGCAACCGGCACAGCTGCGGCAACCTGCAACGTCACGGCCACCTTTACACCCGCGAACATTACATCCAAGCCTGCGGTGCTCACGGTAACGTCAGCCAGCCTGGCTTCCATTGCGATAACACCGGCCGTTCCCGTTGTTGCGCCTGGCTCGACGCTACAACTCGTCGCTACTGGCACTTTGAGCGACAACAGCACACAGGATATTACC
>Ga0210403_10005957_pt1 | contig 10270 bp, 9 predicted proteins | sample IncBWC19MmetaG_FD_150863 | JGI IMG/M metagenome (GOLD analysis project Ga0210403, IMG submission 150863) | Forest soil microbial communities from Barre Woods Harvard Forest LTER site, Petersham, Massachusetts, United States - Inc-BW-C-19-M | ecosystem: Environmental > Terrestrial > Soil >... | reverse complement strand
TTGCGACCATCACGGGGTCGAGCACGACATGCTTTGGCGACCAGTGTTTCAGCGCATCGGCAATGGCGTCGATGCTCGACAACTGCGCCACCATGCCGATCTTGACCGCGCCGATGTCGAGATCGCCGAACACCGCATCGATCTGCGCACGCAGGAACTCGGCCGGCACGAGGTGGATGCCGGTCACGCCCTTTGTGTTCTGCGCGGTCAGCGCCGTGATCGCGGACGCCCCATAGACGCCGAGCGCGGCAAAGGTCTTCAGGTCAGCCTGGATGCCGGCTCCTCCTGAGGAATCCGAACCTGCGATGGTGAGTGCTGCGGGCGTGATCATGAGTTTTCCCTGCCCTGTCCTAACGCGGCGCTTCCGCGCCAGCAAGCTCACTTGCTAACTCCCCCAAAACTGGCCTATTTCTGACCGTCAGATACCCGGAGACATCAGCGATGGTTCCTTTCTTCGTCCAGATCAAATGCAAGCTCGGCCAGTCCTATGTGGTCGCCAACGCGCTTGCGGAAGCCGAGATCGCCTCCGAGATCTACTCCACCGCGGGCCATTACGATCTGCTGGTCAAGTTCTATGTCGACAAGGACACCGACATCGGCCACTTCGTGAACGAGAAGGTGCAGGTCATTCCCGGCATCCAGGACACGCTGACCATCATCACCTTCAAGGCATTCGGCGGCCGCTAGTGCAGCCTCTAGTCACAGTCAACTTCGACCGTCTGAAGGCCTTCATCCATGAGGCGATGCTCCGGCTTGGCCTGCCGGACGACGATGCCATGGCGGTTGCGACCCTGATGGCGCAGGCCGACCTGCAGGGATCGGACGGCCACGGCGTCAGCCGGCTGCCGCAATATGCCCGCCGCATCAAGGCCGGCGGCTTCAACGTCCGCCCCAACATCCGCGTGGTACAGGAGCATCTCTCCACCGCGCTCATCAACGGCGACAACGGCATGGGCCATCTCGTGATGAGCCGCGCCGCCGAAATCGCGATCGAGAAAGCGAGCGTCACGGGCATCGGCTGGGTGAATTCGCAATACTCCAACCATGCCGGCCCCGCCTCGCTCTATGCGAGGATGCCGCTCGCCCACGACATGATCGGGCTCTATTTCGCGGTCGGCAACGCCAACCACCTGCCCCCCTGGGGCGGCCTCGACATGCTGCTGTCGACCAATCCGATCGCCGCCGCGATCCCGGCGGGAGCCGAGAAGCCGATCGTGCTCGACATGGCCACCACGGTTGCGGCCTATGGCAAGGTCAAGACCAAGGCGCTGCGTGGCGAGAGCATGCCGGAGGGCTGGATGATCGATCGCGAGGGCAAGCCGCTCACCGATCCGAAGCGTGCCGAGGAAGGCATGCTGCTGCCGCTCGGCGGCATGGAAGCCGGCTACAAGGGGTTTGGCCTCGCCATGATCATCGGCCTCATTGCCGGCACACTCGGCGGTGCGGCGATGGGCAAGGACGTGATCGACTTCAACCATGACGACGACAGCGTCACCAATACCGGACAGGCGATCTGCGCCATCAACATCTCTGCCTTCGGCGAAGTCGATACCTTCAAAGCCGCCGTCGATACCCTGGTGCGCGATTTTCGCGGCAGCGCGCGCATGCCGGGCGTGGACCGGATTACGGTCCCCGGCGAGCGCAGCGAGGAAACGCGCATCGCCCGCGCACGCGACGGCATCCCGATCGCACCCGCCCTGATGCGCTCCCTCGATCAGTTGGCCGGTGAGTTGGGGATCGCGAAGCTCGGCTGAGGCCTTGGGGGAAATCACGATGGGCGATGCGTTTTCGCTTCCGATCGCCGAGATTGCGGCATTGCTCGGCGAGGGCAAGCTCAAAGCGCGCGCACTCGCCGAGCAGGCGATCGCCAATCATGAGCGTTTCGGCTCCAGGCTCATGGCTTATTCGCAATGGGCCCCGGAGCATGCGCGGAAATGCGCCGATGCCGCTGATGCAGCCTTTGCCGTCGGTTCACGGGCGGGCTCGCTGCAGGGCATTCCGACTTCGATCAAGGATCTCTTCGCCGTCGCGGGCTTTCCGACCTATGCGGGTTCGCCCAGGCGTTTGCCGGCGAAATTCGAGATCGACGGCCCGGTCGTCGCCAATCTGCGGGCGCAGTTGGCGACGGTGATGGGCAAGACGCATATGGTGGAATTTGCCTTCGGCGGCACCGGCCAGAACGCGCATTACGGCAGCCCGCGCAATCCCTGGGACGCGACGGCGCATCGCTCGCCCGGCGGTTCGTCAAGCGGGGCCGGCGTCTCGCTCTGCGAGGGCTCGGCGCTCCTCGCCTTCGGCACCGATACCGCGGCGTCGGTGCGCCTGCCCGCCGCGATGACCGGCAATGCGGGCTTGAAACTCACCAAGGGGCGCTGGTCGACCGAGGGCATCGTGCCGCTGAGCTTCACGCTCGATACGCCCGGCATCGCAGCATGGCGGATGCTGCTTTCAGCTTCGCCGCGCTCGATCCCGATCACGGCGACGGGTTCGCCTTCCTGCGCGGCGTGCCGACCGGCGTCGACGGCATCCGCATTGGCATCGCCGATCCCTGGTTCTGGGAAGGCTGCGAGAACGGCATCGGTGACATCGTCCGGCGGGCGATCGATTCGCTGGCCCACGCCGGCGCGGTTGTGACGGAAGCAACGCTGCCCGAGGCGCGCGAAGTTTTCGCAATCTACGTGGAAGGTGGCATTTCGGCGATCGAGTTGCGTGCTTTCCTCGATCGCGAACTGCCGGACTGGCTTGCGACGATCGATCCCGTCAACGCGCCCGCGCTCAAGAATGCCGAGAACCTGTCGGCACGTGAATACTTGTCCCGTCGCTTGCGGCTGCTCGACGCGGCGAAAAGCGCCGTCGCGCGTTTCGACCATGTCGACGTCATCGCTGCGCCGACCGTCATGTTCACGCCGCACGTCCTGACCGACGAGGTGAGCGCGGAGCAATTCTGGGCGCGCAGTCGCAACATCGTGCACAATGTGGCGCCGGTGAACTATTTGACGTTGTGCGCGGCTACGCTGCCGGTGGGTCTTGATCGCCTCGGCATGCCGGTCGGCTTGCAGTTCATCGCCCGAGGCGGCGATGACGATCGGCTGGTGGCCATCGCCTGCGCCGCCGAGCGCGTACTGGGCACGCCGCGCGAAACTCTGGGTGCGCCGCCAATGTGCAAGGGCTAGCGATCGGAGCGTCGCTCGGCATGTTCGCCAAGTGTCGGTACGGGAGACCGTATCCTTATACTGCTAAATGCGCCGCACTTGCGGTGCCAGTTCCAGAATTAACGCGCAGCGCGGGCATTAATCTAAACTAACAAGCTTAACCGACAAACTGTCTTGCACCACCTCGCATAGAGGATAGCACTCCGTCTGTTCCGTTAATCTTGCATGACGGAAAAATAACCGATCAATTTCAGACGGATGGAAGCATTAAAAATGGTACAGTCGACAACAAGAGGTCCCTTGACCGACGTGGCACGCGACGTCCGAAACCGGCCCCTGATGCACGAACCGCATTCATCTTACATCGCCACGCCCACGGTGAGCGCGCCGGATCTGGCGATGCCGGACTATGTCGAGCATCGCGACGGCGCCACCGAAATCGGAAAACTTTCGGCCGAAGCCGTGGTCCGGGAATACGAAGCTACGGCGAAAGAGATCGAGTCGATGGGCGGCGAGTTGGTCGAGCGTGTCAAGCAGTGCGAGGCGGTGACCCGCGATGCACTCTCAGTCATCGAGGAGTTGAACCAAGTCGCGGCGCGCTACCGCGAGGAGGCCAAACGGGTCTTCGAACACATTGAAGGTTGCTCCCTGGTGGTGGCTGAGGCTCGCAAGATCTGCAGCGAATTGAAGGACAAGATCGCCGTCCCCGTCGCGAAGACGGGCCGAGGCCAAAAAGGAAGTGAGAAGTAAGGCGTATCGGTTCACCGTGCCGCCATACGGGTGACGCGTACGCCCGTACGGACGCATCGTGGACACGATAGTCGGAAGAGCATCCTGGGATCGATCTCACCGAACCCAATGTCGGCTTTTCATTTCTTCTTCGGCGGCTTCGGCGGGCCTTCGACCGGCGGCAGCGACTTCACATACTCTCCGATCGCGGCACGATCGGCGGGCTTGAGCTGCGAGGTGTTCTTGATCACGCGCACCATCGCGCCGCCGGCGGTGTCGCCGTCGGGCGCCACGCCGTTCTCCAGGAAATCGGCGATGTCTTTTGCGCTCCAGTCGCCGATCGCCTTCTGCGTGATGTTCGGCACCCAACCCTCGCCTTCCAGGTTTGGTCCGCCGGCAAAGCGCTGCGAGGTGATGATGCCGCCCAGGAAATTGCGCGGACTGTGGCACTCGGCGCAGTGGCCGAAGCTGTTGACGAGATAGGCGCCGCGATTCCAAGACGGCGGACGCGACTGGTCGGGGATGAACAGGGCCCCATCGAAGTACAGCCATTTCCAGATGCCGACATTGCGGCGGATGTTGAACGGGAACGGCACATCATGGTCGCGCACCTTGCCCGCGACCGGCGGCAGCGTTTTCAGGAAGGCGAAGAGATCGCGTACGTCCTGGACCGTCGCATGGGCGTAGGAAGTATAGGGAAAGGCCGGGAAGTATTGCGTTCCGCCAGGCGAAACGCCGCGCCTCACCGCATTGACAAAATCGGCCTCGCTCCATCGCCCGATGCCGTCGTTGGGATCGGGCGAGATGTTCGGCGCATAGAAGGTGCCGAACGGCGACGGTATCGCGAGGCCGCCGCCGAGCCTGAAACGGTCGGGCTGGTTCGGCACCGCATGGCAGGAGGAGCACCCGCCGGCATTGAAGATGATCTCCCCGTTCGCCGGGTTCGGCGTGTACGCCTTTTCCGTCACGGCCACCTGCAGGGGCGGTGCGGTCAGCCACCAATAAACCGCGAAGGCGGCGGCGCCTGCGAGAACCAGCAAGAGGATAATTCGCCGCACCGTCACCCCAACCGTCATTGACCAAGGTAGCTTACGGCTAGCTCGCTCGCCGCTCCAGCCATAAGATGGACCAAAGTTGTACGGCGATAGGGCCGATTTCGGGAATAAAATAGTATTCGCATTGTTGTGCGATAAGTACCGTCACTTGACGTCAACAGGGAGAGAGCAGCCATGACCAAAACCATGTTCGCCGCGCTTGCGTTTGCGGCCTCCGTCGCCTTCGCGGGCCCGGCGTTCGCCGACAAGTACAAGGCGACGCTGGATGCCAAGTCCGAAGTGCCACCGAACGCCTCCCCGGCGACCGGTACCGCCGACATCGACTACGATCCGGCCAGCAAGAAGCTGAGCTGGAAAGTCACCTATTCCGGACTGAGCGGACCTCCGACCGCCGCCCATTTCCACGGGCCCGCCGAGGCCGGCAAGAACGCCGGCGTCGCCGTCGCGATCCCGAACATCGCAACGCCGCCGACCGAGGGCAGCGCGACCTTGACCGACGCGCAGGCTGCCGATTTCCTGGCCGGCAAGTATTACGTCAACGTGCACACCCAGGCCAATCCGGGCGGCGAAATCCGCGGCCAGGTCACAAAGTAGGTCGGCTCTCAACATCCCTTGAAGTGACGCGGGGCGGATGCATCGGCATCCGCCCCTTGTCGTTGCGGCGCGTCGTCAGTTTGCGAGATATTTACGCAGGATTTCAACCAGACGATCCGGCGCCGTCTGCGGCGGCATGAAGCCGAGATACCGGCCATCGCGGCCCATCAAATAAATCACTCCGGAATGGTCGATCGAATATTCACCGTTCTTCGGGTCTTCGACCCTCGCATAGAACGCCTTGTATGAATTGGCGATTTTTCGGATATCGTCCGGCGCCGGCTATTCCAGCCCGGCGCGATGAAAGCCTTCGAGGTAATGGATGCGGTCGGAATCGTTCTTGATCGGCACGTTGTTCATGATCCACGCGCGCGAGACATTGGGCTGCGCACGGCGCAGCTCCTGCAATGCGGCGGCGGCGAGATCCTCCTGCCCGGAAATGCCGGCGGCCGCGACCAGCACGCGGAGCGCCCCGGTAAAATCCGCGCGCAGGCGGATGGCGGTTTGCGCCATGCGGATCGCGTCCTCGTAATTGCCGCCGATGTAATGGGCGAGCGCCGCGGAGCCGTAGTTCAGCGCCACGGCCGGATCGCGCGGGCTCAAGCGCAGTGCGCGGTTGGCAGCCTCGACCGCCTCTCGCCAGCGGCCGCAGAACGCCAGCGCCGAGGCGTAATAGTTCTGGGCGTGCGAGAAACTCGGATTGAGATGCAGCGCCAGCTCGAGTGCGGCGATCGCATCGTCGAAGCGTCGCAGGAGCAGATGTACGCCGCCGAGCGCGTGATGCGCCCAGGGATCCTCGCCGTCGAGCCGGACCGCAGCCAGCGCTGCGCGCTCGGCAAGCGGAACGACGATGCTGGCGTCCGCCCAGCCCATATGTGCCCCGAACGCGTAGCTCGCGCCGAGCAGGCCGAGTGCCTGACTGTAGTTCGGGTCGATCGCAATCGCCTGCAGCAACAGCTCCTGCGCGATTTCCTGGTCGCGCGCCGACACCAGCGAATAATGGGCCAGCGCACGCATCACCAGTTCCCAGGCGTCCATGCTGGAAGGCGGCTTGCGGCGCGCGCGGTAGTGCTCGGCGGCGTAGAGCCGCGGCTCGATCGAGGCTACAATGGCCTCGGTGATCTCGTCCTGCACCGCGAACACGTCGGCCGCGTCGCGGTCATAGCGCTCCGCCCAGACATGGCTGCCGCTGCCGACTTCGTTGAGCTGCACGGTGATGCGCACGCGCCCGCCGTTCTTGCGCACGCTGCCCTCGACCACATAGCCGGCGCCGAGTTCCTCGCCGACCTGCTTCACATGCACGGACCTGCCCTTGTAGATGAAGGAGGAGTTGCGCGCGATCACGAAGAACCAGCGCAGCCTCGACAACCCGGTGATCAGGTCCTCGCTGATGCCGTCGGAAAAGTACTCCTGCTCCGGATCGTCACTCATGTTGTTGAAGGGCAGCACCGCGATCACGGGACGCTCGGGCAGCCTCACGGCCGGGCGAAGCTCCGCCGGCGCCTCGATGGACAGCGGAGCGGCGGCAGGCCGAGGCATGTTCTCACATGCCCGAGCATTCAGCGTGCCGATGAAACGCAGGCCCTTGCGGGCCATGGTGCGGATCAGCTTCTGGTCGCGCCCGGTATCGCCGATCGCCTTGCGCGCCGCATAGATGCGGCTGGTCAGCGCCGCGTCGGAGACGATACGCCCGCCCCAGACGGAGGCGATCAGATCGTCCTTGGTGACCACGCGATCGCGGTTCTCCACGAGGTAGACCAGGAGATCGAGCACCTGCGGCTCAACCGCAATCCGCTCAAGGCCACGGCGCAATTCGCGCGTGTCCGTATCGAGCACGTGACCGTCGAAGTGAAACTGCAAGTTTTGGCCTCAAATAAAGGATTGCCGTGCAACTCAAGCGAAGCGGAACTCCACTGCATTTTCGGTCGCTAACGGCCTCATGCCACCATCAGGAAATCTGCAGGGCAACTTCAGAACAATCATGGCCGTCTCAAGGGAGGCTTCAAGCCAATCACTCTATCCCCCGTTAATCCGGCATGCGAGGGGCAGAATCTTTTGAAGGAACATTTGGCTGGCTATTTCTGCTACCTTTCCCCGGACGCCCGACTGCTCACCGTGATCGACGGCCGGTCACAGGATCGTGAGCAGCCGCGACGCTGCCGGGAACCTTTTAATCAAAGGCGATTCAATAAAGTGGGGGGCGGAAAGCCCACCACTTGCCAGCGTAGGCGAAATCGACATCATCGGCTTGGACGGCAACGACAATATCTCGGTCGATGAGGCCAACGGATGCCATCGGTGCATCTGTTCGGCGGCAACGGCGACGGCAACGATGTGCTGGATGGCGACACCGGGAACGACCAGGCTTTTCGATAGCTAGTCCAGGCCGGCGCGGCGGAAGGCGTCCAGATAGTGGTCGCGGTCGGCCTTGTATTTGAACGGCAAGTTTTGCGCGATCCAGGCCAGCGAGAAACCGGGCTGCCCGCGGCGCAGTTCCCGCAAGGCGGCCGTGGCGATTTCGGCCTGTCCGGCCATCGCGGCAGCGGCGGTCAGCATGCGGTAGCCAGAGACATGATCGGTGCGAAGCCGAATGCTTGCGCGTGCCAGCCGCATCGCCTCCTCGTAATTTCGTCCGGTGAACTGGGCGTGGGCGGCGATGCCATTGTAGATCGCCGCAAACGGATCGCGCGGACTGAGGCGCAACGCCTTCGCGGTGGCCACGCCGGCTTTCTCCCAGTGGCCGCTAAAAGTCAGCGCGAGGCCGTACACGCTGAGCGCCAGCGCAAAACTCGGATTGAGGCTGAGCGCCAGCTCAAACTCGGCGAGCGCATCGTCGAAACGCCGCAACAACACATGAACACAACCCAACGCATGGTGCGCCCAGGGATCCTCGCTGTCGGCGCGAATCGCCGCCAGCGCCGCGCGTTCGGCGATCGGCACCGAGGTCGCCATCTCGCTCCAGCCATTATAGGCGCAAAAGGTATGGCTGGTGGACAGAACGGCGAGCGCCTGGCCGTAGTGCGGATCGATCGCAATCGCCTTCTCCAGCAGCTCCTGGGCGATGACATAATCCGCTCGCGTGACCCGCCAGAAATGCGACATCGCCCGCATCACCAGACCCCAGGCATCCATGCTGTCCGGGGTTCTGCGCTTGGAGTGGAAGTTCTCCGCCGCGTAGAGCTGCGGCTCGATCGAGGCAACGATCGCCTCGGTGATTTCGTCCTGAACGGCGAACACGCCGGCGACGTCGCGATCGTAACGCTCCGCCCAGAGGTGGCTGCCGGTGGCGACGTCGTTGAGCTGCGCGGTGATGCGCACACGATCGCCTTCCCTGCGCACGCTGCCTTCGATCACGTAGCCAACGCCTAGGTTGTCGGCGACCTGCTTGATGTTGACGGATTTGCCCTTGTAGACGAACGAGGAGTTGCGCGCGATTACGAAGAACCAGCGCAGCCTCGAAAGCGCGGTGATGAGGTCTTCGCTGATGCCGTCGGAGAAATAATCCTGCTCCGGATCGTCACTCATGTTGGCAAAGGGCAGCACGGCGATGGCGGGACGGTCGGGCGGCGGCAACACCGCGCCCGTTGGCTCACCGCCTTCACCCAAAGGCGGTTCGGCGCAAAGCTCGCCGAGCTCGTCGTCCGTCGATGGCGTGTGGACTTCGCCGACGAAGCGCATGCCCTTGCGCGAGATGGTGCGGATCAGTTTCTGCTGCTGACCGCTGTCGCCGATCGCCTTGCGCGCGGCGTAGATACGGCTTGTCAGGGTCGTATCCGAGGTGATGCGGCCGCCCCACACCGAAGCGATCAGGTCGTCCTTGGTGACCACGCGATCGCGGTGCCGCACCAGGTAAAGCAGAAGGTCGTAGACCTGGGGCTCGACCGCAATCAGTTCAGAACTGCGGCGCAGCTCGCGCCGGTCGCTATCAAGCACAAAATCTGCAAAAGCAAATTGCACGCTGCTGTCCTGAAATTGGATGGCCGCGACTGCCGCCGCGACAGATCTGCAAGATCGAGCCAACGGGTATTTGACGCATCTCCCGCGCGCCGCCGCAGTGGCTGATTGGCGCTGTGCCCGGATACGGGCCCGGCGATCACGGCCCGATCACATTACCATAATCAGGAAATCAGCAGGGCTTATTCAGAAGAATTCATGGCCCTCTCAAGCCCGGCTTCAAGCCTGTCATGCGGTCCACGGCTAAGCATCCGTCCAAGGGGCTTGGACCTAAAAGGATTGCAAAGCATGGCTACCAGTGCATCATTTTCCCAAGGATCGGGCGTGCTGTCGGTGTTCGGCGACGCGCTCAGCAACACGATCCTCGCCAGCCGCGATGCCGCCGGAAATATTCTCGTCAACCACGGCGCGGTTTCCATCGCGGGCGATCAACCGACGGTCGGTAACACCTCCGTGATCCAGGTGTTCGGGCAGGCCGGCAACGACACCATCTCGCTCGACGAAAGCAACGGCGCGCTACCCGGAGCCCATCTGTTCGGTGGCGACGGCAACGACACCCTGACCGGCGGCTCCGGCAACGATATCCTGTTCGGTCAGGCCGGCAACGACGTGCTGCAGGGCAAGGGCGGCGACGATCTGCTGTTCGGCGGTGACGGCAACGACACGTTGATCGGCGGCTCCGGCAACGACCAGATGTTCGGCGAGGCCGGCAACGATCGCATGATCTGGAATCCGGGCGACGGCACCGATCTGATGGAGGGCGGCGACGGCGACGAGACCCCCGAG
>Ga0210403_10005955_pt1 | contig 10271 bp, 7 predicted proteins | sample IncBWC19MmetaG_FD_150863 | JGI IMG/M metagenome (GOLD analysis project Ga0210403, IMG submission 150863) | Forest soil microbial communities from Barre Woods Harvard Forest LTER site, Petersham, Massachusetts, United States - Inc-BW-C-19-M | ecosystem: Environmental > Terrestrial > Soil >... | reverse complement strand
ATGACTTGGGGATGCCCTTATGGGTGCCTTGGGGGTGTTCTGGAGGGGACGGCGCTGCCCGAAAGGCACGCGCTGGAATAATTTTCATGCATTTTAGCTATTTTGCCGCTGCCGCCTGCCGCGCCCTGACGGCCCGGAAAGACGGCCCGTCGCTCTACGACGTCTGCGACCCCCTGCTGCGCAGATCGGCCGGCGGCGACCCGCATCTCGGAAAGTTCTACCGGACCGCGCTCGGCAATCCGGCGCTGCGGCCGCTGCTGCGCCGGACCGGGCTTTCCGAGCTACGGGACGAGCCGCGGCTGGCCGGCTTGCGCGCCGCGCTCACTTCCGCGCGCGACGAGGCGGCGCCGGACTGGGCCGCCATCGGCGCCCCCGTTGCGGCGCTGCTCGATACCGTCAAGCTCAGCCATCCCAGGCCGAAGCCGGTTTCCGCGCCCCGCCGCGCGCCTGATGTGACCGAGATCGAGCCGGTGATCCGCGCCTGTGGGGCGCATCTCTTGCGCTCGTTCGGCAAGAACGGCTTCATCCCGACCTATGCCGCCTTCAACCTGATCGGCGATCCCGATTTGCGCGGCCGCGAATTCCTGATGGCGCTGACCGGGCTGAATTCGCGCGGCTACAAGAATTCGACGCTGCTGTTCAATCTGGCGCGGGTCTTCATCGCCCGCTCGCCGGCGCGCGACCTGATCAATCCGCCGTGGAAGGGCATCGCCGAGCCGATGTGGGCGCCGGTGCAGATCCGCCACCGCTCGGCCTATTACGACGCGTTCTTCACCGAGTCGCTCTTGAGCTTTGTCGAGACTGGGCTCGCCTCGCCGGGCGAGACCGCGGCGGCGCGCGGCGCGATTTCGGAGATGGTCGCGTTTTGCCTGACCACCAGCCGCGAAGAGGTGCGCGCGCAGGACGGCTCGACCTTCAACGTCGTCACCGCGCTGGCGCCGCTGCCGCACCCGCGCTTTTCCCGCTTCTTCGCCCAGATCAAGCAGGATCTGGGTTTTGGCGTTTATGTGCCGGACTGCGATACGACCGCCTGCTCGTTCTCGGCGGCGACCCAGGCCGGCTCTGATGACCCGATGCTCGACCAGCCGCTGCTGGACTTCTATGCCGGCTACCAGGTTCGTGGCGGTGCCAACGAGCCCAAGGTGACCGTGCCGCTCAACGACAACATCGACTACGAAGGCGGCGTCGCCACCTGGATCGACAGTTTTGAAGGCGAGCGGCCCTTCGGCAACGACCTCGATCCGACGCTCAATCTCGATATCCTCGAAGTCTCCTTCCGCAATCTGGTCCGCTGGAAGGTGCTGGAGACGCCATCGCGGCTCGACACCGTGCACCGCATCATTTCGTTCCAGAAGCGGCTGGCGGCGAACGGCGGCTTCGCCGATCCGCGCTCGCATATCTATTATCTGCCGGAGCTCTATTGCGCCTATTTCGGCCGCTGCTACGCGGCCTTCCTCGCGCTGCCGCTCGCTGCCCAAGCCGCGATCGACCCGGACGGCGCGTTCGATTTCATCCGCTCCCGGGTGCTGGCCTATGTGCAGACCGAGCTGATGGCTCACGAAATGAACGCCTTCGACGCCGCGCTGGCGCTGATCGCGCTCGGGCATCTTGGTGCAGATAGCGCCACCTTTACGCCGGCCCTGCACTGCATCGTCGCGAGCTTCGGCGAGGGCGGTCGCCACGGGCCGTTTGGGGCTTATGAGTGGAACAAGATGAAGACCCCGACCCGCATTCTGGTCGGCGGCCCCGAAGTCACCTCGGCCTTCGTGCTGATGGGCCTGGCGCTGGCGCAGCGGGCGATGATGGGGATGGGGGCGAGATCGGCTTGAGAAGCGGCTTCCTTCTCCCTCGCCCCGCTCTTCGCGGGGAGAGGGTCGGGGTGAGGGGCTCTCTCGGCATATTCGACTCGCGGATAGTCCCCCTCACCCGGCGCTTCGCGCCGACCTCTCCCCGCAAGCGGGGCGAGGTGAAGAAGCCGGCTTCTCGCGTTAAATTGACAGAGGACCATCTTGCCATTCCGCTGGTGCTTCGGCCCCATCCGCACCACAATTCGCCCCGATAGCGAACTGATTCCATTGAAGGCGGCCTCATTGCATGCGCATGAAATTCCTTCCGGCGATTGCACGATCGTTCACGTCGGTTTTCGTGGCGGTTTTTTTGGCGGTTCTCCTGCCGGCTGTTGCCGAAGCCGCCGAGATCAGCGGTGTCCCGAAAATCCGCGAGGGCGATTCGATCCAGATCGGCTCGACCCGCATCCGCCTCGGCGGCATCGACGCGCCGTCGGTGGATCAGCTGTGCCTCAACAACACCGGTGAGCGCTGGACCTGCGGCGTGGCCGCGCGCGACGAATTGATAAAGCATGCCGGCAACAAGAGCTGGACTTGCCACCCGCGCCAGGCCGCCGACCGCCGCGGCCGCATCGTGGCGCGGTGCGAGGTCGACGGCGAGGATATCCAGAAATGGCTGGTCGGAAGCGGATGGGCGCTGGCCTTTGTCCGCGTCTCGCACGACTACGAGGCCGACGAAAAAGCCGCGCGCGAGGCCAAGGCCGGGATGTGGCAGGGCGCCTTCATCGCGCCGTGGGACTGGCGCGTCCGCAACAAGAAGACGGCCATTCTCGGCGCAGTCAAACCGCCGCCGAACGCACATGCGATCCTGCTGGCATCGGCGTCCGGATCGGTCGCGCCGTCGCCCGACTGTACCATCAAGGGCAACGTCAACAGTTCCGACGAATGCATCTACCACACGCCGAAGAGCCGCTGGTACGCGCAGATCAGGATGCAGATCGCCAAGGGCACGCGCTGGTTCTGCTCGGTCGAAGACGCCGAAGCCGCCGGCTGCCGCGAGACCAGACGATAGACACCGCACTCTCACGTCGTCCCTGCGAAAGCAGGGACCCATACGCCGCGGCCCCTCGTTTGAAGCAGAATGGCGGATGCCTGCCGTAACCCCAAAAGCCGGTGGTTATGGGTCCCTGCTTTCGCAGGGACGACGACAGTTAGCCAGGTAATCCTTCCGCCGCGGCGCGGCCGTCTCGAAGGATGAAGCCCCTGCACTCGAAAATGCGCTAATCTCGCCGAAAGACGACTGAGAGCGCGGGTGCCGTGGCTGACCTTTACGACGATATCGAATCGCAGCCTCTGCCGGATCGTTCGCGGCTGGAGCGCTTCCTGCTGCTCGCGCTGACGATCGTGCTCGCCTACGCTCTTCTGGCCTATCTCGCGCTGCCCGCGCTGTGGGCGCATTACGAGCACCAGAAGCGCCTCGCCAATCTGCCGATGGTGACGCGCACCGCGCAGGGCATTCCCGGCGATCCCATCAATGTCGGCCTGGTCGGCGACGACAAGGACGTGCTCTGCGCCATGCAGGCCGCCGGCTGGTTTCCCGCCGATCGCGTGACGCTGCGCTCCTCGATCGAAATCGTCGGCAGCGTGCTGTTGGACCGGCCCTATCGCGACGCGCCGGTGAGCCCGCTGTTCTATCTCGACCGCCGCGAGGATCTCGCGTTCGAAAAGCCGGACGGCAACAGCGCCGATCACCGCCATCATGTGCGGTTCTGGCGGGTGCTGGACCGCGGCCAGGAACAGCGGCCGGTCTGGCTCGGCGCCGTGACCTATGACCGCAGCGTCGGCGTCAGCCATTATACCGGGGCCATCACCCACCATATCGGGCCGGATATCGACGCCGAACGCAAGCTATTGGCCTCCGACCTCGAAGCCGCCGGCATGGTCGACGCCAAATATCAGGTGACGGGCATCGGGCCCACCATGACCGGCCGCAACGGCGGCGGCGATCCCTATTACACCGACGGCGAGGTCTGGATTTTGCGCCTGGTCGTGGCGTGCCAAAAACGGACAGGTCCCGCCGACGTCATTCCGAGCCCGCCGGCCACCGAGATCAAGGACGAGATATGGCACGGCATCACAGATGCGCTGGGGAAATAGGGCGGGTTTCGGGCTTCAATTTATTATCATCGTGTTCTAGCTTGTTTTCCCCGTCATTCCCCGGCATCCCTCCCCCCAAGGCACACCCGATAAGGAACAAGAAAATGGTCGTTCGCGCGGGCCGGGAATTCCTGGCGATCCCCGGGCCCACCACTATGCCCGACGAAGTGCTGCGGGCGATGCATCGTCCGGCGCTGGACATCTATTCCGAGCAGATGGTCAATCTGACCGACAGCCTGCTGCGCGATCTGTCCGGGCTGTTCGCCACCAGGGGCCAGTCCTACATCTATATCGCCAACGGCCACGGCGCGTGGGAAGGCGCGCTTTCCAACGTGCTGTCGCGCGGCGACAAGGTGCTGGTGCTCGAAAGCGGCCGGTTCGCTATCGGCTGGGGCAATGCGGCCGCCGCCATGGGCGCCGATGTCGAAGTGCTCAAGGGCGACTGGCGCCGCTCGATCCGGCCAGCCGAGGTCGAAGCCCGCCTGCGGCAGGACAAGGCCCACGCCATCAAGGCGATCCTTGCGGTTCAGGTCGACACCGCCTCGGGCGCCTATAACGACATTGAAGCCATCGGCAAGGCGATCAAGGCCGCGGGCCACCCGGCGCTGTTCATGGTGGATGCGGTGGCCTCGCTCGGCTGCATGCCGTTCGAGATGGACGCCTGGGGCATCGACGTCGCGATGTCCGGATCGCAGAAGGGCCTGATGACGCCGCCGGGCCTCGGCTTCGTCGCCGCCAATGATCGCGCCCGCGAGGTGCACAAGACCGCCGGACTTCGCACACCCTATTGGGACTGGAGCGAACGCGAGGGCGCCGAGCACTACCGCAAATATGCCGGCACCGCGCCGGTGCATCTGTTGTTCGCGCTGCGCCAGGCGATCGACATGCTGTTCGAGGAAAAGCTCGAAAACGTCTTCCTGCGTCACCGCCTGCTGGCCGAAGCGGTGCGCCGCGCCGTTGCAGTCTGGGCCGAGGGCCAGGTGATCGGCTTCAACATCACCGAAGCCACCGAGCGCTCCAACACGGTCACCACCGTGGTCATGAACGGCCACGATCCGGTCGAGTTGCACAATTACTGCAAGGAGAAATGCGGCGTGGTACTGGGCGTGGGCATCGGCGAGCTGCACGGCCAGGCCTTCCGCATCGCCCATATGGGCCACATCAATGCGCCGATGATCCTGGGCACCCTCGGCGTCATCGAAGTCGGCCTCAACGCGCTCGATATTCCCCACGGCAGAGGCGGCACCGAAGCCGCGATCGACTGGCTCGGCGAAAGCGTGAGTGCCTGAACTTGCTTATCCCTCCCCCTCGTGGGGAGGGTGGCACATCGTGAGCGCCGCGAACGATGTGACGGGTGGGGGGCTGCCTCAGCAAACGAGATACTCAAGCACTGCGGTGCACTCCCAAACCGGGCGCCTCGCGCCGACCGAGCATCACTCGTCGCGACCCCAAAAAAGCAGCGCGACGAGAAAGATGCCCTTGGCCGCTTGCGGAGAGGCACTCGCATATGAAAATGTGTGGCCGGTCGGTCGGGGGCTGCCTTGGCAAACGAAAATGCCCGCGCACTTCGTAAGCGTCTCACCCCACAGGAAGTCAAACTGTGGGTGAAGCTGCGCGAATTGAAGCCCCTCGGCTTTCATATCCGGCGGCAGGCGCCGATTGGCCGTTACATCGTCGACTTCGTCTCGTTCCGGTGCCAGCTCATCATTGAAGCTGACGGCGGACAGCACGGCACGTCGGACGGCGCTCGATCGGATCAGAATCGCGACGCCTTCCTGCAATCACAAGGCTTCAAAATTCTTCGATACTGGAATTCGGATATCGACGCCAATCTCACGGGGGTGATGGAAAGTATTCTAAGTGCACCGAAAGATCCGCCACACGCATGACGGGCCGCGCGTGTTTTACGTCGCGGAACCAGCGCACGCGAATGGCCAACGATCGTTCCGCTGAGGCAGCCCCCCGCCCGACCGGCCTTCGGCCGGCCACCCTCCCCACGAGGGGGAGGGATTAGAGTGTGCCCCCGGGAAACGGTTGTTTATCTCTGGTGCTTCCATCAGCAAGCCTTCCCGTGGCCCCTTTCTTCGTGCTTATATTGATCCAGCGATAAATAAGCCGACAACGGCGCTGCGCGTCCTGCGAAAAGCGGGAACCGGTCTTGGGGAGGGGTTTGATTGGCGTCCGTTGAATTGCGCGGCCTGACCAAGCGGTTTGGATCGCTCGCGGTGGTCGATGATGTCAGCTTGCGGATCGATCACGGGCAGCTGGTCTGCCTGTTGGGCCCCTCCGGCTGCGGCAAGACCACGACGCTGCGGCTGATCGCGGGGTTTCTTGAACCCTCCGACGGCGAGATCCATGTCGGCGATCGCGTGGTGTCGTCGCGCGCGCGCACCTTGCCGCCCGAGAGCCGCAAGATGTCGATGATCTTCCAGAGCTACGCGCTGTGGCCGCATATGACGGTGGCGGAGAACATCGTCTATGGCCTGCGCCTGCGCAAACTCGACCGCGACACCATTGCGAAAAAACTCGCGGCGATCCTGGCGACGACCAAGCTCGAAATTCTCGCGCAGCGCTATCCCGGCGAATTGTCGGGCGGCCAGCAGCAGCGGGTGGCGCTGGCGCGCGCGCTGATCGTCGAGCCGGAGACGCTGTTGCTCGACGAACCCCTGTCCAACCTCGACGCGAATCTGCGCGAGGAGATGCGGTTCGAAATCCGCCGCCTGCACGACGAATATCGCTACACCACGGTGTACGTCACCCACGACCAGTCCGAGGCCATGACCACCGCCGACCTGATCGCGGTCATGAACGGCGGCAGGATCGACCAGCTCGGCACGCCGGAGGACATCTACGACCGGCCGCAATCGGAGTTCGTCGCGCGCTTCATCGGCGCCAGCAACGTGATCAGCGGCACCGCCCGCGACGCCAGTCACGTCGCCTTCGCAGGCGCCACCCTGCAGGTGGTGGGCGCGAAACTCGATCCCGGCAAGAAAGCCATCGTCGCCATCCGCCAGCACGACATCAGGCTTTCGACGCAAGCGCCGCCGACGCCGGACAATGCAGTCAAGGCCATTGTGACCCGGCAGGTGTTCCTCGGTGCCAGCCGCGACTACATGGTCGAAACACCTGACGGTACGACCTTGCGGGTGGTCACCTCGACCGACAGCGCCGTTCCCCGGGGCACCGAAGTCTGGCTTTATTTGCCGCCGGAACGCTGCCGCGCGCTGACGCGATGAACGCAGACAGGAGGACGCGATGAGAGGCAAAGGACTTTCCCGACGCGACGTTCTGCGGGCCTCGCTGAAAGGCTCCACTGCGCTTGCAATAGGCACCGCGTTCGCCGCTCCCGCGCGCGCCGAGGCGCCGCCGGCCGTGGCGATCACGCCGCAACTGGTCGACGCGGCGAACAAGGAAGGCACGGTGATCCTGTATTCCTCCATGGACCTGCCGGTCGGCGAGAAGCTCGGCAAGGCTTTCGAGGCGCACTATCCCGGCATCGCCGTGCAGATCGAGCGCTCCGGCTCGGAGCGGCTGTTTCAGCGGGTGGCCCAGGAATTCGGGAGCAACATCCACGCCGCCGACGTGATCAACAGTTCCGACGCCTCGCATTTCATTCCCTGGAAGAAGAATGGCTGGCTCGCGCCTTTCGTCTCGGAAGACGTCGCCAAATATTTTCCCGAACCATATCGCGATCCCGACGGGATGTTCGCCACCACCCGGATCTGGCTGTCGTCGATCGCCTACAACACCAACCTGGTGAAGCCCGAAGACGCGCCAAAAAGTTTTGCCGACCTGCTGGACCCGAAATGGGCCGGCAAAATGGTCAAGGGGCATCCCGCCTATAGCGGCACCATCATGACCGCGACTTTCCAGATGGTTCGCGAGCTCGGCTGGGAGTATTTTGAAAAACTGTCGAAGCAGCGCGTCATGCAGGTGCAGTCGTCGACCGATCCGCCGAAGAAGCTTTCGCTCGGTGAGCGCGCGGTCATGGCCGACGGCAACGAGTATGGCATCGTGCTGTTGAAGGAGGCCGGCCAGCCGGTCGAGCCGGTCTACCCGATCGAGGGCACGCCGACCATTTCGGGCCCGACCGGCATCTTTGCTTCCGCCCCGCATCCCAACGCCGCAAGACTGTTCCAGGCATGGCTGCACACCCGCGAGACCCAGCAATTCTTCATCGACTTCACCGCGCAATATTCGGTGCATTCCCAAGTGCAGTCGAAGCCTGGCCGACGGAAAATTTCCGACATCAAGCTGATGAAGGAAGATGCCGCCGGGGTCGAGCAAATGACAGAAGAGATCAAGACACGCTATGCGAAGCTGTTTCGGGTGTGAGATGAACAGCCTCCTCCAACATCGTCGTTCCGGGGCGCGCGCAAGCGCGAGCCCGGAATCCATAGCCACGAGCGGGAGTATGGATTCCGGGCCTGCGCATCCAGGTCGGCTATTGCCGACTTGGACATTGATATTGCCGAACTCGGGTAAACCCGAGTTCGGTGGCGCGTCCCGGAATGACGAGCAGAGAGATCGTGCATGACCCTCACCACCCCCATCGACGGCACGCGCGGGAAATTCGACTGGACCAAGCCGGTGCTGGGGCTGTTTGCGGGATTCCTGATCGTGCTGATCGCGCTACCGCTGTCGTGGCTTGCGGTCTACGCCTTCACCGACAAGGCCGGCCATCTGACGCTGTGGAATTTCGTCACGCTGTTCACCAATCCGGATTTCCTCGATCCGCTCCTGACCACTGCGATCATTGCAACCAGCTCGGCCGTGATCTGCTGCGCGGTGGCGGCGCCGATGGGGTGGCTGGTGTCGCGTACCGACATGCCGGGGCGGCAGTTCATACGCGCGCTGGTCACCGCCTCCTTCGTCACGCCGCCGTTTCTCGGTGCCGTCGCCTGGGAGCTGCTGGCGGCGCCCAACAGCGGATTGCTGAACCAGCTGTTTCGCTTCCTCACCGGCGCCGATTCCGACGAGCACCTTTTCAATATCTATTCGCTGACCGGAATCATTTTTGTCATTTCCTGCTACACTTTCCCCTTCGTTTTCGTTCTCGTTGCCAATGCGCTCGACAACATGCCGGGCGAGCTCGAGGACGCCTCCGCGATCCTCGGCGGCAAGGCCTGGACCACGGCGCGGCGTGTCACCATTCCCCTGGCGCTGCCGGCCCTGGTCGCCGGCTCGCTGATCGCCTTTCTGCAGGCCATGACCCTGTTCGGCTCGCCGGCGATCCTGGCGCTGCCGGCCGGCTTCCACACCATGACCACGAAGATCTGGAGCCTGTTCCAGTATCCGCCGAAACTCGAACTGGCTGCCGCCGCCGCGGTGCCGCTGTTGGTGCTGACGATCCTGCTGCTGCAGGCCCAGAAATTCATCCTCGGGCGCCGCGGCTACTCTGTCGTGGGCGGCAAATACGGCGCGCCGCGCCGGGTCGAACTGAACAAGTGGCGCTGGGCGGCGCTGGCGTTCTGCCTTGCGGTGCTGCTCAGCCCGGTATTCCTGCCCTATTTCGCGCTGCTCAACGCCGCGTTCTCGCCGAACGCGACCACGCTGGTGACGCCGTCAACCCTGACGCTGAAGAACATCGTGTTCGTGTTCACCGAACTCTCCGCGACCCAGCTCGCACTGAAGAACACCGTCATCCTCGGCACCGCGACCGCGACCATCGGCACGATCATGGCGCTGGTGATCGCCTATGTCACAACGCGCCGGATGATCGTGGGTCATCGCATGCTGGGCTTTCTCGCCACCGCCCCGGTCGCGGTTCCCGGCATCGTGCTCGGGGTCGGGCTGTTCCTCAGTTACACACGGCCGCCCTTCGTGCTCTACGGCACGCTGTGGATCCTCCTGATCGCGTTCCTCACCATCAATTTGCCGTCGGCCTATCAGCAATTGCAGGCGGCGTTCGCAACCATCCATCCCGAACTCGAGGACGCGAGCCGCATTCTCGGCGCCACGAGGCTGCAATCGCTGCGGCAGATCACCGCGCCGCTATTACGCACCGGCGTGATCGCGACCTGGTGCTTCATCTTCATCGGCGTGATGCGGGAGCTTTCCGCGGCGATCGTTTTGTTCACGTCGCAGACCAAGGTGATCAGCGTGCTGATTTACGACCTCAACGAAAGCGGCGACCTCGCCGCGATCTCGGTGCTCGGCATCGCGATGCTGGTGATCACCTTCGCGGTGGTGCTCGCCGTCAACCGCATTCCGGTGTTCGGCGCCAACGCCGGCGCGCGGCTGAGGAACTGAGGCGCGGCATGATCACGTCCGAACCTTGAATCCCGCGCAATGGGTGTCCGCCTCGCCATTGATGCCGATGCTCAG
>Ga0210403_10005953_pt1 | contig 10272 bp, 9 predicted proteins | sample IncBWC19MmetaG_FD_150863 | JGI IMG/M metagenome (GOLD analysis project Ga0210403, IMG submission 150863) | Forest soil microbial communities from Barre Woods Harvard Forest LTER site, Petersham, Massachusetts, United States - Inc-BW-C-19-M | ecosystem: Environmental > Terrestrial > Soil >... | reverse complement strand
TTGATAGTTATTTACTTTATAGCTTTCAAGGTCTTCCGATGGGAATGAGCACTAATCTCTTGGCGCGCTACGGCGTTGACTCGCAATTTTTACATTGCGCAACGTCATCCCCGACTACGATCGGGGATCCAGGACAGAAATGGATTCCTTTTTCACTGGATTCCCAGTCAAGCTGGGAATGACGGGCCTAGGTGCGCCAGTAGAACACTCAACTAGTTTTCCACAGGCAACAGAGGTAGCAATCCACAGCCCAGCCTCCAGAACCCACTTGCTTTACTAGTTAAATATAGGCATAATCATATTCGTAATGCCGTTCCGGCATTATAAGCTATAGTGCAAAGCTAAACAGAGAAGGGGGGTTAAGCGTCAGTTAGATAAGGGATATAGGGCGGTTACCGTAGGTAACCCGTAGTTAATAATTAATATTTAGGAGAATCTATGTTACGTAGATTTCGTACTATTGTAGGTGGTGCTGGAGTAGCATTATTGCTAACCGCACTTACGCCTGCAGCCGCGAACGCCGGAACCTTGCAAGGCTCCACCCTGGACTTACAAACAGGTGGTGTGACTTTGGTTGGCAACGCAGATGGTAGCTTGAACTTGAATGCTCCTACCATCACAAAAATTTCTAACGCTGCCTCTGTGGGTGGCGATTTTCAATTAAGAAACGCATTTAACAATGCTCAATGGTGTGGCTCCCACATCTACGACAACCAGGGTCTTCACATCCAGAGCTGTTCTGGTAACGGTGCTTTGTTCCTTGACAACGCAACTACTGTAGCTGGTAACTTAAACGTTACCTCAGGTGGTTTGACAGTACAGGGTAACGGCACAATTAGCGGTAACCTTGCTCTTGGTGGCGGCTTAAACGTCGTAGCCGGCCCCGTAGTATTTGCTCCTGGTACAACCTTCACTGGTTTGCCTGTTGCACTTGGCGCGGTAGCTTTGAGCCCATCAACTGTTCAGAAGGTTCTTCCTACAGTTGATGTAGTGCCTCTAACTTTGCAGGTTGCTGCTGGTGGTACGTCTAACGGCCTCCAGATTAACAACAACGGTGGTACTTCAGTGTTCTCAGTTGGCCCAACTGGTAACGTAACTATTGCTGGTACAACTACTGGCTCTGGTGACGCTACTTTCTCGGGTAACGTAACACTTGGTGCTGTTGGTAAGGCTATTACCTTTAACGGTACTACGACCTTCACAACTCTTACTGCTTCTACCATAAAATCAGACCTTTACCAGTCAAACACTGGTGCTGCTGCTGCTTTGGTAATCGGTAACGATGTTACTACTGGTTCTGTAGCTTTGGCTGGTGGTGTAACCACTGGTTCTGTTAACGTAGCTGGTGCTTTGAACGCTGGTACGTTAAACCTAGCTAACGGTACTGCTGGTGTAAACACTGTTAACATTGGCGCTGGTGCTGTCGCTGGTAACATTGTTACTATCGGTAACACAACTGGCGCAACTGCTGTTAACGTTAACGTTGGTACTGGTAACTTCACTCTAACCGGTGCAGCTGGTTCTACACTAGCTCTTGGTACAGGTGTAACAACTGGTACAGTTAACCTCGGTAACGCAGTTACTACTGGTGCTATCAACATTGGTGGTGCAGTTACGACTGCTGCTTCTGGTGCTAGCATTACTGTTGGTGCTGCTGGTGCTACAACCCAGACAGTTATCTACGGTGGTACAACTGCTGCTGGTGCTACTGTTGCAACCGTAAACTCACTTTACGGTAACGTAACTACTGGTAAGATCAGCATTGGTGATGGTTTGACAACTGGTACTATCCAAATTGGTGGTTCAGTTGGTGCTCAGACCTACAACATTGGTAACGGTAACTTGGCTGGTACAGCTAACACTTCTGCCCAGACGTTCAACATCTCAGGTGCTAACGCAACTGGTGGTGACACAATCAACGTAGGTACTGGTGGTACGGCCGCTAAGACCATCAACGTTGGTACTGGTGCGATTGGTAACGCTATCAACATCGGTTACAACACTGCTGGTCAAACAACAGCTGTAACAATCGGTGATGGTACAGGTACCTTCAGCCTTGCTGCTTCAGCAGATGCTCGTACAACTAACTTTGTAACTGGTAACGCTGTTCAGACTTTGAACATTGCTACTGGTACAAGTGGTAACACGACTAACATCCAAAGCGGTGTTAACACAGGTACAGATACTGTGAACATTGCTACTGGTGCTGGTGCAACTAAGACCGTTAACATTGCATCTGGTAACACAACTGTTGCTGCAAACGTTAACATTGGCACTGGTGCTTCAGCTACTGCTTCAACAGTAACTATTGGTACAACTAACGGTGCTGGTGCGATTGCTTTGAATGTTGGTACTGGTAACTTTGTACTTAACGGTGTTGCAGGTTCTACCTACACTGTTGGTGCAGCTACTACAACTGGTACTGTTACTATAGGTGGTACAGCCCAAACTGGTACTATCACTCTTGGTTCAAGCTCAGGTACTAACACCGTAGCTATCGGTGCTGGTGCTGGTGCAACAACAGTTGCGATTGCTGGTGGTGTCGGTGGTAACACTGTAAACATCAACAACGCTGCTGGTGCAAACACAACCAACATTGGTACGGCCGCTTCGGTCAACACCATAACTATTGGTACAACTAACACTACTTCAGCTCTAACTTTGAAGGCTGGTTCTGGTAAGATCACCACTAACGGTGCAATTACTAACGATACTTCAATCTTAGAAACTGCTGGTACAGGTGGTGTTGGTTATGGTACTGGTGCTGGTGGTGCAGTTACTCAGGCTACTAGCCGAACAACTGGTGTAACTCTAAACACTGTTACAGGTGCGATTACACTTCTGTCAGCTGCTGGTTCTGCTACTCCTCAGTCATTTACTGTGACTGACAGTGCAGTTGCTGCTACTGATACGGTTGTCGTAAGCCAGAAGTCTGGTACTGACTTGAATGAAATCTTCGTAACAGCTGTTGCGGCAGGTAGCTTCAAGATCACCTTCTTCACTACTGGTGGTACTACAACTGAGGCTCCAGTATTTAACTTCGCGGTTGTCAAGGGTGCTGCATCCTAGTATACCTAGCGTAAGTTAATTCGATCCTTTCCATTAGCTGGATAGGAAAGATGACAAAGAGGGCTCGAAAGAGCCCTCTTTGAATTTGTTTAAAAACACATCTTTAAGAGGGGTTATAGTATATAATTAAAGAGTTATAATATGATAAAAGAGGAAAGTCAGTAATGAAGCAGAAGCGTCTAATCATATTAGTAGTCACAGTAATTGCGTTCATTGTCTTGCTAGCTGGTGGCTATTTGTTGTGGCAAAAATTTCAACATGACAAGAACCAAATTAATCTAATAAAAACTGCCAACAATGCTTACCCGAATGATGTGCGCTATGTAAGCTTTGGCACAAATCATGTTTTTGCCGTGCCTAAATCTTTTGTAGCTGACGAGACTACCATAAACGGTATTGAGCTATTGATGCCCGGCGGTATTACTATCGACAGAAATTCTACGATAGGGCAGCTTTATGATTCTGGCGTAGTTGCTATTCAAGCATCCTCTGATATTAAGCCTAACAATAGCGGGTCTTTAAAAGACTATATCAATAAGACTACTATCCCAGATTTTAATAAAAACTTTGGTAGCTCTACTGTTAAATTCACTATGCCTGGTACTGCTTTGGCAGCAACTGTAATTGCAAAAAAAGATGGCAAAACGGCTCGTCAGCTTTATGCCTATGGTGGCTCGCACCCATACTTTATTGTAGCCAAAGAACAAAGTGATGCTTACGTTGAGGCTACAAGCACTCTCATAGACCTGAGCGACTCTAGATATAAAGACGACATCGCAACTATAAGGCTGGTTATTAAAAAATATGTGACGATGTTGCAGCAGAGTGACCTTGTGAATCTGTACGATGCTGGCACTAATTCTTTGAAACGGCAGACTTCTATTAAAGATCTGAACAACGCCTTGAATGACTCAGTTGCGTACATACATCGTGATATCGTTGTGCCTGGTGGTGGTATACAGAACGATACGTTTGCGGCACAAATCTACTTTAAGCCTAAGATTAAAGAAGATCAGCCGGCCCTTGGCGTAATCACTCTCAAAAAAGAAGATGGCCAGTGGAAATTAGCCGGTCTTCAGCTACCAGCACCTAAAAAGAATTAACCTATGGCAGAAAACGACAACAATCAGAACCAAAAAACCATAATCAAAGATCCTAAGACCTGGATACTTACTATCGTAGTTTTGCTTGTTGTAGTACTGGCTGGCTGGTGGTGGCTGTATCCAAGGCACGCCAGTTTGTTCACTAGCAAAGTCGAAGCTTACCAGTACCCAGAATACATAAGCCTGGGTAGCAACTACGTGTTTACTATCCCTAAAAGTCTTAATGTTTATGACAGGGCAGTGCCAGGCATTCAGATACTCTACGCTGGCGATTTAACTACCAAGACGCTAGATGAAGCCTACCAGCATGGCGGCATAGCCGTGCGGCCAATTTCTGGGCTTACAGACCACAGCGCCAGCGCTTTTAAAAAATATGTTAACGATACTTACGTGCCAGATTTAAAAAAGAACCTAGCGACGGATGTAAGTGCGCAGTTTGACACCAACAACGGTTCGGACGTCGCCCAGGTAACTGTTAAAAAGAATGGCCAACAACTTAGGTTTATCTATCTAAAGAACGGCCAACATCCGGCTGAGGTTGTAGCTAAAGACGAAACCGATGCAGTCAAAAAAGTCGAGCAAACCCTCGTGGATGTAGAGGCCAGTGATATTAAGGCAGAAGTTGCGCCAATATCACAAGCTATCAGTAATATTGCGCTGCTTATAAAGAACCAAAAAGGCTCAAATCTATACAAGATATCTTCGGCTGATCTGCGATCTAAAATCAGCGAAGCCGGTTTGATAGATGCCCTAAAAGCTGCCGAACCATACACCTCGCAACCTAGCCAGATAACTATTAACGGCATGGGTTACGACGGTAAAATAAACGAATTTACAGTAGTTATGACCTTCGACCCACCAGCCACCGGCGACAAGCCAGCTTCTGGCGTTCTATACATCGATAAAATCGATGGTCAATGGCAATTAAAGAATATAAAGCTGCCGTCTATTGCTGAGCCCGTTAAAGCTAACTAACCATTCATGCAAGATATAGACAGCCATTGGTCAAATCTCTACGACCAAGGCCGTGACTACTTACTGGCGAGCCATCAGGCCATCAGCAAGTATCTTGAACGTGTAGATCCTTCAGCTCCAAAGGCCGTGCTCGACATCGGCTGCGGCACTGGCCAGCTCACACGTGAGCTTTATCACCGTGGCTACAAAGTGATAGGTATTGATGTATCAGCTAGCGCAGTTAAGCTTGCTCGCTCGTTCAGTGTTGTAACGCCCAATAAGTTAGATTATCTACGCTTTGATATTGAGCAAGGCGACCTGAGCAAGTTGCCACTTGCACCCTATGGCTTGATCACCTGCAAGTTGGTGTACGCCTTTATTAAGGACAGACCGAATTTTCTACAGAAGATCAGCCAGGAATTAGCGCCCAACGGAACCTTTATCATCATTACGCCACTACCTGATGACGCGCCAGACAAGCTGGCAATAACGGTGCCATATCAGCGCACTATGGATGAGTTGAGCGCAGTGTTTGCCGACGTGAAGAGCTTTAGGGAGCAGGGGATCACTTACTTCGTAGGAAAACACCGAAGAGGCTAGAGAATCCCATTTCTGACTGGATCCCCGATCGTAGCCGGGGATGACGGGGGACAGGGGGGGGCAGGTCAGATTGCTACGTATTGTTAAATATTATTGTGTATAATTACACGTATGAGTATTGCATCTAAAAAATACCAGAATGCCATTCTGTATCTGTGCAAAAGACAGAATGGTGCTTTGTATGGCAAGAAAAAGCTAGCAAAGCTTCTTTACTATGTTGATTTTGACAGATATGAATATAAAGAATCTGGCGTTAGCGTAACTGGCGACAAGTATACAAAATTGCCGATGGGGCCAGTTCCAGACCACTACATGGATGTTGTGAAGGCTTTAGTTGAATCTGGTAAGTTGGTAGTTGGGCAACAAGAATATGTACCAGGTTACAGCCCAGTTGAAGTATATACATGTAAAGCTGAGCCCGACATGACTGTTTTTGACGAAGACGACAAAGCGATACTTGATAGAGTCAGTGCGATCTATGGCGGCTTAAATGGCAAACAGTTAGAAGAATTGTCTCATGCTGAAGCTCCTTTTGTGGGGACCGAGCCAAGTAAAGAAATTGCTTATGAACTAGCCTATTACCGAGAAACGCAATTCAATGGAATTTCTAAACCATAGCGGCTTTGATAAAGACCTAAAAGCGATACAAAGAAAACACAGAGTAGCGATTCCTAAGTCTGGATTACGACCAGGCCAATGGCCGAGGGTATGGTTTGTGGTTAGTGGCGAAAACATCGTTTTTTTAACCATTGCTATGCATGCGCAAAACTATTCAGACAATGATATGCAGGCTTTGGCGAAAACCAGAGCTACGGATTTTTTCTAACTGATTGACCTCTCGCCTTTTACTGGGTCAGAAAGAATGTCCCATACCAGTACAGTATCTGCCATCCTCAATCCTTGGTCATCGTAAACCTTAATATATCGAGTGATGGTATCTGGATGCTTTTTTTGATACTCCTCAAACTCTTGCTGTGACATCTCACCAATACGCTGAGCTCTATGCTGTCTAACTGCATCATCCAGTATGAAACACTGCATTTCACTCACCGCTTTAGCTTCTAGGGCCATAAGCATTTTTGACCATTCAACCATAGAGTCATACACCCCCCTGTTGGCGACTATGGCGACTGTGTCTTTCGCGTAGTAGTTGTATCCGAGCTTAGTCTTGCCGTCATCAGACCAGACAACATAACCAGCAAGCTCATTATCACCGTACTCCTTCAAGTAGTGGTCCATTGCTGCTTCATGAGCAGAGCATTCTACTCGAGCAAGAGGCTTATAGAAACCCCGCATAACATAGGCGCCATGTATTTGGGTTTGGGTTTTGGTTTTGAATATCTCTATGAGTGGTCTGGGCTTTAAGAGATCATCCAGCAGTTCAAGGTTGGCTGACCAGCTATCCGCCTCGGGACTCTCTTGCCCAGGCTCAACGTCGAGCACTGGTAGAAAACCCTGGCTGTAGAGGCATTCGCTGGAGAATTCGGGCATCGCAGATTCCTATTTACTAGGCCCTAATCTTACAACATGATTGCAATAATGTCTAAAAAGAGTTCCTTGCCTTACTTTGAATCCCCAAACTTCCGGATTAGCTTTCGTACTGGTATGACTATTTTGCTACGTTACTCTCTTCTAATAATTTAATGACTACAGAAAAGTCTTGGTTTAAGTTTTGTGACATGCCTAAAGCATTGACCTGCACGGAGGCTGCTGTCGCCGGCATAGGAGTAAAAGTTTTATGTGCTTGGTCTAATACAAGTCCGAAATCTTTATACATATTCGAGAGTGAGAATGCAACATCGTAGTTATCAGATAAGGCATTCTGCATCTTTATTTTCTGCGAGGGTGACACTACGGCTGTGTTGCTCAGAATTTCTATTAATTTATCTTTACTTAGGCCCATTCTTTCGCCCAAGGTTAATGATTCAGCTAAGGCTTGCACACCTAGGCCCAATAGGGTATTTACGACTAGTTTAATGCGCGAGCCATTGCCGGCTGGACCCATATAATGTGTTTCTTTGCTGATAGAACTGAATATTGATTCCGCTTCTTTATATTTCGCCTCATCTCCGCTAACAAATATTATCAGTTGAGCTGCTTCTACCTGAGGTGCGCTTCCAGAAACAGGGCAGTCTAAAAAGTAAGCATTGTTTTTGGTTGCTGCTTCAGAAAGTTCAACAGCAGCATCAGGTGATATGGTGCTCAGGCTAATAAACACTTTATTCTTGCACTCAACTGATACAGCCTGAGACATTACTTGTTTAATTGTCAGGTCATCTGGCACAGAAATACATATAAAATCAGTAGAGTTTACTAGATCTTGTATGCTCTCAGTTGAGCTTGCGCCTTTTTTGATCAATGGTTCCGCCTCAACTTTGTTTCTGTTATATAAAGTAACCTCATGCTTTTCTTCTAATAGCCTAATGATCATTCGGCTGCCCATAGTCCCAGTGCCCACAAACCCAATAGTTTTACCCATTAAAACCTCCTATTAAGCTGATAAAAGCGTAGATACGCTACACTTAATAGTTTATGCTTAGTTTAAATAATAATCTAATATAAATATGAGCTAGCGCATCAGGCGCTATAGAGACAAAGAAATACAGACTTTAGGCATCTATTACAATAAGATCGGCATTGTTTGGACAAAAAGGATTATGGTGGGGCCAGCTGGATTTGAACCAGCGACCAATCGGTTATGAGCCGACTGCTCTGACCGCTGAGCTATGGCCCCAAAAACAATAACAGTGGTAGTATACCAAAAGTAGTGATGTGCGACTAGGGTTGGGATGACTAACTGTGTTTGCACCTAGTTACAAGACGGCTGTATACTCAAGATGGATCAATAAGTTAATCTGAAATGTTGTTTATAAGTCGATGAAGCTTTTTAATTACAAAAGAAAAATCAAATCACAAGCAGTGCAAATAAGTGGGTTTCTGCCCGCTAAACAGTCGCCAGACGAATTACTTGGTGAGCTTTTTCAAGATGTGCAACTAAGACGAGTATATCCTGACGGTATGACTTTTGTAGATCTGGTACCGGCCGGCAAATTGCAAACCATCTTGAATGTTTATGAAAAGCAACGGCAGAGACCAGACTTTGATCTGCACGCTTTTGTACAGAAACATTTTAAAGATTATCTTGCGAATCCGACTGGTTATAAAACAAACCCCAACCATACTATAGAAGAGCATATAAATGAGCTGTGGGATATCTTGATTCATGAACAGTATCGCGACAAAGGGTCGCTGATAGCCTTGCCGCACCCGTATATTGTGCCTGGAGGACGTTTTGGTGCTCAATGGTATTGGGATAGCTATTTTGTGATGCTGGGCCTGGCTGAGTCAAACCGCTATGATCTGCTAGAAGGCATAATAAAGAACTTTGCTTTCTTGATCCGAAAGGTCGGCTATATACCTTCTGGCAATCGTACTTATTATCTTAGCCGTTCACAGCCACCGTTTTTTGCGCACATGGTGCACTTGCTAGCAGACAAAAAAGGCAAACTGGTGTTAGTGAGGTACTTGCCTTATCTGTTGGCTGAGTATCGATTTTGGATGAAGGGCGCTCGTAATTTAAATGCAGAAGATTCTGCTTATCGTCGTGTTGTGCTTTTACCGGATGGTTCACTTCTGAATCGATACTATGACAATAAGCAAACTCCTCGACCAGAGATGTACAAAGAGGATGTAGATACGGCCAGTTTGGCACCAGAGCGGCTAGCCAGCAAGATGTATCTAGACATAAGGGCGGCAGCCGAATCGGGATGGGATTTCAGTTCACGTTGGTTTAAAGACGGCGTTAACTTGCAGACAATCCACACCACAGATATATTGCCCATTGATTTAAATTGCCTATTATTTTACCTAGAAAAATCAATTGCCGACATTTATAGGATGACTAAACAAACTTGGATGGCAGACAAATATGAGAAGCGATCAATAGATCGGCGCGCTGCTATCGATAGTTACTTGTGGAATCAAGAGCGTGGTTTCTATTTTGATTATGATTTTGTAGCTAGGCAGCAAACTAGCAGCGTTTCGGCTGCGGCTTTATTCCCTTTATACGTTAAGATTGCCACGCAAACGCAGGCGGACCTAGTAGCTCTAATGGTAGAAAGAGTGTTGCTAAAAGAAGGAGGCCTAGATACTACTACCGTGTCTACGGGGCAACAATGGGACTCTCCAAACGGCTGGGCGCCCCTTCAGTGGGTGGCAATTGTTGGCTTGCGAAACTATGGCCATAACAAACTAGCCGAAGAGATAAAAAGACGCTGGATAAACACCAACACCAAGATGTATAAACACCAGGGCAAATTAGTAGAGAAATACAATGTTGTTGATGTTAAGACTCATGCTAGTGGCGGCGAATACGAGCTGCAAGATGGATTTGGCTGGACTAACGGCGTGCTGTTAAAATTATTAGCCGAAGATAGGCCCAGTGATGGTTAAAAAGATTCTAGCTAGCTTAAACATGGCCAACGGTGTTCTGGTATTGGCATTGGTGGTTGCACTTGGTTGTGTGTGGGGGACTGTAATTGCTCTG
>Ga0210403_10005952_pt1 | contig 10272 bp, 5 predicted proteins | sample IncBWC19MmetaG_FD_150863 | JGI IMG/M metagenome (GOLD analysis project Ga0210403, IMG submission 150863) | Forest soil microbial communities from Barre Woods Harvard Forest LTER site, Petersham, Massachusetts, United States - Inc-BW-C-19-M | ecosystem: Environmental > Terrestrial > Soil >... | reverse complement strand
ACCTCCAGCATGATGCCGTAGCCGTGCAGTTCTCCGCCGGTGAGCGCCAGCAGGACGTGCAACGTGGCGGGGGAAAGAGGCAGGTGTTGCTGGGCGTCAGCTTTCATAGTCGGAACACAATATGTCGGATACCGAATAGCTGTCAAGCATAATCGTGATCTCAGTTTTCCGACGGGCAACCTGATCAATGCAGCCGCTCGCGATCGGTGCGGTCCGAAGCATCTCAATTAGAAACGCCGCGTGTTCCCGAGGAGTCGGATCGCCGATAACCTCGATTCTCATTTGCCGCTATCAGGGCAAAGCGCTCATTGACACCGGCCCACACCCGCGCTTGGCCCATCGACACCGACTAGCTGCGGGAGTTGATGGGGCGCTACACTCGTGGAGTGATGCCGCACCCTTCCTGGAACGAGAGCTACGCAGCGGGAGAGCTTCCCTGGGATACGGGCGAGCCAGAGCCGCTGCTCGTCGAGTTCGTCACTTCGGATCGCGTTCTGCCCACCTTGACGCTCGAGATCGGCGCGGGTACGGGGACGAATTCGCTTTGGCTGGCGGAGCGCGGCTTCGACGTACTTGGCATCGATATCGCCCCGCTTGCGGTCGAACGAGCCAACGCCAAATTGGAGGGTCGCCGTCTCGGTTGCCGTTTCGCCACTTTGGACTTTCTGGCCGCCTCCCCGCACGGGGGGCCGTTCCAGTTCATTTTTGACCGCGGCTGCTTCCATGTCTTCGATGAACCCGAGGAGCGCGCGCGTTTTTCCGCGCGGGTCGCGGCGGCGCTCGCGCCCGGAGGCCTGTGGCTGAGCCTCGTCGGCTCGACCGAAGGTCCGCCACGCGAGGTCGGTCCGCCGCGCCGCTCGGCACTTGAGGTCATTCTGGCCATCGAACCAGCGCTCGAAATTGTCGAACTCCGTACCGCCGAGTTCCGCAGCCACGGTGCCAAGGCGTGGTTCTGCCTGGCGCGCCGGCGGATTTAGAGCAGTGGCTAGTGGCAAGTGGCTCATGCGGGATGTTGAGACCAGCGGCTAGTGGGTCCCGTGGCTTTGCCACTTTCCCTCTTCCTCCGATAAATCTGGGTTTCGACGCCATGCGTGGTGACCGCCGAGCCATCCTTGCGCAGCGTCGCGTGAAAATCCCAGTGGAACTCCGACCACGCGGAGGCGCCATTCACATAGATCGATTTCGCGCGAGTGTCTGGTTCAGAGAGATCAGCGAACAGTAATCAAGAATCGCAAAATTAGCAGTTGACATTGACCGACAATCCACTACTATCCGGTTGTGGATAAACTGGATACAACCTTTGCGGCTCTGTCTGATCCAACCGTGGACAACCTGGTTGAGACTCCAGCCTTCCCGCCTGAGTCCAGAACAACGGAAGGTTCTTGGGGACTACAGCGCTCTGCTGCAGATGATCGTCAGCGCGAATACCCAACAACATCAACCAGGTCGCGACCTACTGCGTAGGTATTATCAGATCTTTCCCAAGATTGCATCCATATTGCCATGCTGGGCGGTAACCTCACTATCCGCTCGGGGCGGGCGTGTACCGTTTGAACCACAATTCTTCGATCTCCTCGTGATTGATGAAGCAAGCCAATGTGACATAGCATCGGCCTTGCCGCTGCTGTTTAGGGCACGAAGGGTAGTGGTGATTGGCGACCCAATGCAGTTGAAGCATATCAGCACCCTGCGAAAGCAGCAGGACCAACAACTGCTTGCAAAACACGAATTGCTCGACGATTACCCAAGCTGGGCTTATTCAGTAAGGTCTCTTTTCGATCTTGCCAGCAGCTTGTGTCGCAGCGAGGACATAGTCGCGCTTCGCGATCACCACCGCTCGCATGCCGACATCATTGAGTTCTCGAATAAGGAATTCTACGAGAAGCGGCTAAGAGTCGCAACCAATTACGAGCGGCTGCTCCTTCCCCAGCACGGCGAGCCTGCCGTTCGCTGGATCGATGTTCGGGGTCAGACGATTCGCCCCAGCACTGGTGGAGCACTGAATGAGATAGAGGCGCTCGCTGTGGTGAGAGAGATAGAGCGACTAATCAACCAGGGATATCGCGGAACTATGGGCGTGATCAGTCCATTTCGAGCGCAGGCTAATCGAATACGGGATTTGCTCCACAGCAACGACAGAATAGCCGTACAGCTCGCCAATGCTAATTTTCTCTCGCACACAGTTCACCAATTCCAGGGTGACGAGCGCGACCTGATGATCTTCTCGCCGGCGGTCTCATCAGGCGTGAGTGACAAGACCCTGGGGTTCCTCCGCAACACTCCGAATCTCTTCAATGTGGCAATCACCCGAGCTCGGGGAGCATTGATCATCGTTGGGGACAAAAGCTATGCACTAAATTGCGACGTGCAATACCTCGCGCGATTCGCGGCACATGCGGAAAAGGTCAGTGAGCGGAGTGAATTGAGGGCGCCCCTACCGCCGATCGGCTCGGACCCTGATTATCCGGCCGTCGCCAATCAAGAGCAAGTCTCTGACTGGGAAAGGCTGTTTTACCGGGAGCTCTACACGAATGGAATCAGGACAATTCCTCAGTACAATGTCGAACAGTACGTACTTGATTTCGCTGTGATCGAGGGTGAACGACGTCTCAATATTGAGATTGACGGCGAGCGTTACCACCGGAATTGGGACGGTGAACTCTGTCGTCGAGATCAGATCAGAAACCAACGGATGATGGAGCTGGGATGGGATGTTCTCAGGTTCTGGGTCTACCAGATCAGAGATGATCGGTCACAATGCGTAGCACGCGTAAAGGATTGGATAAAGCAGCAACAACCTTCCCAATCTGGAGTCCTGCTCGATTCCGTTGGAACAGACTTCAGTAGGTGCTGACACAGGTGCTGAACCTAAATCTACGGGCCTTATGCGTGTTTATCAGTGTTCATAAGGCTGTCCAACTGCGGGTCCATTGCAGGCCAATACGGCGTTGCGTCTATTTGCCTCGCAAACAGGCCATTCAGCTCCTCCCTTGGCCAGCGTTTCGATATGAATTGGGGGCTCAACACCACTACGGCGTAGCGGGAGCACGCCAAACCCCGTTCAATTGAGTCATGTAAGCTGTCACCGACCTTCAGCGTGAACGCGTCGAACCACACTTTCAGGCCAAACTTTTTGAGCGCGGCTGCCAACGGCGTAACGACGGCAACTTTGTCCTCAGATGCACATCATGTTCCTGTCGATGGTTGCGGATCCTGCTTTGGTATACGAGAAGAGAATGCCACTGCTCCTTTTGCGCCTTGGCAATTGCAAAGAACTGCCAGTCCCCCATTAATGTACGGTTACCGACTATAATGTCCGGTCACGAACATAATTGTCCAGTGCCAGGAGCGATAAGCATTGCGAATGCCCTCGACACGGGCGACACTCTAGATAACCATCGTTGATGATTCAGAAATCAGAGATATCACTTACATCGATAATCAGGCAGTCAACTTGACGCGACGTCATAGGCATCGATGGGTCGCGCATTTGCGGAACAGCATTGTTGGTGAGCGGATCGAGTAGCCAGAACAGCACAAGACCGTCAAAGACGACTAAGTACTATAAGAGGGAGGCTTTTACCGAAATGGCGTGGGCCCTTATCCCGGTGGCATTGGCTCTCCTTGGCCTCTTCGTTTCCTACTCAATCTCTCCCGCCATCCGTGCGCGCAAGCGGGTTCAGGCCAGCTTATCCGTCTACGAGAATACCCTGAGCGAACTTAGGTCGTTTCACGATACGCTTCGGGTTGGGTTGTCGCAGGTCGCCCAAGCCTACGCAACTGAAATTCGAGCGGAACGTCTCAAAGCCATCTCGATCAATGAATTCAAAAAGCACGGTCAAAGCATCAGGCTGACCGCCTTGCGAGATGCCGGACTGACAAACCTTGCCAGTCTCCAGGGATGGACGTCCGGGCGGTTGGAAGCTATCCGAGGAATCGGCCCAAATTCCGCCTCGCAGATCGCAAGCATCGTCACCAGTCTCACGAATGAAACGAACGCGATTCCGATTCCCCTCCCCTCCGCACTTTTTATTACGCGACCGGAAGAGACACTACTGCGCAGCGCTTATATGATTCGTCATTTCGAGTCGCGCACCGGCCTTGGACAGGTTCGCTTGGAAGAAGGTATCGGTCCGATCCGGCAACAAACCGCTAAGGTAGCGCGAGCGGCGTCCTTCGCCACGTGGATCTTCGGGTTCGGAAAGGGCAAACGCTCTTTAGATGCAATCGAAGAGGCCAAGAAACTGTCCGCAGTCTTGAATGGCGATAGTGAGATTTCCAAACTACAAAAGGAACTTTCATCCGAGCTGAGCGATCTCCATGCCCTGAACGTTTCACAGCTTGAAAAGCTAATAATGTTGAGCGATTTTGAGGAGAACAAGAAATTCTACGAGGACCGCCTTGCCGATCTCCTCGGAAAAACCAACAAGCCCATCGCTCCATCAACCTCTTTTCTCTGTGCACCGACCATACCAGTCACCATCAAAGCCGACGTGATCACGACTCCGGCGGCTGTTCCCATCCCTCCCAGACCAGTAAACGCAGTAAATTTGCGCGGCTTGCAAGCAACGAAGCTCTGGACGCCTGCCGGTACAGATGTCACTGTCCACGGCTTCACCATCAAAGGCGGCATGGTCTATGTAGGAACCGGGTTGAAGGCAGTGTCGGGCGGAAGCCCTGAGCCAGCACTCATAGATCCGTCTCTTCCCGTGACAGCACAGGGAAATTGCCACGAAAGGCGCACGTATTACTGGCCCAACTACAGTTCCATCGACGAGGCAGCGAGAGCCTCATACCTCCAGTGGCTGGGGACGGGTAGATCGGATCCCGAAGCGGATATCGGTTATGTCTTCCTGAGCCTCTACGGATTGGAGAGAAGATTGCTGCTTGTAGAAGACCCCGCTTCTGATCCGGAGGCTCCTCTGCTTGAAGCGGAGATTTCGCGGCTTCTCGGGATCTACGGCCAGAAATCTTACAGCTTCAATTCCTATGCCTCATCTCTGTTGGAATTCTCCTATGCCCGGCGCCAATCGATCGACGCACTAACCCGAATCCAGGAGCCAGTCCTTCAGTACCCTTTTACGAATTCTCTAGCTGTAAAAACCACTCTGGGCGTATTCTCCAAGTCTGGCGAACCGCTTCCGGTGAATTGGGCGCTAGCGTGGGTTCTCTGGGCCAGGGAGATCGACACACCTGCCCACCTAGGGAAATGTCTTGAACCGTTCTCATTGCTATTCCGGGAGGCTTATCATAGGAAGTTCGGCGAAGGCATGACATTGCCCGCTAGTGTCACCCGTATCAAGGTCACACACAAACAGGCCAGCGCGAGTTTTGCTGGAATGACCTTCTCCTTGTCGATTGATTTGCCCGACATCTCAGTTCTGACGCGACCAATCTCTGCGCTGAAAGGAATCGCGACAACTTGTCTCGAGGAAATCGAGCCGTACCGGCGCTTCGTTTCTTCTCACCCGGAACGGGTGTCAACCTTGGATGCTCTGTGCTTGCTGCCAGTTCAGGTCTGGCCGGAAGCAGCGAGAGAGGAAATCAAAAAAATTCAGTCCAAGATCGAGGAATCGGGTGGAAAGCCCTACGTCCTTCCTCTTACTACATTCCAATCTTTGTTTGGCGGAGACACTCGGCTGAAGACGAAGCAACTGGAAAGTCTTAGCCGTCAGCTTGCTGGTGTGGAAATTGGTATTGAGCCGGACGTGCGTTTCGGGGCCCCGCTCCCCAAAATGAACGATTTGATCGCGCTGTTTCCTTCCGAAGGCTTGCCTAGGGACAACAAGCTTTCTGACGATTTTCGCGGAGCGGAATCCCTGGTCGAATTGGCCGCCGCGGTGGTTTCTTGCGGGAAGGGAGTTGGCGACGAAACCACGAGATTCATCCTGAACTATGTGGCGAACAAATGGGGTCTTCTGCGGCCTTCAGAATTAGTCCGGCTTTCAGCTCAACTCAGTCTCTATAGCATCGAGCGGCCTGGAAACGGCCCGATCCGGACATTCCTCGACACCGATCATCTGGATCCCGGCACGCGCGATTCAGTTTGTGAGTTTCTCGTAATGGCCATGCTCGCAGACGGCATTGCCGATCCAGAGGAAGTCAAAGCGCTCGAAAAAATCTACCAGGGACTCGGACTGGAGCGGACGGAACTTTACAGCAGAATCCATGCAGCATCCCAGGCGCATGCCTCGGCCGCAACGTCGCCGAAGCCTGCTTCTCAACCACTGGGGGCACAGTCTTTCCAATTCGATCTCAAAAAGATTGCGGCCCTTCGCGCCGATAGCACCAAGGTGTCGGAACTGCTCGGCGGGGTATTCGCCGAATCGGACGAAGACGCTGCAGAAGTCCCGGCGAAGGTCGAAGAAACCGTTCAACCCGCTGAGAGCGCGTTGCTGGAGTTGGATTCAGCGCACGCGGCATTACTGAACGTCTTGATCCAGCGAGCACAATGGACGCGAGCTGAGGTCGAAGAAATATGCACGGACAGAAGCCTGATGGTTGACGGAGCGCTTGAGAGAATCAATGAGGCTGCATTCAACCAGTTCGATTGCGCCATTCTCGAAGGCAATGATCCAATTGATGTTTCACTTGAGTTGCTGAAGGAGTTACCTGCATGACAATCGCTGTCCGCCCACGAGAACGTGATGCGCTGATTCAGGCATTGAGGGCTGGGGTCGTACCACGCGTCGGTCAACACTTGATTCAGGTTGGGCGTTTCAAGGAAATTGAGGGCCTCCTGAAGGACATCGAGAGAATCGCGGACGGAGGAACTGCGTTCAGGCTGATCCTAGGCCCTTACGGGGCGGGAAAGACGTTCTTCCTGAACCTGATCCGTTCGATGGCGCTTGAAAAAAAGCTGGTCACAGCCTCAGCCGACTTGAATCCTGACCGCCGGCTGCACGGAAGCGGCGGTCAGGCCCGTTCTCTCTATAGCGAACTGGCGAAGAACATCTCGACTCGCACCAAGCCTGATGGTGGCGCCCTCACCGGAATCGTGGAAAAGTTCATCTTTACGGCGGAGGGCGAGGCAAAAGGCCGCAGCGTCGGTACCGCGATCGTAATCCACGAAAAGCTTGAAAAACTCGCAGAGATGGTGGGAGGGTACGATTTCGCCCACGTGATCAGTGAGTACTGGCGTGCCCACTCGGAGGGGAACCAAGACCTCAAGGCTCACGCCATTCGCTGGCTTCGTGGAGAATACACAACGAAGACCGAGGCCCGGCTTGCGCTCGGTGTCCGAACAATCGTCGACGACGCATCGATGTACGACCAATTGAAGCTTCTTAGTCTGTTCGTTCGGCTCGCCGGCTTCTCCGGCCTCTTGGTTTGCCTCGACGAACTCGTCAATCTCTACAAACTCAACAACTCGCAAGCGCGTAACGCAAATTACGAGCAGATTCTTCGCATCCTGAATGACACGCTGCAGTCGAATAATGAAGGCCTCGGTTTCCTGCTTGGCGGGACGCCGGAGTTTCTCTTCGACACCCGCCGTGGTCTCTACTCCTACAGCGCTCTGCAATCGCGTCTGACAGAGAACACCTTCGCTAAGGCGGCCAACGTCGTCGACTACAACCATCCGGTCCTGCAACTCCCTAGCCTGACGCCGGAAGACTTTCTGGTCTTATTGGGCAAGATTCTGAATGTGTTCGCTTATGGAGATGAATCGAAACACCTCGTCCCTGATGAAGCAATTGTTGCGTTCATGCAGCACTGTCAACAAAGGATTGGTGAGGCGTACTTCAGAACACCCCGCACGACCATCACGTCCTGGGTAAATTTCCTCAGCGTTCTCGAGGAGTCCCCCTGCCTTGACTGGCGTGCTTTGCTGGGCCAGATCGAGGTGAAGCCGGACGCGGGTGACCTCAACGACCTTGTGGTTCCGGAGGATCTCAACCCGGGAATGCTCGATGCTACCGGTACGAACAACGGAAACGATGAGTTCACCACATTTAAACTCTGAATCTAGCTTCGACATGCTCGACCCCAGAATCCAGAACTGGATCTGGAGTGCAGGCTGGACGGAGCTTCGGGACGCCCAGGACCGGGCAATCCGGGCAATTCTTCACGGCAGCGGTGATCTGATCATCGCTGCCTCCACCGCGGCTGGAAAAACTGAGGCGGCTTTTCTGCCGATCCTCACGCGCCTTGGCGAATCTGACAACAATTCCCTTGTTCTCTACGTCAGCCCACTGAAGGCGCTAATCAATGACCAGTGGCGACGACTTGATGACTTGACTGAACAACTAGGAATTCCTGTTACGCCATGGCACGGTGATATCTCCCAATCCAGGAAATCGCGCTTTCTGAAGAAGCCCTTCGGCTGTCTTCTTATCACCCCCGAGTCCCTTGAAGCATTCGTGATGCGCAATGGGCACGGACTTGCCGCGCTCCTGGCTAAGCTGGAGTTTATTGTCGTCGACGAGATCCATGCATTTATTGGGACCGAGCGTGGCAAGCAACTCCAGTCGTTGATGCACCGGATTGAGACGGCCGTAGGTCATACTGTGCGCCGTATCGGACTGTCTGCGACCCTTGGTGACATGCGGGGTGCCGCGGAATTCTTCCGGCCGGGGCATGGGCCGGAGGTATTCGTCATCGAAAGCAAGGCCGCCCATCAGGAATTGAAGGTTCTGGTCAAAGGGCTGGTGGAGGTTCCGCAGCTCGAAACCAGCCCGGAAATTGACTGTGGGATTCAAGTGGCCAAGGTTGTGATCGCGCGCCACATGTTTGAAACCCTTCGTGGCACAAGCAACCTCGTCTTTCCGAACAGCCGGGGTTCCGTTGAATTTTACGCAGATTTTCTCCGGCAGATGTCTGAAGAGAGGGGATGTCCGAACGAATTCTGGCTGCATCACGGCAATCTCTCGAAGGAGATCCGCGAGGAAACCGAGGCGGCCTTGAAGCAGACGGAACTTCCTGCAACTGCTATCTGTACTTCGACTCTGGAACTCGGCATCGATATCGGACCGGTAAAGAGCGTAGTGCAGATCGGGCCTCCGCCTTCTGTTGCGAGCCTTAGGCAGCGACTTGGCCGCTCCGGACGGCGCAAAGGTGAGGCGATGGTTCTGTGCGCGTATTGCGTGGAGGACGAACTGTCAGACCCTGCGGGCCCCTCCGAGTTGTTGCGAGAAGGCCTTATCTGCACGACCGCCATGATTCGTCTCCTCGCCGGCGGTTGGTATGAACCGGTCCACGCCAACCAGATTCACGGATCCACCCTGGTCCAGCAGCTTCTATCCACCCTCTCTCAGTACGGGGCGGCGCGGGTACAAGCACTGTGGGACATCCTTTGCGGCAGGGGGGCGTTCGGTGGACTAACGAAAGAACAGTACCTATCGCTCCTTCGTACGCTGGGCCAAAAAGAAATCATTTTCCAGGACCCTACCGGCTTGCTGCTCCTGGCGCCAAAAGGCGAGCAGATTACAGCGCACTATTCGTTCTATGCGGCGTTTTCGACGGACGAGGAGTACCGGATCGTGACCGGTAGCCACTCTCTTGGTTCCATGCCTATCACCAGGCCTCTGACTACCGGCTCCTTCATCATCTTCGCCGGTAGAAGATGGGAAGTAGTTGAGTTCAGTCAGCAGGAAAAGTTCGTCGACGTACGGCCATCCAAGGGCGGCTCCGTCCCAAAGTTCGATGGGGGAATGGGCTTCGGAATTCACGATAGAGTGCGAAAGGAGATGCGAGAGATTCTGCGGTCAAGCGAACCTGTGCCTTTCCTGGATGCAGGAGGCCAGAGGCTTCTGCAGGAAGCACGCAAGAATTACGCTCGCATGGGACTTGATTCCACTTGGCTGCTCAACATGGGCAACGACGTGCACCTGATGCTCTGGTGCGGAGACAAAGTTGCTGACACTCTGGTTCTCGCGCTACAGGCGAGAGGGGTGTTTGGTGGAAATGAGGGTCTGTCAATACACCTTCGGAATAGCTCCGAAGACTCTGTTAAGAGAGCTCTTTCAGAAATCGCCTCGGATGCGGACCTCACTGCAAAGCAACTTGCGTCTGCTGTGCAGAATAAGGTTCGCGAGAAGTGGGACGAATTACTGCCTGCAGATCTACTCGATGCAAGCTACGCATCTGCATGCCTGGACGTTGCAGGTATGCAGCAGATGTTGAAAGAGACGGTCTGCAAATAAGAAGAGGAGTTGCGCAACGATCGGAATTAGTCGGCGCATTAACTGAATGTTTCTCTTCTTCATTCGGTTGCCTTTGAGGAGTAAGCGCGTGGTCTTGGCCGTGTGTACAGGGTGGATGGCTTCCGAGATG
>Ga0210403_10005951_pt1 | contig 10272 bp, 10 predicted proteins | sample IncBWC19MmetaG_FD_150863 | JGI IMG/M metagenome (GOLD analysis project Ga0210403, IMG submission 150863) | Forest soil microbial communities from Barre Woods Harvard Forest LTER site, Petersham, Massachusetts, United States - Inc-BW-C-19-M | ecosystem: Environmental > Terrestrial > Soil >... | reverse complement strand
CCGATAAAACCAATTCCTGGAATGATCTGAGCCGCGATACGGGTGTGATCTCCGATGTGCTCGACGGCGAGCGTGTCCGAGAGCAGCGTGTACATTGCTGCGCCCAGACAGATGAAAAGATTGGTGCGCAGTCCGGCGGGACGATGTTTCAGTTGACGCTCCAGCCCGATCAGACCACCCAGAATCGCCGCCAGCACAAGGCGCGTGATCGACACCCCGACAATCGAGGTCATCTCATTCTGGAGGAGGTCGTAAGCGTGCTGCATTGTCGGCATGGGACGTGAGTTGGCTGGATTTTATCACTGGGAAACCCTGTCCCAACGCGTTCCTCAGCCAGCACGGTTAACCGGCGTGATTACAGGGAGTCGCGATGCGCCCAATAAATTGTCGCCGCGGGTTGGCCAACGGTGCGGATCACTACCATTGAAGGGAGACTTAGCTTTTGCATGGCGAGAGCAACTGGATCGCCATCCATCGCAACCACGAAGTCAACGTATTGCCCGGGTTTCGCGAGCGCGTGTTCCCACAAGCCTTCGGGATCGCTTGGCGATTTCCATGGGCGGTGATTGCCTTCGTTAATGGTCTGGCGCAGAGGGATTCCGGCTCGCTGGAGAGCACCGACGTGATCGCCTAGATACATCAGCAGTGTGGTGTCATAACGCAACTTTTTCAGATTGGACGCCAGCTCAGTTTCGAAAGCGATGCGGGTTCGAGAGTTTACCCAGGCCTCGCGGAAGCAGACCGACTGGGCTCGCCAGACAGATACATAGCTCGCCACAAGCAGGATTGCAGCCGTGGAGAAAATCGCCGTCCTCACGATTTTGTTTCGAGCGACGCCCAGCAGCAAATAAACCGTCATAGCCGCTGAAACGGAAAACAAGGGAAGAAGCTGGAGCCCATAACGCACGTTGTAAAACGAAAACGGCCACCACGTGGGCAGAAAAATCGGGACGCCGCTATAGGCAATCGAAAGCATATAGAAAGGAACCGGCACCCAGAGCAAAAGCAGCGGCCACAACCGGCGTTTACGAAGCAGTATCCCAATGCTTGCCGCCAGGAGCAGCGCGACCCACAATTTTTGCAGGTTTGCTTCGGCCATATTCAGCTCGGCCGATTTTAGAAAATAGCTGAACGCTACGGGCAAATCGTGAGAGCCAGGATGCGCCGGAGATCCCGGAGTTGCGTTCTTCTGTTCAATGGCACGGGCGGAATAGGGTCCGTTGGCGAACTCCAGCGGGTTTCGATAAATGATCGCGTTATAAGCAAGCCAAAGCATCGGAGCCGCAGCCGCGAGCAATATGAATTTGGCCACGTCCCGACGCAAAACTGGATCGTTCCGCCTTAGGATCACGGCAAGTGCGACCACACACATGGCAGCCGCGAGGAACCATCCGTCGTAGCGCGTAAGGCATGCAGCAGCAAGACATAAGCCACATTTGAACAATGATGAAGATGCTACCGCGGGTGGGCCATCCTTCGGAGATGTTGGTTGGACGAAGTCGCTGAAATACGCCACAGCCCAGACGAACAGAGCGAGATACAGCGACTCGGTCATCGCAGTAGTTTGCAGGTAAATCAGATTGGGGTTCGCAGCGTAGACGATTGCACTTAGCCATGCGGCAATTCTTGCGGAGGAATCGGGCTGGGAATTCACGCTCAAAACTCCCCGTACCAAGCGAAAAATGCCGGCCGTGCCCAGAACATATGCAACCATCGAAGGGATGGAACCGCCAATACCCGACTGCCACGCCGTGTCGGAAAGCAGAAATGGAATCATCAGCAGATGCGGTAGCGGCAGCCACACGGTGCCCAGTTGCAGCAAGCCGGGAGTACGCGAATCAAATACTCTGCGGGCGATGTTGATGTGGGCCACGGCGTCGCCGTAGAGCAGCAAGCCGCCATGTTGTAAATAGTAGGCGAACGAGATGAACGACACGCAAGCGGCGAACTGGGCTACGAGCGCGGTTTCACGATCCCAGTAACGATTGGGTTGGATTTTCGTCGGCTGGGTGGTGGTTCGCTGGCTCATTCCAGGTGGGTCAATTCGCGAAAGACTTGGAAGCGGGCGTCGATTTCTTCGCGGGAGAGGTTTTGCAACCGTTCGGTGCCAAAGCGCTCGACAGCAAAACTCCCCATAACCCCACCGTAGAAGAGCCCCCTTTTCAGGACTTCGCGGTTTAGCTGCTCTTGTGAGGCGATGTATCCCATGAACCCGCCGGCGAAGGAATCGCCTGCTCCGGTTGGATCCTTGACTTCCTCAATCGGCAGAGCGGGGGCACGAAAGGGGTGCCTGCCGATGCCGAATGCGCCTTCGCGAAAGAAAATCGTCGCGCCGTATTCGCCGTGTTTGATGACCAGCGCCTGCGGTCCCAGAGCAAGGACTTTTTGGGCGGCACGAAGCAGATTGGTTTCCCCGCCGAGCACCTTGGCTTCGGTGTCATTGATCAGCAGCACGTTGACCAACTTCAGGGTCTCGAGCAAGTCCGAGCGAAAGCCGTTGATCCAATAATTCATGGTGTCGCCTCCGGTGAGGCGCACCCCGTCCATCTTCTGGCGAACGGCGGTTTGCAGAGTGGGATGGATATTGCCCAGGAACAGAAATTTCGAATCCTCGTATTCCTCTGGAATCCGCGGCCGGAAGCTCTCAAACACGTTCAATTCGGTGAAATCGGTTTTGGCCTCATTCAAATTGTCGAGATAGTGACCGCCCCAGCGGAAGGTTTTGCCTTTGGCATGTTCGATGCCTCGGGTGTCAATCTTCCGTTTCTTGAGAACATTTTCGTGCTCGGCGGTGAAGTCTTCGCCCACCACGGCTACGATGCGAACATCGGTGAAGTAGCTGGCGGCGAGCGAAAAGAATGTACAGGAGCCGCCGAGCACATTTTCTACACGCCCCGAAGGCGTAGCGATGGAGTCGAAGGCAATCGAACCGACGGCGAGGATACTCATTATGAAGTTCTGGTCTCCAAGTATTTTCCGAGAATCAGTTTGAGTTTCTCGCGAGTGGCGGGAGGGATCTTGTCGCGTTCGGTGAGGATTGCATGGGCCAAAGCCGCTCCACATTTGCAGTTTCGTTTGGCCGGCATCGAAGCCACGGCGTTACGAACGACCGTGGCGGCGTTCTCGGCATTTTTCACCAGCACAGCTACGATCTGATCGACCGTAACTGAATCATGATGGGGATGCCAACAATCGTAATCGGTCACCATCGCCACGGTGACGTAGCAAATCTCAGCTTCGCGCGCGAGCTTGGCCTCTTGCAAATTGGTCATGCCAATGACGTCCATGCCCCAACTGCGGTACACGTTAGATTCCGCCTTGGTGGAGAATTGCGGTCCTTCCATGCATAGATAAGTTCCGCCGCGCTTACTGGTTACTCCTGATTTTTTGCACGCAGCTTCCACCGCGTGAGCGAGCTCAGGGCAAATAGGATCGGCAAAAGCGATGTGGGCCACGATGCCTTCGCCGAAAAACGTGTCCACGCGATGGCGAGTGCGATCGAAGAACTGATCGGGGATCACGAAATCCAGTGGCTTGTGCTCTTCTTTCAACGATCCGACCGCGGACACCGAAATGATGCGTTCGACGCCGAGCTGCTTGAAACCGTAAATGTTGGCGCGGAAATTCAACTCCGCGGGAAGAATCCGGTGCCCACGGCCATGCCTCGCCAGAAATGCAACTTTGCGGCCTTCGAGCGTGCCCAAAACATAGGGGTCGGAAGGGTCACCGAACGGGGTTTGCTGTTTCAATTCGCGCACATCGGTTAGCCCGGGCATGGAATAAAGCCCGCTGCCGCCGATGATGCCAATTTCCGCTTGCGACAAGACCCCTCGCGAGAACTTTCTTCGACAATCGTGAATTGGTGATTATATACAAGAGAGGGTTCGAGCGGCTTTCAGGATAGGCTTCCTTGCGATTAGAAATCCGCAAGACGCGCATGGGTCCAGCGTCGAAACCGCCTGAGACCGGCTCATTTTCCAGCGGTCACAGCCGCGCCAAACAATTCCTGCCGTAGTCGCTCAGTTGTCGGTTCGTCCAGGCTTTCGGTAATCAGCACACTATCGCCATTAATAATAATCACTACGGGGCCTTCGTCCGTAAGCCAGGTGTGGCTGGCGGTCAGGGACTCGATTTTCTGCAGGTTGTCGGAGGAATTTTTTCCGTCCGATGTTCCTTCATGCACTTGCTTATAGCGCTTCGCCAGCGATTGGGCATAAATGGCGGCAAAGGCGGACGCCTTGTCAGGGCTCGACCAGCGCGACACATAGACCAAGGAAAGTGGCGCCGAAGGATCGCCTTTGGGGCGGGCAGCGTAGTAATAGCCGCCACGCCAATGCGGATACAGATTGTGTGAAGCCTCCGTACCCGAATATTGATCGAGGAGAACAGCAACGTCGAATTCCCCGATCGCTCCAATATCGAAACGATTGTAGCTCTTAAAGTCACGCTCGAAGTCGGGCAAGCGCATGGGTTCGAGTTGCTCGGCAGAGAGATATGTTTTCGGCTCCATAATCTGACGCGTGGTTCGCGGCGGATTGCCAAGCGTTGCGGCAAATGCTTTCTCTTTCCCACCGGTGCGGAGCAGTTCAGTCTCGAAATCCAAACCATACCGATAGGGAAATGTCAGCTCTTCTTTTAGGAAGATAGGTGCGTCCCTGAATTGGGGCGAGTCCGCAGTGCCGACGAGCATAGTCTCTTTCAATGCATCGGCAATCTGCGGCGAAGCGAGAATGGATTGCCCCATGGGTTCAAGCATGTAGTCGACAAGCACAACCATCGCCTGACCTTCTACGACGGCCTGGCGGGCTTCGCCGATTTCGTCGTTCTCGATGTCCGTGGCCGTCGGCTGTTTCTTGTCGTTCAGGTCGGTGTCGCCGACCTTCAACCATTTTTCCAGGCCGATAAATTGGTCCTGAAGAGCATGCGTGAGTTCATGGGCCAGCACCGGACGTTGCTGCTCAACGTCGATCCAATCGAGCAGGTTCACGGTTTTGGTCTTCGCATCGTAATACCCGGCTATCTGTTCGCGCAGCAAGGCTACGAGAAAAGTCTGCAGATCGAAGTTCCGAGGCAGAAGTCCGAACTTTTTCAGCACCAGTTCGGAGCGGCGCAACCGCTGCGCATCCTTGTCCTCAGCCAAGTTTTTTTCGAGATAGGCCACAACTTCGTCGCGGGTAGTGAGGCGTCGCTTGACTTCTTTCTTGATGGGCAGGCCGCTGTCCTTGCTGGCGAAGTGCAGGATTTCATCAACGTCGCGAAAAAGTTCCTCGGCTTCTTTAGGCGAGATTTTCTGTTCCTGGGTGGCCGGGTTAGCGCTGGGTTTCTGATCCGGCTCCGGAGAACCGGGAGCAGCGGGAGCGCTGGTTTGTGGAGGTGGTGCGGCCGCTTGCGCCCATACCCACGTCGCCGAAAACAATAGCAGCCCCAGAATTGCAATCAGCGACGATGGTTTTCGATACAATTTCTTCAATTCAGTCATTGAGTTCATTTATGTCCGAAGACGATCCCCGGCAAACCGCGGCTGACTACTTTCAAAAAGCTTACGAACTGCAGATGCAGGGCGAGTATCAGCAAGCCATCGAGTTGTACAGTCGTTCCATCGATGCATTCGCCACCGCCGAGGCCTACACCTTCCGCGGTTGGACGTACTCGTTCCTCGGCGACTACGACCGCGCGATCGCCGAATGCCTGCAGGCAATCCAAGTGGATCCGGAATTCGGGAACCCTTACAACGATATCGGGGCTTACTTGATTGAACAAGAGAAATGGGATGAAGCCATTCCCTGGTTTCAAAAGGCAATGGTGGCGCCACGGTATGAGGCGCGCTGCTATCCCCATTTCAATTTAGGCCGGGTGTATGAGCACAAGCGAAAATGGCAAAAGGCGAAAGAGTGCTACGCGGTAGCCTATTCACTGGACAAGAGATATGTGACGGCGCTGGCGGGGCTGCGTAGATTAAGGGCGATGTTTAATTGAGAGTTCGTTCGGCACGTATTCGCGAGGATCGACAGCGAACCTTATCCGCGACCGATTCGCGATGCTACCCACCCGCCTGCTTCGCTCGTTCCCAGCGCTCCGCCCACGTCCTGTGTGGTCCGCTTCTGCTGGACTGCTTCGAGCACGGCGACTTCGATCTTGCTGGCTTCTTCTGTTAGGCCCAAGTGGCCAAGCATCATTGCGGCAGTCAGGATTGCGCCAAACGGATTAGCCACATTCTTCCCCGCAATCGGCGGGGCCGAACCGTGCACCGGCTCGAACATCGAGGTCTTTCCTGGGTGAATGTTTCCGCTGGCGGCCACGCCGAGGCCGCCCTGCAGGCCTGCAGCGAGATCAGTAATAATGTCGCCGAACATGTTGTTCGTGACGACAATGTCGAACTGGCGCGGATCGCGCACCATTTGCATGCAGAGCGCGTCCACATACATATGCTCCGTCGTGATTTGCGGATACTCGGCGCTCACTTCTTTGAACACACGCTGCCACAGGCCGCCAGCATGGGTCATGGCGTTGGATTTGTCACACATAAGGACGCGCTTGCGTGGGCTGCCATCCAGTTTTGGATGGCGCTCGGCGTATTCAAATGCGTAACGGATTATGCGTTCCACACCCTTGCGCGTGTTGATGTCCTCCTGGACCGCGATCTCGTCGGGCGTGCCTTGTTTGAATACCCCTCCGGCATCGGTGTAGACGCCTTCGGTGTTCTCGCGGATGACAACGAAGTCGATGTGTTTGGGCTCGATGCCTTTGAGCGGGCAAAGCGCGGCGTCGAGCAGGCGGACAGGACGCACGTTGGCGTACAGATCCATTTTGAAGCGCATACCCAGCAGGATTTCTTTGGCGTGAATGTTTGACGCCACGCGCGGGTCGCCAAAGGCGCCGACTAGAATAGCGTCGAAGTCGCGTTCGAGCATAGCGAAGCCGTCGGGCGGGACAGTGACGCCATCTACCAGATAGCGGTCTGCGCCCCAGTCAAACTGGGAGAGTTCAACGTTAGCTCCAGAGGCAGTAATGACCTTGACGGCTTCCGGGATGACTTCTTTCCCGATGCCGTCACCCGGAATAACGGCAATTCTTTTTTTGGAACTCACGCGAAAAAAGGTAACACAAGAGACGACGGCTTGGCGGGACTGACTGGGTTGATTGGGCTCGCCGAGCCCGGGAAGGCACCTGATCGGCACCCTCGGAACTCGGCGTTGGCCTAAAATGGTTGGTGGAGTGTGGGAAATCAGAGAACGTTACTTGCTATCGCCGTCGTGGTCCTTGTCAGCGGAAGCGGCCTGCTGGGCATGGGCCTGCGCCTGGACTTGAGCATGCGCCTGGGGACTGATCGTTACTTTGTCCTGTGGCACCGATGCCTGTTGGGGTGCCGTATTCTGGCGCGGTGCGGCCTTCGCAGCGGCTTCATCCTGAACTGCCAGCGAACTGTGAACCGGATTCGTAATCATCAATTACCTCCCCTTCGTAATATCTATCGGCTCGCCCGAGGGCGACTTTAGGTCGTACCAGCGCCAGTCCCCAATCGGCGTGCCCAGCCTTTAAAGTGCGGGTTAAGAGTAAGCATCTAAACGGGGCGGCCTCTATAGCCAATTCGGCCCGGTTTCGCCTTGTATAATCGAAGGTAATCGTATGGCTTCCACCGTCGTTCACGGCAACCAGGCTTCGCCTCCGTCGGATTTCGGAGACGTGCGTTCTGAATTTGCCGCGTTGATATCGGGCTGCGGGATGTATGACCTGAGTTCAAGGGTCAAGATCGTGCTCACGGGCGGCGATCGCGGGCGCTGGCTGAATGGCATGGTCACGAATAATATCCGCGACCTTGCCCAGGGGCAGGGCATTTATGCTTTTCTGTTGAATCCGCAGGGACACATTTTGGGTGACCTGTACGCCTACAACCGGGGCGACTCGATAATGATCGACAGCGACCAGTCCCAGTCAGAAAAGTTGCTGGCTACCTTCGATCACTACATCATCATGGACGATGTGGAAGTCGCGAACCTGAGCGACAAGCTGACCGCGATCGGGATCGCAGGACCAAAGGCGACGGAAGTGCTGCGCGCGGCCGGATTTGAGATATCAAAACTGACGCCATTGCAATTTGCTGACGTGACCTGGCGGAACGTTGCAGTAACGGTAGTGCGAGTCGATAACCCGAGCGTGGAATCGTATGAGTTGTGGCTCTCGCCCGGGCAGGTGACACTACTTGGAGATGCGCTCACTCAAGCCGGTGCAACCCAGATCGGCACCGCGGCGCTGGAACTGTTGCGTATCGCGGCGGGGATTCCGCGTTATGGGCAGGACATTCGCGAACGTGATTTGCCGCAGGAAACCGAGCAGCAGCGCGCGCTTCATTTCAGCAAGGGATGTTACATCGGGCAGGAAATTGTGGAGCGCATTCGTTCCCGTGGGAATGTACATCGCACCTTTACCGGGTTCGAGGTTCTTGGCCCGTTACCTGCGGTCGGCACAAAGCTTCAAACCAACGGCCGGGATGTCGGTGAGATCACGAGCGCTGCTTCCCTGCCTCTCGGCGGCGGCGACCGCCTCGTGGCGCTGGGATATATCCGGCGCGAAATCGCGACTCCAGGCAAGCAATTTCAAGTGGACAGTACTCAGCTTTCAATAGCGGCTGTGCCGTTTTCGAAAATATTCCAAAGCGAAAACCTGTAAGTTTTGAAGGGACAATCTATGGCTGAAAAGAAGCAGGAAAGTTTTACCGTGACCGACCGGCGCTTATTTACATCGGAGGGCGAGATTCGCCAGGAAGTTTCTCAAGAAGAAGTGTCCAGCGCGGCAGCATCTACTCCGCAGCCAGCGCCGGCTGCCCAACCGGACCTTGCTCCGCCGGGCCCGGGAGGGGACGCGCCGCCCGCTCCCACTGCCGCTGAGCAGAAAGAACAGGCCGATGCGTATCGCAAATCCGCGAAGGATCTGGACGCGCGAGTGGAACTCAGCGGACATTCCACCAAAGAACTGGAAATGACTTTTGAGCGCTTCATGGCTTCGTTGTACATGTCCGCCATGCTCCAGCTCGGCCTGATGCACGAGCAAGGTGGCCAGCCGCGAGTTGATTTGATCGGAGCGCGTCAGACCATCGATACGCTCAGTCTCTTGTCTGAGAAGACGAAAGGCAACCTCACCAGCGCCGAGGAGAACTTCCTGCAAAATTGCCTCTACGAACTTCGCATGGCTTACGTTGAAGTGACGAATGCGCTGGCCCGTCCGCCGCAAACTCCGGCATCGAGTGCCGCAACCACCAAGCGATGAAGGCCACGCTCACGGTGCTGGGCAGCGGCACTTCGATGGGAGTGCCCACCATCGGGTGCGACTGCGCCGTGTGCCACTCCTCCGATCCGCACGACCGCCGTACCCGGCCATCGGTTTTGGTCGAGTATGGCGGCAAGACCGTGCTGATCGATTCCACGCCCGACTTCCGTGAACAGGCCATCCGCGAACACATTCGCGAGATTGACGCGGTGCTCTTCACCCATAGTCACGCTGACCACATTCTTGGTCTTGATGATTTGCGTCCCCTCAGCTTTCGTCACAAGCCGAACAAGCTCCCACTCTATGCTCGTCCAGAAGCCGCTGATTTTATCCGCAGCACGTTCCGCTACATTTTCGACGGGGATTACAAGTTTGGTGGATTGGCTCAAGTCGAACTCAAATCGTTCCAGGGTCCGGTTGATCTTTTCGGAGCGTGTTTTCAGCCCATCCCGGTGATCCACGGTGAGACCGAAATTGATGGCTTCCGCTTTGGCAGCGCCGCTTATTTAACCGATCACAGCAGCGTCCCCGAGGCTTCACTGGCAAAATTGCAAAATCTCGACATCCTGTTTCTGGATGCGCTGAGGCATATCCCGCATCCCACGCATTCCACCGTCGAGAACTCATTGCGCATCGTGGAGCGACTTCAGCCGAAGCGAGCTTTTTTTACGCACATATGCCACGACTTGCCTCACGAGGCCACCAATGCCTCGCTGCCGCAAAACGTGCGGCTTTCGTACGATGGGATGAAGCTGGAGTTTGAGATTTAGCTTATGTGGCGCGGGCGCCCTCTAACGCGGGTTTGGCAATGGATATTGAACCAGGCCCTGGGACATTCGCATTTGTCCATGGGACTTTAGGATGACCCGTCGCGGGCGAGGACCTGCACCAAACGAACAATGAAGGTTTTTCACAAACTCGATGACATTCCCGCCAGCTTCGGTCCAACGCTGTTGAGCGTGGGCAACTTTGACGGCGTGCATCGGGCCCATACCCGCGTGCTGGCCA
>Ga0210403_10005950_pt1 | contig 10273 bp, 5 predicted proteins | sample IncBWC19MmetaG_FD_150863 | JGI IMG/M metagenome (GOLD analysis project Ga0210403, IMG submission 150863) | Forest soil microbial communities from Barre Woods Harvard Forest LTER site, Petersham, Massachusetts, United States - Inc-BW-C-19-M | ecosystem: Environmental > Terrestrial > Soil >... | reverse complement strand
TGGGGAATCGCTGACAAGGCGTACGACTGTGATGCGTTGTGAGAACGCTTGCGGCGTCGCGGCATCGAGCTGATTCGTCCCCATCGAAAGGGGCGGATTCGTCCGGCCACACAAGATGGGCGCAAGCTGCGGCGATATCGGCGACGTTCGATCATTGAGCGCTCCTCCGCCTGGCTCGGCAATTTCCGCCGACTGGTCGTGCGCCACGACTGCTCGCTGAACATCTACCGCGCGTGCTTTCACATCGACCCCTTCATGATCGTCTTAAGGAGGGTTGTGCGACGGCTTCTGGCAAGTTGGAGCGTAGCGAGTACGGCCCGCTTGAAATTAAGGTGCGATTGTAAGAGCTGACACGGGAAAACTGCTCTGGGTTTGTGAATTGAGAACGAGATCTGCCTGGATCCCACGATTCCAGTCGAATCGGTTGGCGAAGCTACGTGGCTAGTTCAAGTTTCCATTTCGTGCGAGAGCGGAGCCGCAAGATTCACGCACTACGAGCTTGAACTCTACAGTGATGTCTCTGGCGGGCATGTCTGGATGGGAAATTCGCTCCAACATCGCCGCGACCGCATTGGCGCCGATGTATTTGCACGGCTGGTGGATTGTCGTGAGCGGTACCCGCAAGAGACCCGCGTGGCGGACGTCGTCGATACCGACTATTCGGAATTGGTGTGGAACCCGAACCCCGAGTCCATCGAGCGTGTGCATCAGGTTTGCCGCGGTCATGTCGTTCGCACAAACACAGCCTTCCACGCCACCAGAGTGGATAATTCTCTTTACAAACGCGGGATCGGTAGAATCCCCCTCGAAGAGCAAGCTCGGATCGGGACTGATTCCATGAGCGAGCAGGGCATCACAATAGCCTGCCTGGCGATGCCAGACGGTTTCAGCTGAATTGGACCGATTCACGAAGCCGACTCGTCTGCAACCGAGCTTCAGTAAATGTTCAGTGATGACATGTCCCGCTAAGCGGTTGTTGATTCCAATCTTGTCGTAGTGGCTGCGCTTGGGGTAAGCGTAGAAGTCGCGGTCTAGCAGTACGACTGGAATTTTTGCACGCTGCAGGATGCTGGCAATCTTCTGGTTGATGTCGGTAAAATCGGGAGTTAGTTCGAGAGGTGCAAAAAAGACCCCCGCGACTTTTCTGGTAATGAGTTGTCCGCAGAGCCGAGTAAGCTGCTCCTGAGCATTCGCGCCCGGGTATTCTTCCGGATTGGCCCACAATAAGCAATGATTCATGGACTGTAATGAGCGTGTTAGCTCTCTGCAGATCGGATCAAAGATTTCCGTCTCACCCAATTTGGGCACGATCATTCCAATGAGCTGGCTTTCAACGGATTCTACCCGAACGAATGTCCCCGACCCGGCGCGCCGAGCGATCAGACCCTCGTGCTGAAGGTCGCGAAGAGCATGAGCGATCGTGGGTCTTGAGGAACCAAATTTCCTGACAAGTTGGGGTTCGCTAGGCAGTCGCTGTCCGGGCCCGTACGTCCCCGCCTCGATTGCCCTTCTCAACTCGTTGTAAATCAGCCGGTGCTTGGGGAGCGCCATGGGAACTCCTAACTTCGAATTCTAAATTGCGATTGCTTTGCCCACAATTGGGCTCGACTAGTAATCCGTATCAGTGAAAGTTACGAATGGAGATATTTGGATTTTACCAGGGCTATAAAAACATCTAAGTCATTTGTTTTCTACTATAAACATACAAAAGCACTTAAAGTTACGGCAAAAGCTGTAATGACAGCTTTAGTGCAATCGCAAGCTAAAACGCAAATTATCGTTGACAACTATACATGGAATTGATACACCGGCTCAACTGGATAAGGCAAGCGGTTACGTTAAGCGCTTACGTTGCTTTCAGGGGTACTTCGTTAAATTCAGCTTGGGTTTCAATTTTGTCCTGTGGCGACAATGGAGGTGGGTAGTGATGCGTAAGACGGCAGGATCGAAGTTCAAGTATTTCTCGGTGGTATTTTCCTTTCTGCTCTTTGCTTTAACCGTTTCTTCGCCGACTTGGGGGCAGAGCACCAATGCCACCCTCACCGGCACGGTCACCGATCCATCCGGCGCGGCCGTCACTGGGGCTGAGCTTACACTCACCAATTCCGCCACCAAGCTCTCCGTGACCTTCGTTTCCGGAGAAAACGGTGAATATTCCTTCCGCAGCCTGGATCCCGGAACCTATGAGATGAAAGTTGCCAAAGATGGTTTCGTAACCTATCTCCAGAAGGACATCATTCTCACCATCAACGCGTCCGTCCGTATTGACGCCGCCATGAAGATCGGGCAGCAAACACAAACGGTCGAAGTGATCGGCGACACCTCGCTGATCAATTACGATAACGGAACAGTGCAGGGCGGCATCGAGCCAGAAACGCTCAAAAGTCTCCCCCTCGCCGTCTCCAACGGCGCGCAGCGATCTTCAGCCGGCCTGGCTGCTCTCCTTCCGGGCGTCACCACGGGCAGCTCCGGCGAGGCCTTCAATTCCCGCATTAATGGCGGCGTCCAGACAGGCGACGAAGCGCTCCTCGACGGCGCCACCATGTCCGAAGGTTTTATGAACCAAAGTGGCATGGTCTCCATCCAGGGAGATTTCCAGTTCTCCCCAGACATGATCTCCGAGCTCAAGGTGCTGGCCTCCAGCTATGAGGCGCAGTACGGTTCGACCACTTCGGGTCAGATCGTGGTGGTGAGCAAAAGCGGCGGCAACTCGTTTCACGGCGCCGCCTACGAATACCTTCGTAACAGCGGCTTCAACGCAAAACAGTGGGGTTCCCCCAAGCGCTCCTTCGACCAGGAAAACGACTATGGCGCCAACATTGGTGGTCCGGTCAAGCTGCCCGGATTCCACGGCAACAGGAACAAAGCCTTCTTCTATTTCAACTGGGAGCACTACAAGCAAAACGGCGGCGCCACCCAGCCCACACTCTCCATCCCCTCCCTCAAGGAGCGCGCCGGAGATTTCACCGACTGGCCGAACCCCATTTACAATCCACGGACCGGTCAGCAATTCAGCTGCAATGGCGTTCTGAACGTCATCTGTCCCAATCTTGAGGATCCCATCGCCAAGGCGTGGCTGGCGCAGCTGCCCGCTCCTACGAACAGCAACGCCACAAACAACTATCTCGTGCCCCACGCCGTTCCCGGCACTCTCTTGACTGGCACCAACGTCTATTTCTGGCGCGTGGACGACAACTGGGGCAACAACGACCACTTCTACTACACCTACTACCGGCAATACGCCATCGCTAACGTGGCATCCACGCTTCCCAATACCATTTCCAGCAGCACTCCAACCGACCTTCAAAATGCGCCCATCCAGCGCTTTAACTGGGAGCATATCTTCTCGACGGTGATGACCAACCACCTCACGTTTGGCTACCTCAACCGCAACGAGGATTACTATTCCTTGAACGCGGGTTCGCAATTGCCCGGTGTTACCGGCGTCGCAGATGCATCCGCGTTGCCACAGTTCGGCATTAACGGCTTCGCGCAACTGGGTAACAACACGGGCGCTCCCGGACACAACAAGACCACCCGCCCCACTTGGGTCATCAACGATTTGGCCAGCCGCGTATACAAGAGCCACACCTTCACCGCAGGAATCGAATGGCGCAGCGCTCAGGGCAACATCCATCGCGGCACCAATCAGGGAGGTAGTTTCAGTTTCACTGGCGCGACCACGGCTCTCAACGGTGCGGGCGGAAGCGCTGCCGCCGACTTCTTCATTGGAGCGGCCAACTCCGGCAATGTGAACTTCTACAACGTGGCGAGCTACTATCCTCGCCAGACTGCCTGGGCCGCCCATTTGGGCGATACCTGGCGCGCGACGCCGAAGCTCACGCTTTCCTACGGTTTGCGCTGGGACACCGAAACCCCGTCTCACGAAAAATTCAACCGTTTCTCTTTTTTCGACCCGAATTTGCCTAACCCGGGCGCCGTCACCTCGTCTGGATCTCTGCTCCCCGGAGCTTTGGCCTTCGCCAGCTCCAATCGTAGCTATCCGGAACACTTGAACCTCGGAGGCTTCGCCCCGCGGTTGGGTGTTGCTTATTCCTGGGATCAGAAAACAGTCGTTCGTGCCGGTTACGGCATCTTCTTCGGACAAGCATTTTATCCGGGCTGGAATGGCGGCATGAGCGCGGATGGCTTCAACAAGAGCGACACGGTGCCTAGTGCCGGGTTGAATGGAACAGGCCAGGCAATTCCAGGCGTCTGTTTGTCGCAGGGAAACGTCTTCTGCGTCACTGGCGGATTTCCTACGCCTGCCGTTACTCAGAATCTGACGGCAGACTTTGACAATGGCCAGAACCCACTCTATCGCCCGTTCAACGGAAACGATCGGCCCTACTCCTCGCAATGGAACCTGACCATTGAACGTCAGTTTCCATCGAAGGTTTTCATCAGCGTGGCCTACGTCGGAAGCAAGGGCAATCGCCTTCTCTCTCAACTGCACCCTGCCAACTCTCTGAACCCGGCGGATCCGCGCGTTCAGGCGGTTCAGGCGGCGGCTCAGGCGCAGTTGGGCGCAGCATTCAATCCCACTCACAACTATCTGAATGACACCTTCTCGGCCGGTAATTCTTCGTTGTACGGCGTCAGTACTCCCTACACAAACTGGGCTAGCCAGGTGGGTTGTGCAACGGTTGCTCAGGCGCTCCTGCCCTTCCCGCAGTTCTGCAGCGGGTTGCAGGGGCTCAACGAAAGCGAAGGGAGTTCGATCTATCACTCCTTCCAGCTCAGCGCCGAACGCCGTTTCCGCAACGGAATCTACATGCTTCTCTCCTATACCAATTCGAAGCTGATTACCGATGCCTCGGCTAACGTCCAGACGCTCGCTACCTGGAGTGGCGCCGACGGCTCGATCTCTCCCTTCGATGCGAAACGCAGCCGCAGCCTAGCTCCAGATGATGTGCCGCAGGTGGCCACGGCGGTTTTTGTCTACGATTTACCCCTCGGCAGAGGAAAGAAGTATCTCCATGACGGCGGTGCTTTGAACACGGTGGTGGGTGGATGGCAGTTGAGCCCGATCATCCATTACTCCCGCGGTACTCCCATGTTCTTCCGCAGCGGCACTTGCAATGTCCCTGGCTCCTTCCGTGCGGCTTGCATCCCCGGACTCCTGCCGGGAGTTAATCCTTTCCTTCAGGATCCAAACAGCTACGATCCCGGAAAGGGCCCACTGCTCAACATCCATGCTTTCGAGCCCGTTTCCGTCTTCAAGTCCCCGAACTACACGGGATCCGGTCCGCGGATCAGCAGCCTGCGCGGGTCTAACTTCAAAAACCTCGACTTCTCTTTCACCAAGAACACCAAAATCACTGAGCGCTTGAACTTCAAAATCAGTGCGAACTTCTTCAATGCGCTCAACGCCCATTACTTCGTGAATTCCGGCAACTTCAACATCGGAGGCAACTTCGCCTTCAACAACGACATCTCAAACGGCAACTTTGGTACGTGGAATGGATCTGTCAGTTCGCCGCGGACCATCCAGTTCGCCGGCCGATTCGAATTTTAACTCCGATCCTGGTCAGTCGACACCAGGTCCGCCGCTCCCGGTTCACCCCCGGGGGCGGCATTTTTTCAGGACGGCACGACACATTTCTTCCTTTGAAACGGATTAGGCAGATTGCGACATTCGGCCCATGCGAAACGGTTCGGCCAAGACAGAAAAGATCAGAGATTGCTCGCTGTCGTCGAGCGCAGATTGGCGACCACTGCAACAAGAATTTCAAGTCGTTGGGTTTGGCGAACTACTCTGGGACACTTTGCCAGAAGGAAGGCAACTCGGAGGCGCGCGTGCCAATATTGCCTATTTCTCCGGGCTGCTCGGGGACCGAGGGATCATCACCAGTCGAGTAGGCACTGACATTCTGGGAGAAGTAGCAAGGGACCGGATCGAGGTGCTGGGATTGCGGCCACCTCCCTGCAAAGTGATGCCGCTCATCTAACGGGCACCGCCAAAATCCAAATCGACGCTGCGGGACAGCCGCAATTTGTCATCTCGAACCGTGCAGCTTGGGAGTATCTTGAGTGGACTCCGTCCTTGCAAGAGGTTGCGATACAAGCTGACGCCGCGTGATTTGGGTAACTGGCACAACGTACAAGAGTGACTCGCACCGAGATGCACTATTTTCTGGCTGAGATGAAACCCGATGCTTTGCGCGTTTTGACGTCAATCTTCGCCCCGACTCTTGCTCTGCGGAAGTGATGGTGGAGTTCCTGGCGCTTGCTGACATCGTGGAAATGAAGCATGAAGAGCTTCCAAAAGTCGTGGATCTCATGTCTCTCCCGCATTCGTACGATGAATCTTCCGCATATCGTCTACTGGACAAATTTGGGCTCAAGGTGGTATGCGTCACCCGAGGAGCCAAAGGAAGCATGCTTGTCGACGCCGCGAATCGCGCAACTGAGCACCCTGGATATCCCGCTCTGGTGGCTGACACGATTGGGGCAGGCGATGCGTTTACCGTCATGATCGTGCACCGCTATCTCCGTGGCGCCACTCCAGAGGAAATCACTGATTCCGCGAACAGAGTCGGTGCGTGGGTTGCGAGCCGGGTTGGCGCCACCCCTTATCCCAACAAGGGTTCCCTAATACAAGCCGCGCAGAAATGGATCTGAAGTACAGCGAGCCAACTTCAGGTAAACACTAATTGGGTTGTGAAGCTGCAGGTTGAGCCGGAGGGGTTTCGTCTTTGAGCTCTTTAAACCGGTCCACTTCTTTACTCGCATCTTCCGTTCTACCGATCTTCTTGTACACTCTTGCCAAGCTGTAGTGTGGCTCCGGATACTTGGAATCAAGTTTGATCGCTTGTTCGAGAGACAGCACTGCTTCCTCGAATTTCCCTTCCTTCTCCAGGACTTGTCCCAATTGGTAGCGGGCATGAGCCAGACTGGATTCATATCGCAGAGCTTCTCGCAATTGAGCCTCGGCTTCTGTCAAGCGATTCAGCGATGCCAGCGTTACGGCGAAGTTCAGGTGTGGCCATGCGGAAGGATGTTTTTGCAGGCGATTGAGCTCGATGGCCTTGTTGTAGTTCCGAACGGCTTCCCCAGATTGCCCGAGATAGTCGTAGCAAAGGCCGAGATTTTCATACGCGCGCATCATCCCAGAATCAAGCGCAATGACCTGCTCGAATTTGGCGATCGCCTCTGTGTAGTTCTTGGCGTCATAATCCAGCCTAGCGAGCCAATAGATATAGCTGGCGTTCTTCGGAGCACTTTCTACGAGCTTTTCGAGTTCACGCCTCGCCCAATCGCGCCGGCCCAAACGGATATCCGCCATCGCCAGAGTAAAGCGAGTTTGGCTATCCACCGGCACAATCGCTTCCGCCTTTTCCCAGGAAATCGCCGAATTCAGATATTGGCCATCCAAGAAAAACAGGTGGCCAGCCAAGGTATAGATCTTCGCTGCCTGCAGTGAAATAGGATCCTTGGCGACTTCCTCAACCAGGATTTCCTCGGCTCGTTTGTAATCTTTGGCTTGGAGCGCCTCATGGAGCTGCGCTTCGCTGGCTTTGGACAGGTGTAGGCTGGCGACGGAGGGCGAAATCGTTCTGATTGGCGGCTCGTCTCTGCCCTCATCAGCTTCCTGCGCCGCCACGCCAGGCGCCAGGAGAGCTAGAAAAACGATTCCGAGCGCAAGTTGACATAGGCACGCATTCAACCAGCTCATCGCTCTCATCGACTATCTTGGTCCTGAAGCCATCGCGGATTCAATTTTCATTTTCGTTTCCAGTGCGGTCTTGCTCTCTTGCACAAGTGCCAATTCCAGATTCGCCTCCTTGAGCGCTTCATCCAGCTGGTTTTGTTCGAAGAAGAGCTCCGCCAAGGCCAGGTGTAGCTCGGGCAGTTTGGGGTCAGCCTGGACTGCCTTGCGGTAGGACGCGATGGCAAGATCCCATTTTCCCTGCAACACGTATTCTTCTCCGGCGGCCTGATGAAGACGTGCAGAGTTAGGGTTAGAGTCACCAATCTTCCTGTAACACCAATCCGACAATCGAGTGGCGGCTTTCCCTAACTGATAGGCATATTCGGGATTCTCCGGCGCCATCTGGGTCAGTTTAAGAAACTCCTGAACGGCGGCGGGCCAATCGTTCCTCAGACCGTAGTTCTTGGCGAGTTGCAGCCGGGCGAGCGGCTCGTTCGGCAAAAGTTGCACGGCGCGCTTGAATTCGGAGGTTGCTTCCGCATTTTTTCCAAGGGCGGTAAGGCTCGATCCGAGCAGCAAGTGGGCGGGGCCGTAGGTCGGTTGCAATCGTATAGCTTCATGGAAATTCCTGGCGGCTTCTTCGTGACGGCCCCTCTGCTGCGAGATGACTCCAAGATTGTGATATACCAGCGGGAGCTTGGTGCCATGCTGAAGCGCTTCTTTGAACACTTTTTCCGCCGCGTCCAGGTCTCCTGCCTTCAGTGCTTCGACGCCACGTGCAAGCTGTTCTTCCTCTGACGCAGCCACTCGTTCTTGGGCCCGAGTCCCGGGACTCGCGAGTGGACTTAGGCAAATCCAGGTCCAAACGATCACCCGTTTGAAATCTGGCTTTCCTGTGAAGCTGTGGAGTTGATTCACGGGCTCAATTTTATAGCAACCAGATGATGAAAGGGAATCTTCAACATACCCGAGCGCGTAGCATTACAGCTAGCATGCCTGGTTGAACGGTCTGCTATAATCCGGAAAGACGTGTCTCGAATCTTCTTCAGGCGGGCGGTAGGTCCTACGGACGCGTTCTGGCGCGAGTTCACCCTGGTTTCTTCTTCTTTGATTTTCTTATGTTTTTCCCCGTTTCTCGCCGCGACTCCACAGAAGACAGTTGCCAGCAAGCGGGAAGAACTCATTCTGGAGATTCAGCAGTCCATCGCGGACCAGAATTTGGAACGGGCGCGTGTTCTCCTGAAACAGGCTGCTGCTCAATTTCCAGCTCACGGAGGTTTCGACAATCTTCGCGGGATCCTTGACGCGCGGGAAGGAAATTATACTGGTGCTGAGATAAGTTTTACCCTAGCCATACAGCGCCAGCCCCAATTCATTGGGGCCTATTTGAACCTGGGACGTCTCTATCAGGAAAACGCAGCGAAGGATATGCAAGCGCGGAAGAAGGCTGCAGCCGTCTACCGAAGGCTCCTAGAATTCGATTCTGCCAACCCCGAAGCGCGCTACCAGCTTGCGACGCTTCTCATGCTACAGGGCCAGTACCGTGAGTCTCTGCGCCACCTCTCGTTGCTTCCACAAGACGTGCGTGGTTCGACTCAGGCCTTGGCTGTGAGTTGCGCGGACTATGCAGGCGTCGGTGACACCCAGCGAACAACGGCGCTTGCAAGGCAAATGTCGTCTGATCCGAAGCTGACGGAAGCTGATCTTCGACTTGTTTCTCCGGCACTGGTTTCCGCCAAGCGCGACGATCTGCTTATCCAACTGTACGTTTTCCTTTCCAAATTAGAGCCTCTCACCCCTTCCGGATTGGGTGTCTTGGGCTTAGCCTATGAACGTAATGGCCAACCTGCGGAGGCTCGTGAATCTTTGGAGAAAGCTTTTGCCGCCGGGACGCCATCGGCAAAAATCTTGGTCGAGTTGGCGCGCATTGCACATGAGCAGAAGGACTACAGGGGTTCGCTAGGTTACCTGGCTCACGCCAGTGACTTGGAACCGGGCGAAGCCAGTCTGCACTACGACTTTGCGTTGGTTTGCCTGGATCTGGATCTGCTTTCAGAAGCTCGCACTGCCCTCGACAAAGCGGTCAAATTGGACCCTGAGAATCCTTCCTACAATTATGCAATGGGCGCCGTCTCCGTCTTCTACCATGATCCCGCAGATGCCATCCCCTATTTTCAAAATTATTTGAAGCTCCGGCCAAATGATCCTTCTGGAAAGCTTGCATTGGGCGCGGCTTTTGTCCGCGCCAAAGACTTCGACTCGGCAGTTCCTTGGCTCAAGCAGGCTCTCCAGTCCCCAGAAACCTCTATTACCGCACACTATTATCTTGGCCGCGTGGCTCGCGAGCAGCGAAACCTCGATGAAGCTATCAGCCTGCTTCAAGAGGTGCTAAGCTCCAAACGCGACTATCCTGACGCCCTTGCCGAGCTCGGCCAATGCTACTTTCTGATGAAGGATTACCCGCGGGCAGAGCTGTACTTCAACCAGGCTTTAAAGTCTAATCCCGATCACTACACGGCCAATTTCAATCTTCTAACGCTTTATAAGCGCACCGGAGATAGCCGGTCTGCGGCACAACAGGCACGGTTTGACGAGCTGCAGGCCCGCCTGGAAGAGAAA
>Ga0210403_10005948_pt1 | contig 10274 bp, 10 predicted proteins | sample IncBWC19MmetaG_FD_150863 | JGI IMG/M metagenome (GOLD analysis project Ga0210403, IMG submission 150863) | Forest soil microbial communities from Barre Woods Harvard Forest LTER site, Petersham, Massachusetts, United States - Inc-BW-C-19-M | ecosystem: Environmental > Terrestrial > Soil >... | reverse complement strand
GACAGGGGCGGGGTTTCTGCTGAACAATGAAAGCCATCCAAAGGAACGTTCGAGTTGGGAGTGAATTGTATGATTGACGATGTGCCTCAAAACGAAGGTGGAAGCTCATTAGTAAGGAACATACTTTTCGCGGCGCTGGGAGTGTTCGCCGTCGGAACCATCATCTTTCTTTTCCAGGCCTACAGCCGGATCAACGACCTGGAGCGCAAGCAGGCGCTGGTGCTGGATGGCGTTGATAAAGTAGAGAAGAAGATCAAGGATTCCGACAATGAGAATAACATCCAGATTCGGGTGTTGAGCAAACAGGTCGGTATGACCGGCCAGGAGCTGGCCAAGCGGACCGCCGCCCTGAGAAACGAATCCAAGAACCTGGAGAAGACTTTCGATTCCAAGCTGGCGGCCCAGGAAGAACAGACCAAGCAGCAGATCGGCTTGGTTTCAGGCGAAGTTACTGGAGTGAAAGGCGATGTGGGTAAGGTGAAAGAGGACGTCAACGCCACCCGCTCCGACCTGGACGCCACCAAAGCCAGGTTGGAACGCGCCGTCGGCGACATTACCAAGGAAGGCGAGATGATCGCCACCACCCATGATGAATTGGAAATCCTGAAGCACAAAGGCGACCGGAACTACTACGAGTTCACGCTGAAGAAAGGCAAAGAGCCGACCCGGCTTTCCACCGTCGCCCTGCAGCTCAAGAAGGTCGATCCCAAGAAGAGCAAGTTCACGCTGTTTGTGCTGGCGGACGACCGCAAGATCGAAAAGCGCGATCGCACCATCAACGAGCCGCTGCAGTTCTACACCGGCCGCGACCGCCACCTCTTCGAAGTAGTCGTGAATACGGTCAACAAAGACACCGTCTCCGGGTACCTGGTGACCCCCAAGAACATCGCCAGCGGTCTGCAAACGCAGTCGAAGCTAGAATAGCTGGGCGGTATTTGGCACTTGGAATTTAGTGTTTTCTTAGTGAAATGGGCGCAGCCAAAAGGCCGCGCCCATTTTGTTGCTAACTACCGTGAGCAGGCTTGGCAAGGGAACAAGAGCGAAAACAAATGGCCGCTGATTTTCACGGATTGCGCCAGATGGGAATGGACTAGAACTAGAAAATGAGAAGTTGACCTGGTAAAACAGCGGCGATTATTTTTTGCTCTTGTTTCGTTGCTTAATAAAGCGCAGATGCCTTGGCAATAGAAATTAGTATCCCCTAAGAAATATCGTAAGATTCCTCACAAACCCCGAATGTTACCTTGGTGCTCTTTAACGATTGCACTCTCAGTCCTATTCTCCAAGCATGATAGCCCATGAAGTATTGACGGAGAATGCGAAGAATACGGATACCGAAGTATTTGCCCAAATTCGGTTCAAAGATTCAAAAGCTGAACCCATGTCGCTCAAGGCGAAACTAGGCAAAGTGATCCATGCTTTTGCCGAGTTGTGCAATCGCCTTGACATGGATGAACGCTGGCTCAGACCGTAGGAATCTGGACTCCAAATTCAACCGTATTCTTGGGACCTCGCCCTCCAGGCGGAGGGGAATGCGTGCGTATCCACAACCTGGATTCGAACCGGGATACGCGCCCATGCCTCTTTGACCGGGCCTTGAGAGAGGTCCGCGCCGAAGAGACACTCCTCGCCGGTCAAGGCATGACCTCGGGGAATTGAAGGGAGAAGGAATGGCCCGAAAAAAGATCCTGCTCGTGGATGACTCCAGGACCGCGTTGATGATGGAGTGTTCCATGCTTGAGAACCGCACTCCATACCAATGCATCACGGCCAAGGACGGGGCGGAGGCGCTGGTCAAGGCACGGGAGGAAAGACCCGACCTGGTGCTGATGGACGTAGTGATGCCTCGCATGAACGGCTTTGAAGCCTGTAAGAAGATGCGGGAAGAGCCGGCGACCCGGGAAACCCCAATCATTCTGGTCACCACGCGCCAGGAAGAATCCTACACCGAAGCCGGATTTGCCAGCGGGTGCAACGACTATATCACCAAGCCCATCAACACGATGGAATTGGTGGAGTTGCTACAAAGTTATCTGGGCGAGTAATCCCTCGGCGGCCAGAAGAGCCACCGATAATCGATTTTGAGCGGCTGGGTCAGCAACATCTTCACGGGGAGACGCGATTGAAACCAACGATGAAGGCCAACAACGAAATCAGCGACCCGCAAATGGACGCGGCGCGCCGGCGGCTGCGGGAAAGCGTGGACCAGGCGGACGCCCTCGAAGGCTTCCGGGAAATCATCACCAATTTTCTGGGTTGCGAAGAGATCGGGATCTTTAAGGTCGACCGGGAACGGGAAACGCTCAAGCTCGTCTGGTCGTTTGGCATCGACCCGGACCGGCACAAAGTAGTTGATTCGCTCAACCCTCCTGATCTGCAACGCGTGATTGACGGAGAACTTCATTTTGCCGATTTCGCCGCAGCCAACGAAGGCCTTAATCCTATGGCGCCGTTCTGCGCTTTTGTCCCCTTACGCTCGCAGGGCGAGACGGTCGCGGTCCTGGGCATTCAGCGCTGGCTGCCGCAGAAAACAGCTATCGATGACTCCGATCGAAAACTTCTTCAGCTTCTATCCGATGAAGCGGGCAGGGCCTTGTTTGGCAGAAGAACCATATCCAGCAATGGCCAGGTTGGTGGTGCGCCATGAGCGTGAGCGATTCGAAATTCAATCCGGCAGTTTTGCCCCAGGACCTCGTTGAGAGTTATGCGCAGAGTTCCCCGAATGTGCATGGGCCGCGGCATTTCCTCTATCCCGGCCAGATCTTCGTTACACGGGAAGCTATGACAATCTCGACCATTTTAGGATCATGCGCCGCCGTATGTCTGTGGGACATGCGCAGGAGAATGGGGGGCATGAACCATTACCTGCTCCCCGAGGGGCCGGACGATAGTCTCAACCGGTTTCGCTACGGCAACAACGCCAATCCGGCTTTGTTGAGCGAACTCTTGGCCCTTGGATGTCAAATCAAGGACATGCAGGCCAAAGTCTTCGGAGGAGCCAGCGCCTTCTCCGCCAATCCCATCCTCGCGTTGGGGGGCAGAAATGTCGAGTTAGCAGTGCGGTTCTTGTTGGAAGCCGGCATTCCCATCATGGCCAAGGACGTATCGGGCAAGCACGGACGAAGGTTGATGTTTCATACGGGTACGGGGGCCACTGAGGTCATTAGCTACGAGAAAGTAACGTAGCCAAACGGCCACCCCCGGCCTTGTTGCAGTAGAGGAAGAATGAAGCAAATGGATTTTGATCGGGAAGCCGTTTTGGCCTCGTTCCTGGCCGAGGCCATCGAGTCCCTGGACCTGATGGAAGAGTCTGTCCTGGAGATGGAATCCGGTTCTTCGTCCCCAGAGCTGCTGCACAACATTTTCCGGTCGGCCCACACGATCAAGGGCAACGCCTCCTCGCTGGATCTGCAAACATTGGCCGGCTTTGCCCATCTGGTGGAAGACCTGCTGGACGCGCTTCGTGGACAGCAGGCCCCGTTGGACAACGAGATGACATCGCTGCTGCTGAAGGCCGTGGACGAGCTGCGCCTGATGGTCCCGGCAGCGGTCGCCGGCGCCCACGAGCTTACGCCCGAGCAAGAAATCCTTAAAAAGAGAATTGCCAGTCAGGTCCAGCGTCATGCCCAGGCTGGGACCAACTTCAATCCATGGCTTCCGGAAGTCTCTACCGCATCGGCGGGCAAGAGTGACATTATTCCCAGCATGCCCGCGCGCACCATCCGGGCCGATATTTCCAGACTCGATCGCATGGTAGACCTCACCGGCGAGATTGCCATCACGCAGGGCCGTCTGCGGAGGATGCTCGAACAACTGGAAGGCCGCGTGGCCGGAGACCTCCTGGAAGTCCAGCGGGAAGCAGAGCGGCTTTTCATGGTGCTACATGAGGAAGTTATGCGGGTGCGCATGGTCACTGTAGGCCCCATGTTCCGCCAGTTGGCGCGCTCGGTGCGCGATATTGCCAGCAGCCACGGGAAGCTGGCGCGGCTGGAGATTTCCGGGGCCAATGTCGAGGTCGATACCAAAGTACTCGAACATCTCAAGGACCCGCTGCTGCACATGATCCGCAACGCACTGGACCATGGAATTGAGACGCCGGAAGTCCGCAAAGGGCGGGGCAAAGACCCGCGCGGGTTAATTACGCTCTCGACCGTACACAGCAACGGCAGCATCGCCGTCACCCTGGAAGACGACGGGGCGGGAATCGACCGGAAGAAGATCATGGAAAGGGCCCGGCAGATGGGCCTGCTTTCCCAGGGAGAACGGATCTCAGATCAGGAACTCTACCGGCTGATTTTCAAGGCGGGATTCTCCACTGCCGATTCGGTCACCGATCTTTCCGGCCGTGGCGTAGGCATGGATGTTGTCCGGCGCAACATCGACAAGTTGCGGGGCGCGGTCGACATCAGCAGTGAAGAAGGCCAGCGCACCACCATCCGCTTCCGCTTGCCGCTGACGCTGGCCATCATCGATGGATTCTCGGTCACCGTAGGGGCCGACACTTTTGTGATTCCCATGGACTACGTGACAGAGTGCGCGGAAATTGCCCCCGAAGAACGCGGCCCGCACAGCGCCGGCGTCTTCAATCTTCGGGGCAGCGCCGTGCCGTACGTTCGCCTGCGGGGCGCCTATTACGTCCAAGGCGCACCCCCAGCGCGCGAGAATGTGGTCATCGTACAGGTAGGTGAATTCCGCGCCGGGATTGCGGTGGACCGGCTGCTGGGTGACGTGCAAGCTGTGATCAAACCCCTGGGCAAAGTGTTCCGCAAGGCCACGGGGTTTGCCGGATCGACCGTCCTGGGGGATGGGCGTGTGGGTCTGATTATCGATGTTCCAGGGCTTTTAAGTGAAATCATGCAGTCAAATCTGCAGGCCCAACCCGGCCAATAACAGTAGCGAGGTAACGATATATGAGAATCTGGCAGAATCGGAAACTTGGCACACGATTGGGTATCTTGTTCGGGGCCATTTTACTGTGGCTGACCGTTTGCGGCACCCTGGGCCTGGGCTGGCTGGGGCATTTGAACGCCCGGACCACGGCCGAGCTGGCCATGCGGTTCAACACCGTCAGGCTGACGCACGACACCATCGCCAACTCCACGGACAACGCCCGCATCACGTTGCAGCTTTTTGAGACCACCGACCCGGAAGCAGAGAGGAAGCTGAACGAACAGAATGACGCGATCAGCCATCACATCGGCGACGAAGTCAAACAGATCGAACAGGGCCTGAGTTCCACCGGGGAGCGGGAACTGTTTGAGGTTGTCACGCAAAACCGTACGGCCTACGTCGCCTCCCGGCAGAGGGCCAAGAAATTGCTGTTCGACAAGAAGCGTAACGAGGCCTTGGCCGTGTTGATGAAGGAAACGATGCCCGCGCTGGCGGTCTATCGTGCTTCCTGGATCAAATTCATCGACCTCCAGTCCACGGCTTTCCAGCAAAGCATCAAGGAGAGTGACGACGCCCGCGCTCTTGCGCGGCGCTCCACTCTGGTCCTCTTGTTGATTACCCTGCTCATGGCTGCCGGCGGGTCCTTTGCCGTCACTAGAAGCATTACTACTCCCATCGCCCAGGTGGTGGCTCATGCTCAGCGGATCGCCGCGGGCGACTTGACCCGGGAGATTACCGTTACCGGACACTCGGAAACGGGAAAACTGCAGCAAGCCATGCACGACATGAGCGCCCATCTGCTCACAATCATTCGTGACGTGCGCGAGGGCTCCACGGCAGTGGCTTCCGCGGCGGCCCAGGTTTCGGCTTCATCCCAGGGCCTGTCACAAGGCACCAGCGAGCAGGCAGCGTCGGTCGAAGAGATGAGTTCGAGCCTGGAAGAGATGAACGCCTCCATCACCCAGAACGCGCAGAACAGCCGGCGGATGGAACAGATGGCGGTCAGCGGGGCCAAAGTGGCGGAGGAGAGCGGCATTGCGGTCAAGAGCACGGTCGCCGCCATGAAACAGATCACAGAGAAAATCTCCGTGATTGAAGACATTGCCTATCAGACCAATCTGCTGGCGCTCAACGCCGCTATCGAAGCGGCCCGCGCCGGCGACCAGGGCCGGGGCTTTGCCGTAGTCGCCGTGGAGGTGCGCAAACTGGCCGAACGCAGCCAGGCTGCGGCCCAGGAAATCGGCAATCTGGCTTCCGAGAGTGTCCGCATCGCTGAACACTCTGGACATCTCTTATCGGAACTGGTGCCGGCCATCAAGAAGACCGCCGAATTGGTACAGGATGTTACCGCAGCTTCCAGTGAGCAGTCTTCAGCCGTCAACCAGATCAACAAGGCCATGCGCCAAGTCGACAGTGTGACCCAGCGCAATGCCTCGGCCGCGGAAGAGCTTTCCAGCACCTCCGCCGAGATGGCTTCGCAGTCGCAGCAGTTGCAGCAGTTAATGACATTCTTCCGGGTGCGCGGAGCGGAGCAGTTTGATCTTTCCGGGGGCAGGGGGCCGGAGGCCTTTACCAGACCTCCCTCCGGCAACAACACGTTGGTCCAATTCAAGCCTGCATCGCACACCAACGGCGCGCATGTGGAAGAGCACGACTTTACGCGGTTCTGAACGCCAGGCGAAGGAGTGGAGCATGGAGGCAATTAAAAATCCGAAACCGGGCCTGGCCCAGCCGCAGCAATACCTCACGTTCTTCACTGCCGGGGAAGAGTACGCCGTCGGCATCTTGAAGGTGAAGGAAATTGTTGAGTACAGCGCGGTCACGACCGTGCCCAACATGCCTGCCTGGATTCGCGGTGTAACCAATCTGCGCGGCAGTGTCGTGCCGGTGGTCGATCTGGCCGTGAAATTCGGGCTGCCGCCCAGCGCCATCACCAAGCTCTCATGCATCGTCATTACCGAAGTGACGTACGAGGGCGACGTGCTCACCATGGGCGTGCTCTCTGATTCCGTCAACCAGGTCATCGATTACCAGGAAGACGATATTGAAGCGCCGCCGCCTTTTGGCACCCGGGTGAAAGTTGAATACCTATTGGGCATGGGACGATCAGGCAAGAAGTTTTGCCTGATTCTCGATATCGATAAGGTGCTTTCCACCGATGAACTGCTGGCGGTGGCCGGATCTTCAGAGTCCTGCGAATCCGCCCTGCCGGTCCTTGGAACAGACGAACAGAGCAATCAGGTCCGGGCAGCCGGGCCAGGAGCTTGACCCTTGTCTCCGATGGCACCAGCGCAATGGTCCCGGTCAACGGCCTTTCCACCCGTCCGGACTTCGGATTGGGGAATGCATCAGGTGACTGTTGGCCAGGCGCTGTTCGAGGAATTTCAGCGTCTGATCTATGGCGAAACCGGCATCTGGCTGGGACATTCAAAGACATCCCTGCTATGTGGAAGGCTCTTCCGGCGGCTGCACGCACTACAGATTCCCACCCTGGCAGAGTATTACTTACTCGTCAGCGATCCGAAACAACACCAGGAACGGATGCTGATGATCGATGCCATTACCACCAACGAAACCCGCTTTTTCCGTGAACCCCAGCACTTCGAATGGCTCACCCATAAAATATTTCCGCGCTGGCAGGCCGAGGCACATCGGGGTACACGCGCGAAAAAGTTGCGCCTCTGGAGCGCCGGCTGCTCCTCCGGCGAAGAGCCCTACTCCCTCGCCATGCTGCTGGCGCAGCAGCTTCCGGCCACTGAAGGTTGGGATGCGCGAGTTCTGGGCACGGATATCTCCACCCGGATGCTGGAGCAAGCGGTGGAGGGCATATATCCCATGGACCGCGCCGCTGACATACCCAACACCTTCTTGCAACAATACATGCGCCGGGGTATCGCCACGCAGAACGGCCGCATGAAAGTGGCGCCGGAAGTCCGGGGAATCGTGCAGTTCAGCCGCCTCAATCTCAGCCGGTTTCCCTATCCCATCGAAGGGCCTCTCGACCTGATCTTCTGCCGCAACGTACTGATCTATTTCGACGCCGATTCCAAGCGGCGCGCCGTGGAGAACTTGGCCAGGTGTATCTCAGCGGAAGGGCTTTTATTCACCGGTCACACCGAGAACCTGAATGGTGTCACCTCTCTCCTGCGCAATCTTGCGCCTACCATCTACTGCAAAACAGAGAGCTATAGCCGGCTTAAAAGCAATTTTCAGGACGCGAGGCACTAAGCCTATATGGATCCCATGATGTCAGAAACCACTCCCGGCCGCAAAGACCATCTGCACGTGCTGGTGGTGGATGACTCGGCGATGGTCCGCCAGGTCATGCAGGCGATTCTCAACACTGACAGGAGAATTCGCGTCACAGTTGCCGCCGACCCCCTGATTGCCTTGACTAAGTTCCAGAAAGACCGCGCTGACGTCATCATCACAGATCTGGAAATGCCGCGCATGGACGGTCTGAGCTTTGTGCGGAAAATCATGGCGGAATCGCCGGTCCCGATGGTGGTGTGTTCCGGCCTGGCGGCCAAGGGCGCAGAGATGGCCCTGTGCGCCTTGCAAGCAGGGGCGGTGGAAGTCATCCATAAGCCAAAGCTGGGGGTCCGGGAATTCCTGCATGAATCCACGGTCAGCATTCTGGATGCCGTGTGGAGCGCCTCGCAGGTGCGCCTGCGACGCTCTCCCGAGACCTGGCCAGCGCCCCGTCTCACGGCGGATGCCATACTTCCGCTTGCACCCAGCCCGGCGATGACGGGTCAGGACCGGGACTTGGTGGTTGTAGGCGCGTCTACGGGCGGCACCGAGGCGCTGCATGTTTTCTTGACATCCATGCCGCCTGATTGTCCGCCGATCGTGGTGGTGCAACACATGCCCGAAGTGTTTACCCGGGCCTTCGCGGAAAGGCTCAACCAGGATTGCGCCATCCATGTGAAGGAAGCGGCGGACAATGACCGATTGCGTTGTGGCGAAGCCTTGATCGCTCCCGGAAATCTGCACACCCTGGTACGCAGCAGCCGCGGCGCGTACGTAATTAAGGTGACCGGCGGTCCGTTGGTGTCCCGGCATCGCCCGAGCGTCGACGTGCTGTTCCGCTCGGTGGCGCTGGCTGCCGGCGCCCGGGCCATTGGAGTAATCATGACGGGCATGGGCGACGATGGCGTCCAGGGACTCCTGGAAATGAAAGCGGCGGGCGCAGCCACCATCGCACAAAACGAGGCCACTTGCGCGGTCTTTGGAATGCCGCGTGAAGCGGTCCGTCGCGGCGCTATCGATTTCGTGCTGCCGTTGCGGGAAATTGCCGGCCGCGCTCTGGAGTTGCTTTGCGTCCAGCAAGGGCCGGGTCAACCCCCAGCTTCCAGACCCGACCGCAGCAGCCGTTCGCTAGGCTGAAGCGCCGTGACACTTCTTGAATTTCTTGCCTGAGCCACAGTGGCAGGGATCGTTCCGGCCTACCTTGGCCTTGCCCCGGACGACCTGCTGCGGCGTGTTGCCGTTGGTGGCGCCGGCCATCCGCGCCTGTTCCAGCTCTTTCTTCTTGCGGCGCTGGAACTGTTCCTCGAGTTCATCCACCGAGGTGGCCGCGCGGCGGGGGACCGCAGGCTTCTGCTCTGGGCCGTCCTCGGCCCCGGCCAGCGCCGGCGAAGACGGAGCGGGGCCGCCTTCCACCACCTGCATGTGGAACAGGTAGCGGACCGTGTCTTCCTGGAAGCGCTGCATCATTTCTTCAAACATCTGAAACGACTCGCGCTTGTATTCCACCAGCGGATCATGCTGCGCATAGCCACGCAGACCGATGCCTTCCTTCAGGTGGTCCATGCTCAGTAAGTGGTCCTTCCACAGCGTATCGAGCACGCTGAGCATGATCATGCGTTCGTGATAGCGCAGGGCGTCGGCGCCCAGCAGTTTTTCTTTTTCCGAGTAGATCCCGCCCAGCTTTTCAAAAATCGAGTCGCCTAGTTCAGCGCGGTTCAGACGCAGGGCATCGATGCCGTGGCTGCTGAACTCCAGCCCGAAGTTGTCGAACATGTATTTGCTCAACGCGTCTACGTTCCACTGGCCAGGATGGACATTGCGGGGCGCGAACTGGTCAAGCGCTTCACCCACCATCGCCGTCACGTAGTCGTCGAGGATGAGTTCCTTCTGTTCCATGCCGTCGAGCAATTGGCGGCGCAGGCTGTACACGGCCACCCGCTGCTTGTTCATCACGTCGTCGTATTCAAGAACGTGTTTGCGCGAGCCGAAGTGCTGGGCTTCCACGGACTTCTGCGCGGCCTCGATACGCCGGGAAATCATGCGCGATTCAATGGGAACGCCGTCCTCCATGCCCAGCCGCTGCAGCAGACCGGAAATCCAGGCCCGGGCAAAGATGCGCATCAGGTCATCTT
>Ga0210403_10005946_pt1 | contig 10275 bp, 9 predicted proteins | sample IncBWC19MmetaG_FD_150863 | JGI IMG/M metagenome (GOLD analysis project Ga0210403, IMG submission 150863) | Forest soil microbial communities from Barre Woods Harvard Forest LTER site, Petersham, Massachusetts, United States - Inc-BW-C-19-M | ecosystem: Environmental > Terrestrial > Soil >... | reverse complement strand
GATGGCGGTGCCTAGTTTTTTCTGGGTAATGAATTGGAAGCGGGCGAGATGTTCGCGGGCATGCTCCGCGTCGCCTGATTGTTGGTACGCGCGCGAAAGACCAAATTGCGCCGACGCATGCAGCGGATTGATCTTGAGCGCGTGCTCGAATGCGTCAATCGCTGGCGGAAACTGCCTGAGTTGCGAATACACCGAGCCCAGGAAATACCAGGTGTCGGCGTCGTCGGGATCGATTTCAATTACGTGGTGGAAGGCGTCCACCGCCGCTTGGGGATCACTGCTGTTTTTGCTTAGCAACGCCAGGCTGTACCAGGCGTATGGATCTTTCGGGTTGCGTTTCACGGCTTCGTCGAGAAGTGTCTTGGCAGGGTCGATGCGTCCCAGATTCAGTAGTGCGATGCCTTGATTCACGCGGGCGATATCCAAAGTTGGGTCGAGTTTTGCCGCCTGTTCGAAATTCTTCAAAGCCTTTTCGAATAGCTGCTGATTCATGTAGGCCGCGCCGAGGTTGTTGAGACGCGCAGCCTCGATGGTGCCGGTATTCTTCGTGGAGTCGCCAGGGAAGGCCGCAAAGAAACCGAAGGCGGCCAGTAAGATGGCGGCAGGAAAAAGCAGAACTCGCTGAATCATTTGTAGGGAATTTAATCACAACGGGAGCGAAGTTACACGCAGGCTGCGTAGAACGACAAATAAGTAATAGGGGTCCTTCGACTTCGCGACTGCTTCGCATTGCGTAGCAGCCACTTCGCTCAGGATGACAAGGGGGTATGAGGGTAATTTGGACAATCGCACTTGAAACTGCACTAAATCACCCAAACCTCACCTTGCTATTGGCTTTAAGCTCCGGCATAATAATGGTTTGCCTTATACCTGCCGAACGATTTAGAAAGGACTTACGCTCTGTGTTAATGATTCGTCTGGCGCGCATTGGCGCGCGCAAGCAACCCTATTATCGTGTTGTGGTTATCGAGAAAGAACGGGCTCGCAATGGGCGTCCGGTCGAAGTCGTGGGAACTTACAATCCGCGGACAAGTCCTGCCAGCGTTGAACTCAAGCGCGAGCGCATCGATTACTGGATATCCAAAGGCGCGCAGATGTCGTCTCGCGTGTCGAAGATCGCGTCCCCAGCAGCTCCGGCCGTCGCTAGCCCCGTCGCCTGATTTTTCATCTCTCCATCGAAAACAGGAAATCGCTTATGACTGAAGCTGGTGGAAGTGGTCAGACCGTGGATGTGCAGCGATTGATCGAGTACATCGCTAAATCCCTGGTCGATGATCCGCAGAAGGTCTCCGTCGCGATGGTTGAAGAGCCGGGAGAGACAGTGATCGAGCTGGAAGTCGGCCCGCGAGACGTTGGCAAAGTGATTGGCAAGCAGGGCCGCACGGTTCGCGCCATGCGCAGTCTGCTGTCGGCTGCCGGCGTGCGATCCCGCAAGCGCTTCGAGTTGGATATTATCGAACCGGAAACGGCCGAAGAAGAGAACCGCCAGTCATCACAGTGACAGTAGGAGATTCGGATCGAAGGCGAATACACAACCGTCGCCCGTATCCTGAAGACGCAAGGACGGCATGGCGAGGTCGCAGCTGAGTTGCATAGTGACGTTCCCGATCGATTCAAACAAGGGATGCGCCTCTCAGCTCTGAGCCGAAGTGAAAGCCGGCGTGAGCTTCAACTGGAAGAGTTTTGGCCGCACAAAGGGTTGCTGGTCCTGAAGTTTGCCGGTGTGAATTCCATTTCTGAAGCGGAGACGCTGGTCGGATCCGAGTTACAGGTTCCGCGAGAGCAGCGCGCGCAACTCGATCAGGGATGGAGCTACGTCAGCGATCTGGTTGGATGTACGGTGTTCGATGCGGACCGTGAGATTGGGACGGTTGACGATGTGCAGTTCGGCGCGGGAGAAGCGCCGCTGCTGGTGGTAAGGCAGGGGGCGCAGCGATACGAGATTCCGTTTGCCCAGGCTTATTTAGAGAGTGTTGACCTGGAACAGAAGCGTATTGACATGATTTTGCCGGACGGAATCCTCGAAGTGAATGCTCCGATGACGGCGGAGGAGAAACAGCAGCAGCGTGAGACGGAACGCGGCGGAAGAAAGAAATGACGGTCCGCGATGAAGATCGATATCATAACGATCTTTCCGGATTTCTTTCGTGGGCCGCTGGATTTCGGTATCGTTCGCAGATCTCGTGAAGCTGGCCTGGTTGAGATTGAGGTCCACGACTTACGGGCCTTCGCACACGACCGGCACAAGACTGTGGATGACCGTCCATTTGGCGGGGGCGAGGGCATGTTGCTCAAGCCGGAACCGATCTTTGAATGTGTTGAAAAGTTGGGAGTGAGCAGCCGCGAGAGCCGGACGGGAGCGGGCGCGAAAGAAACGGTGACGTTACTTTCAGCGCAGGGAAAGCGCTTCGATCAGGAAACCGCGCAAGAACTTTCCAACATGGATCACATAGTGCTGATCTGCGGCCGGTACGAAGGAGTGGATGAGCGAGTTGGAACTCATCTGGCAGATCGCGAGATTTCGATCGGGGATTACGTGCTCAGCGGTGGGGAATTGGGCGCGGCTGTAATTGTGGATGCGGTTTCGCGGCTAATACCGGGGGCGTTAGGGAATGACGCTTCGTCGCGGCAGGAGTCGTTCAGCTCGCGACACCATGCGCACGACGGTGAGACGCCTAATTCGACGTGCGGCTCCGGGGGCTTGTTGGATTATCCTCATTACACTCGTCCGGCGAACTTTCGCGGATGGGAGATTCCGGAAGTGCTGGCTTCAGGGAATCACGAAGAGATACGGCGTTGGCGCCGCCGGACCGCAATTGAGAAAACGTTGCGAAATCGTCCAGATCTAATCGACGAGGCGGTTTTGGACGATGAAGATAGGGAATTGCTGGAGGAGATCAGAAGCAGCTTCTAGCTTCTGGCTTATAGCTTCCAGCTAGGCACGGGCAGAGTGAGTATCGGCGAAGACATGCAGTGAGAGACTGTGGTCGAGCTAGAAGCCAGGAGCTAGAAGCGCATTTTTGAAGCGTCTATCGCGAATTTAGGAGAGAGGTACCCTTATGACAAGTTTAATTATTGAAAAACTTCTGGCAAAAGCTAAGCGCACGGACATTCCGGATTTTGTTCCCGGCGATACCATTCGCGTCCACGTGCGAATTAAGGAAGGCGACAAGGAACGTTTGCAGGCATTTGAGGGGGTTGTAATTTCCCGCAGCCGTGGACCACAGGCCAGCTTCACCGTCCGCAAAATGAGCTTTGGCCAGGGCGTAGAGCGCATTTTCCCGCAGAATTCCCGGGTGATTGACAAAGTGGAATTGGTGCGTTCGTCCAAGGTACGCCGTGCCAAGCTCTATTATCTGCGCGGACTCCGCGGCAAGGCTGCCCGCCTCAAGGATGTCGACCGCGAACATGTCGCGGCAGCTGCGCCGAAGGCCTAGATTTTAGAAGCAGATTCCTCGCGTCGCGCTTCTCACAGTCGTGCCTATTTATGCGCTCGGAATGACAAGGTTTATGGAGTGCGTCGCGATGTATACGGCACACCCTGCAGTGCGCGTTGAGTCCAAGTTTATCCGGAGAACTAGCGGTGGAGTTCGATCTCAAAGGATTGTTCGAGCTCCCGCTCAGCCAGTTTGCGAAGCAGGTGCTGGAGCATCTTTCGGTCGCCTTTGCGGATTTTGTGAAACTGGATTCCGGTGCCTGCTCCGGTGTCGACGTGCCGAACCTGTCCCGCCAAAACGAACTCATAGTTTTCAATCTTTAGCACCAGGGACAAGTCCGACCCCAACGGCGGCGCGTTCTGAATGCTAATGAGGCATCCCAGTTCAGACAGGTCTTTGAGTGCAGCCTTAACTCGAGTCGTCCTCGAAACCTCGGAATTCACTTCCGCAATGCCTTCGATCTTAAACCGCGAATGCTTCCTGCGATTCTGGTTGTCGACACGCTGCCTTTGGCCATTTCCCCCCGATTTTCCGTCGTCGGGAAGGGAATCGAAGACGGTGCTCATTTCGCGCAATTCGGTATCCCACATCAGGCGATCGGCTTCGACACTCTGAATGCCAACCTGTCCGCGCTGCTTCGAATTTGAATTTCCCACCCACACCACGCGACAAAATGTCTTATTTTTCCCGCGCTCGACGGCAACTATGTCTCCCGCTTCCACGACTGCTCGCAGCCCGCTGATCCGGGCGCCGCGGGATGAAATGTCGTAAGTGCAGGCCATGGCCAGAAGGGGCTTGTTTTCGCAGTCCCAGAAAGTGACGCGGAGAGGCAATGCGACTTCCACTCGGGTGTCGTAGCGCTCTGGATCGGTGCTGGGCAGATTGGACTTTTCGGGATTGGCGGACAAAAGGCTCCCTCGGAGCCGAAAGTAACAGCCGCCCGGAGCGCGGTCAATTTACGGGGGTAATTGATTGGAGGTTACCTGCGGGATCATCGTCAACACTATTGTCTCGGTTTTCCTCTCTTGCTCCACAGGCCTGCTTCGTAGAGGATGGGATTGTTACTCGAAGAATTCCCCGGCAGAATGGCCGCCACTGCAAAACTCGCGCCCGAAAAGCCGCTTTCCGCCGCTGCGGCGAAGCTTCGGCTACTGAAGCGACTGCACTGCACCTTGAAATTCGAGAAAAAGGCCTGGCTAGCGGGGGCACATTTAGTCGCCGGAGTCGATGAGGTGGGGCGCGGTTCCCTTTTTGGGCCCGTCGTAGCGGCTGCGGTCATTCTCGACCCGAAATATCGCATTCGTGGCCTGAGGGACTCAAAGCTTCTCCTGCGTGAGCGGCGGGAGCTTTTGGCGGAAAGAATACGCGAGCACGCAATTGGCTGGTCCATTGCAGCGGTGGATGCTGCACGCATCGATCAAATCAATATTTACCAAGCTTCCCGCGTGGCGATGAAACTGGCTGTCGGACAGTTGCGGCCAGGACCTGATCATCTTTTGGTGGATGCTCTGCGTTTGGATTGCGAGGTTGCGCAAGATGCAATCATCCATGGCGATGCTTTGTCGGCGTCTATCGCCGCCGCATCTATCATCGCAAAGGTCGCCCGCGATGCGATGGTTCGCGAATGGGATCCCATCTTTCCTGTGTATGGCTTGGCCTCGAACAAGGGATACAGCACCCCTCGTCACATTGCCGCGTTGCGCGAGCACGGCCCGTGTCCGCTGCATCGGCAGTCGTTCGCGCCAGTTTGGAATAATCCCGTGCCGCAAGAAGTTCTGAGCTTTATGCTCGAGGAAGAACTCGCGGATGTTGCGGAAGAGCTTAATGAAGCAGTCTGAGCGGCGTGCCCCGCTGTTCACAGGATTACTCGTTCTTCCCCTACTCTGCGGGTTATGTGCTCCCGATCTAGATATTCGAGTAAGGGAATGGCATACTTCCGAGTTACCCCTGTTATCTCCTTGAAGCGAGCGACGTCCATTTTTATCGATTTTTTCTTTTCCAGTGCGATGGACTTTTTGAGATTCTCGAGTGCAGAGGAATGAAATACCAAGTCTTCCGAAATCTTCACCAGCGTTTTGTCCCGTAGAAGCAGAGTGACTATTTTTTGTGCGCGAGCTTTATCGATCTTAAGGCCGTTAAGGACGTCCTTCAGGGAAGGGACTTTCAATCCCGCCGATGAAAACGCACTCTCGATGGTTAGCTTGGATTCGGCTTCGTCGTCCTTCATTCTTACGCCACGGCCCGGCAGGCGAATGAGATCTCCAGCGAGCTCGATCTGTTTCGACTTCGAAGCCTCTTCGAGCAGTCTCTCAAAGACTGGCGGCGGATGAGTTGGTAGATGCTCGCGCAGTTCTTCTTTTCCCATTCCGGCAACCAGAGGATTCTGTTTGTGAAAGGCATCGAGCGTTGAAACCATCGCGTCATGGATCTGTTCGAGAGCTGCCACGCTGATAAGCAGATCATCAATCTGCAAGATTTCGGGAATTTGTGACGCGGTGGATTTGATTTCCGGGGGCGTCCATGCAGTTTGCGCTACCGCGTCGGCAATGGTAATTCCGTGGGTCCCGCGATTACTGACGCGAGCCCGAAGAACATCGATTTGCGAACCGGTTTGCAGAAGTTTTAGAAAATCAATATGCGCCGGACGGTGGCTAATTCGGGATGGAGGCGCATTGTCAAGCACAACGCCTCCGCCGATCGTCGTAGCCGGAGAAAACTGGCGGAGGATGAAACGATCTCCAGGCAACAATAAAGTAGAATCTGAAAATCTCAGTTGAGCTAAAGCATCTTCGCCAGGAGCCAAGTGTCTCGTTTCGTACAGAAAGACTTCTGCGGCGGTCTCCATAGTGTAGGAGTGAAAGCGAGCGCGCGTCCGATGTTTCAGCGGTCTTGCGGACGGCAACAGCGACAACGAAACATCGACGCGATTGGCAGGCTGGAACGTTGTGGGGGATGCCAGAGTCATCCCGCGGCTGAGTTCATCCACGCTAACCCCAGCCAAATTCACCGCCGTTCTCTCCCCAGCTACGGCTTTCTCTGTTGATTGGCCGTGAACTTGAATACCGCGCACACGGGCCTTTTTTTGTCCCGGGAATATTGCGAGCTCGCCTTCCGGGCGAAGTGTGCCGGAAATCAAGGTGCCAGTAACCACAGTGCCGAAACCCTTCATGGAGAAAACGCGATCGATGGGCAGACGCGGGTACGCGGTTGCGATTCTTGCGGGAATATCCTGGGCAAGCTCTACTAATTGCCTTTGCAAATCTTCAAGACCTGCCCCCGTCAGTGAACTTACCGCCACGATGGGGGATTGGGGCGTCTCCAAGAACGACCCGCGGACGAATTCCTCCACTTCGAGGCGCACTACATCGAGAGTCTCTTTATCCACCAAGTCGGATTTCGTCAGGACGGTTATTCCGCGTCGAACAGAAAGCAATCTGCATATGTCGAAGTGTTCGCGGGTTTGAGGCTTGATGGATTCGTCGGCGGCGATTACCAAAAGTACTAGATCGATTCCGCCAACCCCGGCCAGCATATTTCTAACGAAGCGCTCATGGCCAGGGACATCGATGAACCCAACGCGGATGGTTTGGCCGTTTTCGGCAGGTAGTTCGAGATGCGCGAATCCAATATCAATGGTGATGCCGCGACGCTTTTCCTCCTCCAGTCGGTCGGCGTCGATTCCAGTTAAAGCCTTGATCAGAGCAGTTTTACCGTGATCGATGTGACCCGCTGTGCCGACAATGATCGATTTCATTCGAGGACAGTATAAGGGTCAGTCGTTGGTCGCTGGTCGTCGGTCGTTGGCAAAATCTGCAAACGAACCCTGGATCAATTCAATCCTGGGCCAATCGTCCGTGGTCCGACAGGCGAGGCCGGTCGGTCCATTGTCTTTGCCAACGACCAACGACGGACGGCCAACGACGATTTTGTGGAAAACAATCCGTTTTTCGTTTCAACTGATGTGTCGCAAATGCGACAATAGATATTCCCAATGTCCACGTCCCTAACCTCATCCATTACCCCGGAAGTCATCCGGGAGCACGGAATCACTCCGGACGAGTACGAGAAGATCAAACGGCTTTTGGGCGGACGCGAACCTTCCATCACCGAGCTTGGAATTTTCAGCGTGATGTGGAGTGAGCACTGCTCGTACAAGTCGTCGCGTGTGCATCTGAAAAGACTGCCTACCCGCAGCAAGCTTGTGGTTCAGGGACCAGGCGAAAACGCCGGCATTATTGATATCGGCGACGGATGGGCGTGCGCTTTCAAGATTGAATCGCATAATCATCCTTCGTTTATTGAACCATTTCAAGGTGCGGCGACTGGAGTGGGCGGAATTCTCCGCGACATTTTCACCATGGGCGCGCGGCCGGTGGCGGTTATGGATTCGTTGCGGTTTGGGCCGATTGAGAAGTCAAAGGCCGCGGGCGAAGGCGCCCGCGCCACACGAGCCGAAATTCATAAGAATCACGCTGTGCTTGAGGGTGTTGTTAGCGGCGTAGCTTCTTATGGGAATTGCTTTGGTGTTCCGAACCTTGGTGGCGAGACCAAGTTTGAAGCTTGCTATTCTGGCAATCCTCTGGTGAATGCGTTTGCCCTGGGGCTGGTTCGGCGAGATGGGATTTTTTATGCGAAGGCTGCCGGTGTTGGCAATCCGGTGATCTATGTTGGCTCGAAGACTGGACGCGACGGCATCCACGGCGCGACCATGGCCAGCGAAGAGTTCAGCGAAGGGTCGGAAGCGAAGCGTCCCAACGTGCAGGTTGGCGATCCGTTCATGGAGAAGCTTTTACTTGAGGCGTGCCTCGAAGCCATGCAGACAGGCGCGATTGTCGGAATTCAGGACATGGGCGCCGCGGGTCTGACTTGCTCCACATGCGAAATGGGCGCGCGCGGGCATGTGGGAATCGAAATTGAACTCGATCGCGTTCCTCAACGCGAGACTGGCATGAGTGCCTACGAAATCATGCTGAGCGAGTCGCAGGAGCGCATGTTGCTGGTGGCGCAAAAAGGACGCGAAGATGAAGTCTTCCGCGTCTTCGAAAAGTGGGGACTGGACGCGGTCAAGGTCGGCCAGGTTATCAGCGAAGACACCATGCGCGTGCTCCACCACGGAGAAGTCGTTGCCGAGATTCCGAATCCCGCACTCACCGATGATGCGCCCGTTTACAAACGTCCGATGGAGCGGTGGGAGCCGACGGTTTCGCGGGAGATGCCAGAGGGAATTGAACTGGGCCGTGTTTCCGATCACACGTCCAATCTGAAGAAATTGTTGAGTAGCCCGAACATCTGCGGGAAGCGCTGGGTGTGGCAGCAATACGATCACATGGTGCAAACCAACACGGTCGAGGGTCCGGGTGCAGGTGATGCAGGAGTGATCCGAATCAAGGGTTCCGACCGTGGGCTTGCGATGGCGCTGGACGGCAACGGGCGATGGTGCTATCTCGATCCGAAGCTGGGGGCGATGCATGCGGTTGCCGAAGCCACGCGCAACGTCGCATCTTCGGGAGCGACTCCGATCGGCGCGACTAATTGCTTGAACTTTGGGAATCCGGAAAAGCCGCACATCATGTGGCAGTTTTCGCAAACGATCGACGGTATCACTAAAGCTTGCGAAGAACTGGAAGTGCCGATCACGGGAGGGAATGTCAGTTTTTACAACGAGACACTTGGCGAAGGTATCTATCCGACCCCAGTGATCGGGATTGTTGGAACGCTTGACGATGTTGGAAAAGCGGTGTTTCCGCATTTTCGCAATGTAGGACGCACCGTGGTTCTCCTGCGAGCTTCGGAGCCTGGCGATGTAACCGACGCGGAATCTGAGTTCGGGTCCTCCGAATATGCGAAGGAAATTCTCGGAGAGATTTGGGGATTTCCTCCAGCGCTTGAGCTTGAGAGAGAGGCAGCGCTTCAGAAGGGGATCATTGAGATGATCCAGGCGGGCTTAGTCGAATCGGCGCATGACTGCTCGGACGGCGGAATCACTGTAGCTTTGGCGGAATCGGGCATGGCGCAAACCATGGGAATTAAAGCGGATATCGCATCGCAAGGGCTTTCGGCGGAATTTGTACTATTTGGGGAAGACGCCAGCCGAATCATTATCTCTTGCGACCCAAGTCATCTGTCGGGAATCCAACAAATAGCGGTAAAATACGGCCTGTCTTCCGAAGTGATCGGGGAGACGATTCCTGAAAAATTTGAGATAAGAATGGATGGCAAGGTCGTAGTGTCGGCGGGCGTGGTTGAATTGCGACAAGATTTTGAAGGGGCGTTGGAGAAGGCGTTGAAAGCAGATTTGGAAGTCGCGGTCTAGTGATGCGGAACGGACAGCCGAGGGGTTGTCCCTGCGTGAGTAGTTATGGATTTAGCCAAAAGCCAAGAGCTAGGAGCTAAAAGCCAAATGTTTCCTTCCGACAAATTTCACGATGAGTGTGGAGTGGTGGCAATTTACTCCAACCCTGAGGCCGAAAAACTCGCCTACCTCGGGCTGCACGCCTTGCAACATCGGGGACAGGAATCCGCCGGCATAGTGACGTCCAACGGCATGACCCTGAACATGCACAAGGCCATGGGACTGGTCGCGGATATTTTTACCGAGGAAGAACTCGCCAAACTCCACGGCACGCTTGCGATAGGCCATACACGTTATTCGACTGCCGGCGATTCGTCATTGCTGAACGCGCAGCCCATCATGGTGCAATCCAACAAAGGAATGATGGCGCTCGCGCACAATGGAAATTTGGTGAATGCGTCTGAACTTCGCGGACGCATGGAGAGCCAGGGCTCCATTTTTCAGACCACCAGCGACACGGAAATAATCGTTCACCTGATTGCCTTC
>Ga0210403_10005945_pt1 | contig 10275 bp, 7 predicted proteins | sample IncBWC19MmetaG_FD_150863 | JGI IMG/M metagenome (GOLD analysis project Ga0210403, IMG submission 150863) | Forest soil microbial communities from Barre Woods Harvard Forest LTER site, Petersham, Massachusetts, United States - Inc-BW-C-19-M | ecosystem: Environmental > Terrestrial > Soil >... | reverse complement strand
TAGACAGAGAAATCCGTGTTGGCAAGTCCCGGGCCCGCGCAGGAACCGACTGATGAATTCCCAAAGGTTCCCAGTTGGTAGTTGTCGAGAGTGAACGCTCCCGGGTTATACCACTGGAACTTTTGGGCTCCATGCGCCCGGCAGTCCTGAAGGAGACGATTCGGTTTCTGGTTCTCGTTGTCTCCTGTTCCCTGAAGGCCACCAGGAGCCTGGAAATTTCCCCCTGACGGGTTGCCGTTGGTTGCGCCACCATTAAGTCCGAAGATGGTCTCGCTGGGACCGCTTGCGTAAGAGAGAATCGCCGCCGCCTCCCAACCTCCCAGAGCCACCCGCATCGGGGCGCTTTTCCCAGTTAGGGTAGGAAGGTCGTACACGAGGTTGCCGGTGAAAATATTCGGTCGGTTAATGGTCGTTGGACCATAATCTAAGCGGGTGTTTGCCGTATCAGTCACAGTGGCGGTATTGCTGGTATTGCCGCTGTTTGTGATATCGGTGTCGGCCAGCGATTTCGACCAGGTATAAGCGAATTGCGCATCCAGAGACTTGATGTGAGTCCTGTAGAGCGCTTGGAGGGCGTTGTAGTTGGAGAACGCTCCCCATTCTCCGTACTTGATTTCCCCGAAGCTAGTCGCGAATCGCGCATTATTACTGTTATTGAGCGCAAAATTAACTTGCTGCCCGGGGAGGACCGCGTTTACGTCCTTGTAACGCAAGATATTCCCGCCACGATTTGCCACATAAGCGAGTTCCAGCTTGCTATCGTGGGAGAGTTCGCGCTCAAAGGTTAGATTATATTGCCAGGTGTTTGGCAGGTCAGCAGTCGGATCCATTCCCCAACTCGGAGAAGCTGAGGAGGTTAGAGAACCCGCCGGTACAGCACCACTGAGCGGGCGGCTCCCTCCAGCGGAGACCGAGAACGGCGAGTTCGTTGCCAAGTACAAGTAATTGCTGATTCGTTCGCGCTGGTAGAACTCACCAACTCCGGCACGGAACGACATTTTGCCGTCACCCTTCGGATCCCATGCAAGACCCAAGCGCGGAGCAATTGCGTCATTTTTATTATTCTTGAGCGAGCGGTTGGGTCCGGGTACTCCGCCAGTAAAACCAAACTGCGGGCACGGGTTTGTTCCGGGAACAACCATTAGTCCGTCACAAGCTAAAGCTGCGGGGTCGGTCACGCCCGGGACGTACAAGTTGCGCTGCCAACTCGCGATCGTGTTGGTGCGGCTGAATGGATTGCGCAGGAAAGAGTAGCGCGCCCCGTACTCGAAGGTTATGTTACGGCGAACCTTCCAGGTATCACCAAAGTAGCCTTCGTAGTCATGCCAGCGGGTCTCAGCAAACGGGTTGGTTGCAGGCTCTCCGAAACCCCAGGTAACATTGTTCCACAAAGCGTTGAAGGTGCCGTTCCCGGTGTTGTTTGCGTTCGCACCCCAGTAGGCTGCGGCCTCTCCGGACGTTCCACCGGAGAGTTCGTTCTTCCGATTGTTGCTGGCCAGGAAGCCGACCTTGAACGTATGCGCTCCGTGCACTTTGGAGAAGTCATCCTTCAGAATGTAGAGTTCTTCGTTGTTGTGCCAAGGTCCCATATTCCAGAGGTTCTGGTCGCCAGCGCCATTCCCCAAGCCGCCCCAGAAGATGGGGTAGCCCATGTTAATTCCATTGAATTTGCCGGAGAGGGGGAAAACCGTTGTGTACGACTGGTTGATTTGTTGGACTAGGCCGGGGTCAGTTCCGCCTGCAGTCACGGTGATTCGATTGGCAGCATACGACACTTGGAAGTCGTTGACCGCCGTGCTGCCCAGCAGCTTGGTAATCTTTACTGTCGCCTGGTAGCCGGGCTGCGTCCAATTGGGATCAACCGATGGGTAGTTGTCGTCGCCCCAGTAACCCAAAGTACTTGGGGACGGCTGGTTCCAGTGATCCTGCGTGTAACGGCCCATCACGCTCCAGGTCTTGGAGAGCTGATAGTCAATGCGAATGTTTTCTTCGCGCCATCTAATCGGAGCTTTGAGCGAAACAGCCCAATTCTGACAGTTCACAGGATTCGCCACGTTGGGCAGCGGGAAGAGATTAACGATCAGTTGGCCCGTGGGCGAAATCTGACCTGCGGGAACGTGGGTTTGCACAACGCCACCGATCGTCGGGGCGTTCTCGCAACCGGTACGAATGTTCGTGAAGTCTCCGGTCTGTTCAGCCGCTGTTGGGACCCTGGCGCTCCGCAACTTGCCGCGAAGTTCGTGGTTCCACTCTTCCGACCAGAAGAAGAACAACTTGTCCTTTAAGATCGGGCCGCCAATGTTATAGCCGTAGTCGTTCCGCTGCAGCGCATCTTTTTTGATACCGTTCAAGTTGTTGAAGTAGTCTGTCGCGTTCAGCGCGCTGTTGCGGCCGAAGTAGTACCCGCCGCCGTGGAACTGGTTAGTGCCGCTCTTGGTGACGATGTTGATGACCGCTCCCATCGCCTGTCCATATTCAGGACCGTAGCTGTTGCGGAGGATCTTGAACTCTTGAATGGCATCAATCGAGGGATAAACAAGAATCGTGCGTTGAGATCCGATGTCGTTGTTGTTGACGCCGTCCACCATGAAAATGTTGGCGGTCGTGTTGTTGCCATTCACCGAGAAATCGACACCAGCCTCCAGACCCTTGTGCTTGGAGTCAAAATTTGCGGCGGGAGAAACGCCTGGCATCAACTGAGTCAACTGGGCGAAGCTGCGTCCGTTGAGCGGCAGTTCCCGGACCTGGTTACCTTCAACCACGTTGCCCACGGTGCCGGTGGCAGTCTCGACTTGGACTGCCGTGGCCTCGACGGTCATCTGTTCCGTAACGGCGCCCACATTCAATACGGGATTCACCGTTGTGGTGCTGGAGACGAAGACCTGAACTCCCTTGCTGATGTATTCCTTAAAGTTCGTCTGCTTGACGCTGACGTCATAGTTGCCAGCGGGCAGGTCGGGAATCGAATACTGACCCTGGTCGCTTGTTTTGGCTGTACGCACCTCGGCGGTGGCGGTGTTAGTCACGCTGACGTCGGCCTCGTTAATGACAGCCCCGGCCGAGTCAGAGACCGTACCTGAAATCGTTCCAGTAACCTTTTGCGCTGCTAACGGCAGCACGACGCACAAACAGCAGACCAGCAATAGCCAAATGAACCTACGCATTTTGAGCCTCCGCCCAGGATTAAAATTACCCCTTGGCTGCGCGCTATTAGGTAAGCCGCAGCCAAAACTTAGCCAATCGTTGTGACAGATTGAACTCCAAACTGGTCGAAAGCAATATCCACTTGATCCAATATCGACCTAGCCACTATCATCACGCCATGAGGAGAGCGGCCTCCGGAATCGTTCCAATGATCGCGGTCGACCGGAAGGGACCAAAGACGCTCTACCGCCAGATCTGCGATGCATATCGCACCGGCATAATCGACGGGAGCTTACGTGCCGGGCAGCGAATACCGTCGACGCGAGTTCTGGCGTCCGAACTCGGCGTCTCCCGGTTCCCCGTGTTGAATGCGTACGCCCAACTGTTGGCGGAGGGCTATTTTGAAAGTCGCATCGGTGCGGGCACTGTCGTGTCAAGGTCGTTGCCCGACAATTTCGTGCCGAGCCCGCAAACCCGGAAGCGAGTTTCAACAGGCGCGCCTCGGCCAATGGCACACCCCAATTCCGTCTTGCCCGTTTCCGTACGTCCCCCGTGGCTTCGAGGACGTGGAGCATTCGGTGTTGGGCAAGTAGATTTTGATCAGTTTCCGCTTCGAATCTGGTCCAGCCTGGTTGCGCGACATTGCAGAAAGATGGACACCAAGGCGCTTCAATATGGGGATTCGATGGGCTCCAAAGCTCTCCGAGAGACCATCACCAACTATTTGCGAACGGCGCGATCACTGCATTGCGAAGCGGAACAGGTGATGATAGTCAGCGGTTCTCAGCAGGCGCTTGATATCTCGGTTCGCGTCCTGTTCGAACCCGGAGACGCCGTATGGGTGGAAGAGCCGGGATACCATCTCGCAAAGGAGGTTTTTGCGATGATTGGCTGCAAACTCGTGCCTATACCGGTTGATGGAGAAGGCCTGAATGTTGCAGTTGGCATCGAACGTTGTCGCAAGGCCCGAGCCGCGTTGGTGACGCCATCTCATCAGTTTCCATTGGGGGCAACCATGAGCGCGTCACGCCGCTTTCAGTTGTTGGAATGGGCGCAGGATACGGGATCATGGATTATCGAGGATGACTACGACAGCGAGTATCGCTACACGACATCGCCGATCGCATCCTTGCAAGGGCTCGACGGCAATGATCGAGTTATCTATGTTGGCACTTTCAGCAAGGTCTTGTTCCCTTCCCTGCGTCTCGGCTATGTCGTGATTCCACCGGACCTCATCGATCGTTTTCTAGCCCTGCGCCGGACCATGGACCTGGGGCCACCAAGTTTCTTTCAGGATGTGCTAGCAGATTTTATCAATGAAGGACATTTTGCTCGTCACATTCGCAGAATGCGGGTTCTCTACGGCGGACGACGGGCTACCCTGGTAAACAGTATTAACCAGGAACTGGGACCTCGGGTCGAAGTGCTCGGGGCCCACGCGGGGGTGCACCTTACCGTGACGCTTCCGAAAGGAACCCGTGACAAGGAAATTGCTGAGCGAGCCGCCGCAATGAATTTCTGGCTATGGCCACTGTCTCCATTTTATATAAGTGCGAGGTCCAGACCTGGCTTCATTTTGGGCTTCGGCAGTACGGCTGCACGGCACATTCCGCGTGCCGTCCGCAAGTTCCGGAGCTTGCTTGACGCGCGGTGAATCGAACGTGGTCATGTTGAGAATCTCTCAAGTGGCTATTGCCGAATAGACCGCCAAATCAGATCATCTTTCTACGTTGTATCCCTCACCCACAAGTGAAATAGCTATGCGCCGCGGATCCGACTCAGCCGGAGCCTTTCGAGACTCGACGCCAGCACTCTATGGACAAGTCATCCGACTCGGACGTGTACTCTTTTCCATCGCAATCGTTTCATTCGGCTTCGAGGGTTTATTCTGGGCTCAATATGGATTGCCAGTACGCCTTCCCTGGTTCCCAGCCAACCATTTAGCGGCATGCCTCACCGGCATCGCGCTGATCGCTGCAGGAGTGAGCATAGCCCTCGAGATTAAAACTCGGTTGACGGCACGACTTCTAGGGATTCTATTTTTGCTCTATGTTTTGCTCTTCGAACTCCCCATGGTAATTGCCCGGCCGTTAAGCGTGGGAGACCGGACCGTTTTCTTTGAAGCGTTGGCCATTGGCGCGGCCGCTTTAACGTTATCTGCAATCCGCCCAGCCGCAGAGTCCCCATTTCGATTTCGAGTACTCGACAACTTATCGAGGTCGGGCCCCTACTTGTTTGGTATTTCATCGGTCGTTTTTGGCATTGACCATTTTTTTGTTCTAGCCTTGATCGCCAGTCTCGTTCCGTCATGGATTCCTGGCGGGTTATTTTGGGCCTACCTTACCGGTACGGCTTTCATAGCCGCCGGAATTAGCATAGTGACGAAAAAGCTGGATCAGTTGAGCGCCACTCTATTGGGAACAATGTTTCTGTTGTGGTTCCTCTTGCTCCATTCTCCTAGAGTTTTGCGCGCACTCCTCTCGCATAATCCGACTTTCTCGAACGAATGGTCCAGCGCATTTATTGCTTTAGCGATGTGTGGTGGATCCTGGCTCGTCGCCTCGCATGCCCTGCAGCGGCGTTTACGACACGATAGCGGTGCCGGATGCCGCTCTTAGTTCCGCCGGAACGAGCTCGGCAGTCGATGAGGTAGAAACGATGAAGTCTTATGTCAGAAACATGCTCTGACCACTCGAGAAATCCAGCCAACGCGGTTGCGGACTAGCCGGTATGTACTTCATGTATGTATGTACTTAGTTTTGCTGTAATGAGCTCGAAAGGAACTAACGAAACAAAGCCACTGAGTCGTTTCTACTCTTCGCTGCTGTAGAGAATCGGGAGGGAAAGACACCTCAGCAGGCGTTGTGTGAAAACGTCTTTATCTGCCAGTCACTGTCGCGAGTCGGGGCTGGTGATGACTAAAAGAAATATTGCAAGCTCAAAAATTAGCTTCAGATCATGGCAAAAAACCTGTCCAACCGAGCGCGCTAGATTTTGGCCAGCGGCCGTCTGCTACCGTTAAGGGTTAAGTCTTGCGTGGGTTCAATATGCTGGCTTGGATCCGGCCTCGCGGAAAATATCAAATCCCTTAAGACCATTGATATGTTGCAGGTGTATGATCTACGCCTTCGAGGCCACTGTCTTCGCCCGCAACCGCTGCAGTAAGAGGGAAGGAATTATGAAACGCATCACACTTATCTTGATTATTCTATTCACGCGGGTTGTTTGGGCGCAAGATTGGGCGCAAACTCAGTTGGAGAAATCGCCGCGGCATCGTGAATGGGTCACAGTGAAGTACGATCGCCGCTCGGTCGAGACCTTCGTTGTTTATCCCGAGTCCAAAGACAAGAAGCCTGTCGTCATTCTGATTCACGAGATTTTTGGGATGACGGACTGGGTCCAGAGTCTCGCCGACCAAGTGGCCGCAGCAGATTACATAGCCGTTGCCCCCGATTTGCTATCCGGAATGGCTCCCAACGGCGGACGCACTTCTGGCGTGGCCAATGACAAGGTCACCGAAGCGGTGAGCCATCTCAATCCGGACCAGATTACAGCTGATCTCAACAGCGTGGCCGATTATGCCAAAAAACTTCCTGCATCGAACGGAAAGTTGTTTGTAGCAGGCTTCTGCTGGGGCGGCGGACAAGCCTTCCGCTTCGCGACCAATCGGTCCGATCTTGGCGGCGCTTTTGTTTTCTATGGCGTCCCTCCCGAGAAGGATGCCATGACCCGAATCAACGCTCCGGTTTACGGATTTTACGCGGGCAATGATGCACGAATTGATGCCACGCTGCCCGATACCACGGCGCAGATGAAAGCCGCGGGCAAGACCTTCGAGCCGGTGGTCTACAACGATGCCGGCCATGGGTTCATGCGCGCTGGCGAAGCTCCCGACGCCAACGATGCCAACAAGAAGGCTCGCCAGGACGCGTGGGTTCGCTGGAAAGATCTCTTGGGAAAATGATTGACGGGGCTCTTCCGCTCAAGGGCCGGTCTATCACCAGTCACACGATCGAACTCCTGCAGCCGTTTGTCATCGATAGCTTGCCGAATGGCAACAATTGCAAAGTGTAGTCAGATTTTCTTCGCAATCATCACCCGAATGGCCGCGAAACTGTTTGGCGATGGACTTCGAGATTCTGAGATGTTCCGCAATCCAGGCGCTTCGCTGAAAGCTCGTTGGCGGGTGCAAGTTGCCATTCTGTGCAAAAAAAGACGATTGCCGTTGTCGAATTTCAGGCTAGTCAAACGTCGACATTGTAGGCGGAGGACAGGTAGAGAGTTTTCCAACAATCGGCTATGATTCGCCGCCGAACGGCTCAGCGACAAAGCGAAATCGACCATAACTGCCAATGTCTCTCATCGGGAGCGACGTCGTCGGGCCTAAAGGAGCTACCAATGCTGAGCTTAACGATCCAGAAATTGGAAGACGCCACTGTCATCCGGTGTGCAGGCCGAATGGTCATTCCGTATGCGGAGGTATTACGAAATGCCGTTTTGCGACAGATTCGGATTCGAACTCTGGTGCTTGATTTGGCGGACGTCATTGCAGTCGATGCTGCTGGCTTGGGAATGCTCGTTTCATTACGGGCGTGGGCTAAAGAAACTAGGACAGCCCTCAAATTAATGAACGTGACTCCGAGGGTAGAGAGGTTGCTTGAATTAACAAACCTGAAGTGTGCATTCGAGGTTTGCTCGAGTCGGGAGATGCTTGCTTTGTTGTGCCGCGCAATTAACGGACCTGAATCAGTGGGATTCAACTCAATGATTCAAGACACAAACCGGATTGACGAGACGTTGGGCGATGGCCCAGTGGTCATTGCTGGCGGCGCAATTCGGGCGGGTTGATTATCGTACGGCGCGTTTTGCCTCAGGATGGAAAGAAAAAAGATGATCGCATCTCGCTGTCATCCCTGTGCCTTTTTCAGCAGGCGTGCTTTAAAGTTTCCGGAAGATTTCCTGAACTGTGTCGAATTGGCAGCCTCTCATCCGTCATACGTTCAGGCGCACGAAGGCGCTAACAATCGTTCCCAAAGGAGAAAATCTAATGCAATTTGCCCTACTAATCTACGAATCACCGGAAGCGTATGCGGCGCGAAACAGCGACGGAACCGACCCCTACACCGGAGCTTGGCGGGCGTACCATGAGGCTCTCGTCGGGTCCGGCGCGTACCTCGCCGGCGATCCGCTCGAAGTGCCGGAGACTGGAACCACAGTGCGACTTAAGGACGGAAAGCGGCGCGTACAGGATGGTCCCTTCGCGGATACCAAGGAACAATTGGGGGGATTCATAATCATGGAACTCCCCTCGCTTGACGCAGCGCTCGATTGGGCAGCTCGCTGCCCGGCTGCCTCGCTCGGTGCTGTCGAGGTCCGGCCCCTCGCGCCACGAGCCAAGCACCGGATCACGGGATGAGCGGAAGCAGTCAGGAGAGCACTCACCGCGAAATCGAGCGGGTGGCTCGCGAGTCATACGGTCGTCTGGTGGCGTACCTTTCCTCTCATACGCGCGACGTGGCCAGCGCGGAGGACGCCCTAAGTAATGCATTGGTAGCAGCACTCACCAGTTGGCCGCAAAATGGCGTGCCACAAAATCCGGAGGCTTGGCTACTAACGACGGCGCGCCGCTCGTTCATCGATGTTGTGCGTCATCAACGAGTAGCTTTAGCGAGCGAGCCGACTCTCCAGCTCATGAGGGAGGAACGCGAGGAGATGACCCTGTCGACGGAGTTTCCAGATGAAAGGTTGAAGCTGCTCTTCGTGTGCGCGCATCCGGCGATCGATCCGTCCATGCACACGCCTCTTATGCTGCAAACCGTTTTGGGTTTGGATGCAGCCCGAATCGCCGGCGCCTTTCTGATTTCGCCGAAAACGATGGGCCAGCGCCTGGTGCGCGCCAAGACGAAGATCCGCGATGGCGGTATCCAGTTCGAAGTCCCGCAAGAGGGTGAATTGCCGCAGCGGCTCGACGCGGTTATTGAGGCTATTTACGCCGCGTTCGGGATTGGCTGGGATGATATGGCGGGCGTCGACCAGAGCGGCCGCGATCTGGCAGAGGAGTCGATCTGGCTCGCACGGGTCCTTCTGGAGTTAATGCCGAATGAGGCGGAGGTTCGTGGTCTCTTAGCTCTTGTGCTGCATTGCGAGGCACGACGCCCGGCGCGAAGGGGGGCTGATGGCCGGTACATTCCCCTTTCCGAGCAGGACACAAAGCAGTGGTCGCTTCCTTTAATAGAAGAGGCTGAACGCCATCTGGCTGAGGCGTTCAGGTACGGGCGCGCCGGCCGGTTTCAACTTGAAGCGGCGATTCAATCCGTCCATGCTGAGCGGGCGCGCAGCGGCCGGATTGACTGGCCTGCCATCGCGATTTTCTATGAACAGCTGATCCGCATCTCGCCGACACTTGGCTCGCGAACTGGATACGCCGCGGCGATTGCCGAAGCGAACGGACCTGAAGTAGGGCTGGCAGTACTGGACGCGATTGCGTTGGATGACGCCTCCGGTTATCAACCCTACTGGGCAGTTCGCGCTCACCTGCTGCAAAAGCTAGGCAAGAAACCTGAGGCCATGGATGCTTACAACCGGGCAATCGGGCTCGCCGAAGACCCTGCAGTCAGAGAGTTCCTACTACAAGAACGTGGCTAATTTTTTTTCCGCTTGGTAGAAATCACCCCACCTTACCCGTCACCACTATAGAGGCGGCTTAGCAATCAAGCTTTGCCACTCGAGAGGTGAACGATGTGTCCATTTTGCTTTGCAACCATGGGATTAGTCGTTGCCGGCTCAGTTTCTACCGGTGGATTGACAGCGTTGGCTGTGAAATTGTCTGGTAAGAACCGGGCAGGACATGTCCTGCCGAACTCAGATGAAAGGAAGGATCAAAATGTCGACGAACGCGATTGAGAGCCCGAAAATAGTGTCACGAGATGAATGGCTTGCGGCCCGCAAGAACCTACTGGCCAAAGAGAGGCAGCTCACTCACGAGCGCGACGCGATCGCTGCTGAACGCCGTCAGCTTCCCTGGGTCAAAGTCGAAAAGAACTACGTTTTCGATTCACCAAGCGGCAAGAAGACTCTCGCCGACCTGTTCGACGGCAAAAGTCAGCTCATCGTCTATCACTTCATGTTCGG
>Ga0210403_10005942_pt1 | contig 10276 bp, 8 predicted proteins | sample IncBWC19MmetaG_FD_150863 | JGI IMG/M metagenome (GOLD analysis project Ga0210403, IMG submission 150863) | Forest soil microbial communities from Barre Woods Harvard Forest LTER site, Petersham, Massachusetts, United States - Inc-BW-C-19-M | ecosystem: Environmental > Terrestrial > Soil >... | reverse complement strand
CGCGGGATGCAGCGACCAGAACATTTCCGAACAGCAAGTGAAGGGATCGAAGCTGCCCAACGTCATTTGCATCCTGCCAGGCAGCTCGGACAGGGTCATCATTGTTGGAGCCCACTTCGACCGCGTATCCGAAGGTGATGGGGTCGTTGACAACTGGAGCAGTGCGTCTTTGCTGCCGTCCTTCTACGAAGAGCTAAAAAACGGGCCGCACAAGCATACCTACATCTTTGTTGGGTTCACTGACGAGGAACAGGGCGAAGTTGGCTCGCGTTTCTATGCTCGACAAATGACCAAGGATCAGGTCGCCGCGACTGATGCAATGGTGAACATGGACACGCTGGGCCTTGGGCCTACAAAGGTATGGGTAAGTCATTCAGACGAGCGATTGACAGATGCACTCGTTCAAACCGCGAATAAGCTAACCTTACCTGTCGGCGGTGTGAATGTTGCGCAGATCGGCGCGAGCAGCGACGCCGAACAGTTCGCCGAGCGCAAAATTCCACGCATCACGATCCACTCATTCACGCAGGAAGCGTTTAATGCCCGCATCATTCACACGTCGAAGGACAAGCTCTCCGCAATGCGGCTCGACGATTACTACCAGACTTATCGTCTGCTCGCAGCTTACCTGGCTTTCCTAGACGAGTTCGCGGGCTCCTCGCCGGTGCCGACTGCGCACTGACTACGATCTGATGGCTGGCTAAGTCCTGGTTAGTCGGGTTACAGGACAAATGCCGTACCATTACTCCACTTTTCCGATTAGCGCGTTTGGATTATTTCCGAGCAGATAGCGGCGTTTTGCGCCGTCCGCAATCGGCGGCAAGAAGCAACAGGTGGCGCATCTTGCAGCCAATTGAGCGAAGCTCGCCTAGCGTCAAATCGACCTTCTCGGGCGCATTACATTCAGGACACGAGTGACAATGTCTGAGAAGGCGCAAGCGCATTGCGAATTGGTTACGAGGTCTTCCCGAAAGAGGGCATAGTCAACTAAGTCTGGCCCTTTCAGGGCACTCGGATGCGGAAGATATTACGATGAGAAGTGCGGCGCGGAAACGCATACACGGACGGATCCGCGCTTAGAAACGCCCTCTGTTCCGCGATCACACGTCCCCCAAGCGACGTGGCTGCTTCAGCGATCGATCGAAACCCGGAATCCGGCAAGGGCGGCACCATCTGACCGGACTGAAGAGAAATCACGTACGTCCTGCTCGATTCGATCGCGTTAAGAAAATTGATCTTATTCAAATAGAGACGTTTTCCGTCCCGTGACCAGCTTACCAGCGGCGGTGTGAGGCCGCGGTCTTCCCCGCCGGCCGTCCCGCAGCCATCACAGATCAATCTGCGAGACGCACCATCTGTCGAGTAAAGAACCACAGCCTGCCTTTCCCAGGCTGCCAGCCATTTCCCGTCCGGCGAAACGTCGTAGAGAAAAAACACGTGATTCGGCACCACCTGCCGCAGGCCGCTGCCATCCACGTTGACATGATAGAGACCGGGTGTTGCTGTTGTTTCTCCACCAACGAAAAACACGTCGTTGTGGATGCCGAACATTGCTCGCACCGAGTCAAACGACGACAACCGACGCGGAACGGAGCTTCCGTCGAGCGTGGTGATCCAAACGGGCGAATGGCCTGCATCGTCGACGCCCACAAAGACAATGTGATTGTCGTCGGCCGCCACGTTGTAATGCTCCATTAGAAAGTCGGGTAGAAGACGCTCGCGTGCTCTCGTTTCGAGGTTCACGACCCAGAGCTCTCCGCTGACGAAGCGCCGATTTGCGCGAGAGCGCTGCAGGTAGTACAGGCGTTTGCCATCGGAAGAAAACGACGGTAGGAAAGCATACCCTTGCGACGTGATCTGCCTATCGCCAAACGAATCGTGTAGCCAGATCGTGCTCTGGTTCTCGCCGATTGATGTGACGAACGAGCGCCCGTCGGCAGCGAACTCAATACCCTGTTCCTCGGTAGCGCCAGAAGTGAGCTGCTCGGGCGCCCCGTCCGGGTAAAGTTGACGCCAGACGTGAAATCCGTCGCCGGTATTGGCCGAGAAATACATCCACCTTCCATCCGGCGACCAGGCCGCGTCCGTGCATAGAGAGGGCTGGGGACCGACTCGCTTTCCGAGTGAGCTCGCATCGAAGGGCACAAGCCGGCACGGCAGCCAACCGCTGATGTCCATCTCGACGGTCAGTACCGACCGGCCATCGGGCGAAAGAAATGAGCGGTGTGCCATGCCATTCACATCTTTCGGCATGTAAACCGTCCGCTCTTCGGCGCGGCTCTCGGTCGACGTGTAGACGCCCATATGGATGCCTTGCCCCGTACCTGCGGAAAACATGACTTGACGTTGCCCGGCTCCGGCACTGATCCAACTCAACCCGCCCGCATTGGCGAGCAAATGACTTGGCTCGCCGCCTAGAACCGGCGCGGTCCACGTATCATTTATACCTGTGCTATAGGCGATGCGCGAGCCGTCTGGAGAAAAGACTAGTGGTCCCATCTTATTGAGGCCGTCGTGCGTGAGCCGCACTGGTTCGCCGTCGGGAAGCAGCTTGACGTAAATCTCGCCAGGTCCGACGAACGTATCTTCCCCTCGAATGAACGCCAGCATGCGGCCGTCGGCCGAGAGCGCAGGTGCTACAACTGAATCGGCGAAGTTGGTGAGCTGCGTGTATTCTAGGCGAGCTGGACCGGCGGGTTGCCGGAACCGGGACACGAACAGCGCACCCGCGCGAACTAGGACGATGAGCGCTGCCGCCAGCGCCAGGACAAAGGCAATCCCACCCAGGAGTGCCACTCGTTTCATCGGCCACTGCCTGCGGCCTACGCCAATCCCTGCTGAGGCCGTTTGTGCCGACTCCGTGTCGCGCTTCAAACGCGCCAAGTCTGTTCTAATCTCAGAAGCATGCTGATACCGAAGGTTGCGGTCCTTCTCCAAAGCCTTGTTGATAATTTCTCCGAGCTTCGGTGGCAAGTCGAGATTGATGCGCGCCGGCGGTACAGGTACGCGGTTTAGGATGCCGTCGAAGACCACGCCAGAACTTTCGCCGTGGAATGGGAGTCGGCCCGTGGCCATTTCATACAGCACGACACCGAAGGAGAATAAATCAGTGCGGGGATCGAGGTCTTTGGCGCGCACTTGCTCCGGTGACATGTACGCTACGGTTCCGATGGTGCTGCCGGGGCTCGTCAGCTGCTCGCTGTCCGCACCGATGGTGGCCAACGAATCTCCCGCTTGCCCGCTGCCGGAACTGCTTTTCCCTGCGCCCACCTTCGCCAGTCCAAAATCCAGAATCTTGCCGTGCCCGCTGTCCGTCACAAAAATGTTTGCCGGCTTGATGTCGCGATGAACGATCCCCTTGGTATGCGCCGCGTTCAGCCCGTCGGCCACATCGATCGCCAGGCTCAACAATGTTTCCAACTCCATCGGCCGGCCCGCAATGGCATGCTTCAGGGTCTTGCCCTCCAGGTATTCCATTGCGATAAATGCTTTGCCGTTCTCTTCACCGATGTCATGAATCGTGCAGATGTTGGGATGGTTCAGCGTAGACGCCGCTTTCGCCTCGCGCCGAAATCGTTCCAGCGCTTGCCGGTCTTGTGCTACATCTTCAGGTAGGAATTTCAGCGCGACGAATCGCTCCAGCCGGGTGTCTTCCGCCTTGTACACCACACCCATTCCGCCGCCGCCCAGCTTCTCGACGATGCGGTAGTGCGAAATTGTGCGGCCAATTAGTGATTCAGGCTCGCCCATGCGCACTCATCCTATTTGCCAAGCCAATGCGAGTCAATGCACAGTCAGACTGAGCCTGAAGGCTACGCGCTCGATCTATGGCCCACAAGAGCCAAGGCGGCTTATCAGGATTTTTTCTCGCTGTGGAAAGTCGCCGACACGGACATCCCAATTATCAAACGAGCTGAATCCGGTTAAACGAATTTGCAATAGTGATCCGAATTGCTCGATCGAGAAGGATCGCAGACGTGGCCAAGTCCTGGTAAGTCGGCTTACCGGACATGTGAACTTGGGGTGACCGCACTCGTCCGACAATTGCGTTTAGATATCTTGCGTTGGTAGATGCCTTAGCCATTGGGCAAAGCGTGCTCGGTCTTCTTGTTGCATCGCAACAAATTTCACACCCATGCCTTCCTTGGGTTCGCTGCGTTGGACGACGGCGCGTGCCCGCACTTCCCCTGTTGGCACATCAAACAGCAATTGAATGAAAGTCCCGAGCGGCGGAGGCTCCGTGGTGCGGATGTACAACCCACCCAAACCAAGACTGGCCACGCGTGAGACGTGTCGAATGCTGGCGCTTTGCCAGGCCAGAATCGTCCCTTTGGGAGAAGAAAGACGAGGATGCCGACGTAAGTCGTTCGTGGTCGCCACGGAAACTCCGGAAACCAACGATACCCTCTTTCAATGCGCAATTGAAGACATTCCGCTCACCACCACTGAGATCGGCGCTGGCAGCAACGGTCAACTCCCGATAAGTCGGGTTACCGGTAACTTGAAAATCCATATGTACGATTACCGGGTTTACCAGGACCTGGGTCTTGCTAGGCCCCGCAGTATGTCCAGCCTGTTGGCGGGAGCATTTGGCGAAAGAAAATCAGGGATTGTATTTTGCGTCCGTCGAGGGCGACTAAGGAACTCCACTGGCCATTCGGTGATGCGCTCTTGCTTAACGTGAAGATACTCACCAGGAGTAGGCTCGGCGATATACTCACGTTGTCGAATCAGGGCAAGCGGTGCTTCGGCTCCCTCAGTTCTTTCGGAAAATGCAAGTGCCTCGGCGTAGGTCGCGAACGGATAATAATAGTCACTGCCGTCCTCTAGGTCGGGTGAACCACCCTCTGGGTGGCACCAAACGCGATATTCCAGAACGTCGTCCCACACAAAGCCCCCGCCCGCCTTGGCAACAGCTGAGTACGTGCCCACGAGACATGGGTCCCACCGCATCAGGGTAAGCAACTGAGTCCACGGCGATATTTAATACAAGGACGGTGGTTGGTGGCAAGCCAATTAGCGTCTGGGGCAAAATCTACCTTTCCGGTAACCGCGTTTACCAGGTTTTGGGGGAGGGCAGCCAGACAGATCACTCTGGCCGGGGGAAACGCTGTCGAATCAATGCAATGGATGGTGTTGCATCGACCGGTTGAGCTGGCACGACTTACCAGGAGTTGGGCACTTTCCCTTCCCGCTGCGAAGACGATTTGGATTCCCATGCACCGATTCGACGTGCTCCAGAATCTCTGCGGGCGCAAACCAGAAACGTTTCATCTGTTGCTGGCTGTGTAGTTTCGCTTGGTCACTGTAATGTCTGGAGGCCGGATCTTCCGATTCTCCATACGGCAGCAGGCTCCAGACCTCCTTCGGGCCGCCTTCCACCACTACCATTAAATGACCCCAACCATCGTCGTTGTAGATTTGTCCGTTCTCCTGTTCGTGCCCCTTGTCCGGGTGCAGTACGTCGTAAAGGCCCGTACCGCCGACTGGGAACTTGCCTCCACGGACCACCACGTTCACCTCGCCCCATCGCACTTCCGTTTTGCCAAAGTGCTTTGCGAGTCGCGCCAGAGCTTCCTCGAATGCCTGCCGCGCGAGTTCTTGCTCTTCGCGGGAGTAAATGTTGATTCGCTTCCGGGAATGCTCGAGGAACCGCCAGAATAGGGGCTCCGAGAAAAGATCGCGATAAGCCGCGCCCCAGAAATAGACATACGTATAAGCGACGGAATCTTCGCTCGAGCGCCGGTCCCAACCTGCAATCAACTCGAGTGCTCGTTTAACGCGCAGGTCTGGGCCAGCTCCGCGCCCGCGGGCTTCTTCGGAGTAGGCGTTCTCCAGCAAAGGCACGATCACGTCGGCAGGCATCACGTAGGTATCGAACGCCAGCGCCTTCATGTCCTCCAACGTGAACTTGGTGTTTTGCCCTAAGACTTGAAACAGCCGCTCGCCGCGTGTGTTAAGCGCTTCTTCACCCGCATTCGCTTTGGGTGTAATTGAGAGATAGTATGGCGCGGGGTTCAACGGTTTGAGGCCCGAATCCTTAGTCGCCAACCATGGCGGATTATTGCAATTTTGCAGGAATCCCGTCGGTGGATTCAGCAGTTGTGGATAAACCTCGAACGGCAAATACGGGCCCCACTCCGTTTCCTTCACCCAACCTGGCACCGGCTTTGTCCAGTCATAGTCGGGCGACCTCCGCGCCACATTGCCATTGTGGACCCAATAAATGCTTTGCGAATCGGAGTACAGCAGGTTCCATCGAGGAATCAATTGCTTGGCCAACGCCGCTTTGAACTCATCAAGTTTCCGTGATTTCATCAGCGAATACATGCCCGTCGAATAGTTCACCCCGTCGGCGTTTGGAAGCTTGACAGCATACGCGCGAGTCCCCTTTTCATTGAAAGCTACGATCGGACCATGATGCGTGTAGTAGAGCGGCCGCGTGACCGTTTCCATCCCCCTTGGCCCTTTTATACGAAATGCCTCCTGTACCACACGGACCGGTCGCCATGTTCCCTCGTACAGATATTCCAGCCGATTTTTCGAATTGATCTTCTCCTCGTAGATGTCGGAAATGTTGGGCTGATTCCAAGTGGCCGACCAGGTGATCTGATCGTTGAAACCGTCCAGGAAGAATGGGCTTCCAAACCAACTGATTCCCGCGGCGTTCAACGTCCCAGGCGTCAGCAAGTGCGCTTCGTAATTCTGAAAGCGGTTCGCCCAAGGCATGTGCGTGTGTTCGACGTGAATCACTCGTCCGTTTGCGGACCGCGAAGGCAGGATGGCCCACTGATTCGATCCGAACTCTCGAAATTTGTAGAGTTTTTCATCCTTTTTCTCCAGCTTCTGGAGCGCGTCGTGAATACTGTAAAAGCGCATGTAGTTACTGCGCTCTAGCGCCTCAATGTCCTCTGCCGTCACGCCATCGATCCAATCCGGGATGCTGGCCCGATGCGTCCTGATGTACTCATTCACTCCCCGCGCGAACGCCGCCAAGATCTTGTACACGTGCGCATCGATCTTCTCTCTGTTGTCGACGACTGCCTTCTTGGTCCGCAACAGCCGCTGCAAGTAATCTCCGCCCCAGCGGTAGTCGGATGCGCTGTAAAGTAGTGGCCCATCGCCGAGTGCGCCTTGGCCTTGCACTTCCGCAAGCCGCCCTTGCGCGTCGCGATATTGGAGCATCATTCGCTCCAAGTGATCTTCGGCTTGCGCGTACCCGTACCCAAAAAACGTGGCTTCCTCGGTTTCTCCAACGATATGGGGTACGCCGTAATTGTCCCGGTAAATGGTGACCTGCTTAGATAGCGGGTCCGCTCCGTAGGTCGAGGCGGTGCTAATGAGAATAAGGAGAATAAAGAAGAGAACAAAGAATAGCAGTCGTGAAGAGAGGGGAGTCTTCATTGTATTCACGTTCAGTTACCGAGGCAGCGGACGAGCTTATTCAGCACTTTCTTGAGGGGCTATCAGGTGATTCCCGTATTCGCGTTGGGGAAAGTACCCGATGTGTGGAAATTGCGGATCGGACACTCTGCCAATGGCACAGCGACCGATTCCTGTTTACCTACCGAAAGCAGGTCGGTGGGTCAACTCCTGGTAAGTCGGCTTACCGGACAAATGAAAACCACGTTTACGATTTCCGCGTATCCTAGGTAGACTTCGCGGCAACCATCCTCACGGAGGTCCCTTGCCATGAGAAACCTAGCGATTCTCTGCCTCTGCTTTACTGTCATTGTCACCGGTGCCACGGCAAGACCGAACCCCGCAGGCACGAAAGAAAGTGGTCGGGTTACCCTCGAATATATGGGGGCGGCAGGGTGGAGGATCACCGACGGAACCACCGTTATTCTGATCGATCCCTATCTTTCTCGAATCCTTGGGCCGCCACCGCCTCTTGCGCCGCCCTATACACGATCGCCGGGGGACACGCGTTCGCTGCACGGATGGAATGATGTCGCCGTGCCAGACATTGCGGCCATCGATGCGCATGTCCCGCAAGCAGACTTCGTCTTCGTGACTCACACGCATTACGACCATGTCCTGGATGTTCCTCATATCGCCCTGAAGACTCACTCCACGGTTATCGGAACCGAGAGCACGGAAAATGTAATGCGAGCCTACGGCGTTCCCGAAAAGCAGTTGATCACCGTGCGCGGCGGTGAAGACTTCGATTTCGGAGTGTTTTCCGTAAAGGTCATTCCTAGCCTCCACAGCCCTTTGGACCATAAGCACTATTTCAGTTCTGAGACCGCTCCAGCTGGCATGAAAGCACCTTTGACCCTGCAGCTAATGCACCCAGAAGGAGGCACGCTCGCATACCTGATCCGTTTCCGCTGTCATCAGATTCTCGTGTTTGGCGGGATGAACTACATCGAGCGCGAGATCGAAGGATTAGAACCGGACGTCGTTCTTGTGGGCGCCGCATCTTCACGAAAGGAAATTTACGATTATAGTGCCCGCCTAATGCGCGCCCTGCATTTTCCACCACTTGTGCTTCCGACACATTGGGACAACTTCCTCGCCCCGTATAGCGCTTCTCAGCAGGCTTCAGTGGACGCATTGCAATCCTTCATTCAAGAGATTCGAGCGGCTTCATCGAAGACTAAGATAGTGGTTCCGAAATACTTTGAAGCCATTCCGTTGGAACCAGAGTTGAAGTGAATCCGGGCGAGTCGAATGGTCGTCCAGGCAATCAACTCATGATAAGTCGCCTTACCGGACAAGTGCGGTACCGCGACTTCACTTGTCCGGTTAGTGTCGCCCCCATTGGTCAAATCTCGTCATTCAGTTTTCATTTAGGACAAGAGGGGTGGCAAGCCGGTTGTCGTCCTACGTTGACAGCGCAACAATCGAGCAGATGTTTGGGAGCCGTGCCATGAGAAAAGTCAGTGTTCTTCTGATTGCCATTTCCCTAACGTGTTCCACATTCGCAGCGAATGAAAGCAGGGAGCAAAAGCGCCTTGAGGCTTGTGGCCAGGTGTTCAAGGAGATTTTGGATATCCCCGATGGGATTCCGAAGGAACTGCTTAACAAGGCCGAATGCGTGATTGTGATTCCTTCGGTTTTGAAGTTCGCCATCGGCGTCGGAGGCGACTTCGGTAGGGGTGCGATCACCTGCCGAACCGGCCAGCACTTTACAGGACATTGGAGTGCTCCCGCACTCTTCGCACTCGAAGGGGCCAATATCGGTTTTCAGTTGGGCGGTGAGGCCACAGACTTCGTCCTTCTGGTCATGAATCCTAAAGGGGCGAACTCCATATTGAGTAGCAAAGTGAAGCTTGGAGCCGATGCCTCTGCGGCAGCCGGGCCGAAGGGGCGTGCAGCGGCGGCGGATACTGACATTGTGATGAAGGCAGAAGTCCTCAGCTATTCACGCTCACGCGGATTATTCGCGGGCATTTCGTTGGAGGGCTCGACGCTTCGATCCGATGGCAGTGCGAACAAAAAGCTCTACGGCCGAAGCCTCAGTGCTAAGCAGATTGTTCGCCAAGGCAAGGTCGGCGTCCCGGCCTCTGGCCGAGAACTAATCTCCATGTTGAATAAGAAATCGCCGAAGAATGAGTCCGATCCAGTATCGCTGAAGGAATAGGGTCAACTCCTGATAAGTCGGCTAACCGGACATGTGACGTGAAACCAAGAAGTTCAAAAGCTTCCCGGCTTTGCGAAGTCTCCCAGCGGCCGGAAGCTGGCCAGCGCTTGGGCCTCATCCTCAAAGGTGGGAATAATCTCTAGCAGGTGCAGGGGCCTGAAGACCTCAAGCACACGACCACCCGGGTGCAGCAGTCTCAGGTCACCACCCTGACCTCTGAGGGAAACATACGCCCCAACAATGATGCTGACGCCGGAACTGTCGACCTGGGTCAGGTCTCCTATGTTTAACAACAGCTTGCGCACACCGTTGGCGAGCAGTTTTTTCAGATGGCTGCTCAGAAGCTCGCTCTCACCGCCGTCGATGGTCGATCTTCCCTGAAGGTCCAGTATGGTGACATCGCCTGATTCCCGCTTTGAGATTTGAAGGCCCATCGGGATGATTATAACCCTGTAGCCCTTCGACCATGCGTATGCTCGGTGGGCGGGTTTTCGGCACTGCGTCGCCTCACGTCTATCCAACCTGATGACTCCTGATAAATCAGATTATCGGAATGTGGTTTGGGAAGATTTCACTTGTACGGTAACCGCGTTAATCAGGAGATTGGATCCGAGGGACTTTATTTGTGAGATCATGTGCGTCTCGTTTACTTGAATTCGACCGTCGTCCCCAAACCGGCGTACAAAT
>Ga0210403_10005939_pt1 | contig 10285 bp, 7 predicted proteins | sample IncBWC19MmetaG_FD_150863 | JGI IMG/M metagenome (GOLD analysis project Ga0210403, IMG submission 150863) | Forest soil microbial communities from Barre Woods Harvard Forest LTER site, Petersham, Massachusetts, United States - Inc-BW-C-19-M | ecosystem: Environmental > Terrestrial > Soil >... | reverse complement strand
AGCGACGTGTTCTCATTTAGTCTGAGTGAACCGGGCGCTGGCACCCTTGTCTCGCTTAGCGGGACCATCTTTGCCGACAACACATGTTTGTCCGTCGGAGGCAATGTAGCAACCGCCGGGTGCTCCAGCCTGTTCATTTTTGTCACGGCAAATGATCCCAACAACTTTTCGGGCGAGATTATTATGGACGTGAATCAGACGTTTGCGCTGCCTGCCCCGCTCCTGGCAGGCAACTCCCTCGCCATCCCCGTCTCGGCATCCTTGGTGGGCAATTGCGGCCTAAATACGAGTGGTTCTGTGTCCTCGAGTACCGTAATCGACGCCGCTAATAACAACGTCAGTCCCTCTGGGGGCGGGAACTTGACCTCAGGGCCGTGCAGCACTACGAATACGCCTCTATCCTTCTCACCTACTTCAACGGGACTGGCTACAATTGCCGCAGGCAGCACACCCGTCACCGACGTGAGTATCGATACGACGGTGACGTTTTTTATCGGTAGTGGAACCATTACGCTGCCGACCGGAAGCTGCTTGAATACCGCCACCTGCGACGCGTCGTCCCTCGTCCCGCCAACCAACACACCGGAGCCTGGGACGCTTGTCATGATGGCAATAGGTCTGGCTGGAGTCGGGCTGCTCCTGAAACGGTAGACACAGCCGTCTCAGAATTGACGTTGCGGGAGGTTGCCGGAAAACTCCGGCCCACTTGTCTCCAGGAGGCCACGTACGATGCAGCGACCGATTCCAATTCCGATTTCGAACGAAGCCGAATTGCAGCGATGGTTAGCAGTGGTTCTGGCATCCGAATGCGAGAAGCTACGCGAGGAAACGACGACACCCGAATCCCAGAAGCTGATGAGCTTTGAAGTGACAATGGGAAAATGCAACCAAGGCGACACAGCATCAGGAAGATCAAAGGAAAGGCTAATCCAAATGAAGAGAATCTGCAGTATCAGCCTGCTTGTAGCACTGGTGGCGCTAGCAACGCTCCCTCGCATCGCGAGAGCCGACGGCCTCACCATTAGTGGTGTCGGCCCAACAGGTTTATTCGGCCCTGGCAATCCGCTTTCCGGTACATTCTCGACGGTCCTAACACAATCCAACCCCATTGCTGGCGATCTTGCACCCGGTTCAGGTGTTATCTTCGGTCCTGGGAGTACGGTAGATGAGTTTACATGGGCGCTGTTAAGTACAAATCCCGTTACAGGTGCGACGACTAACTACCTCACGCTTACCGGGTTAGTCTTTGCGAACTACACCTGCTCTCCCGGAGTCCCCGCATCGATAGCCGCAACTGGGTGCACTAGCCTGTTTGTGGATGCCACCGCTGCTGATCCCGGTAACATTACGGGCTTGATTACGTTGTCCGTGGATCAGACCTTTGCCTTGCCTAACGGCATATTGCCATTCACCTCGCTCACCACGCCCGGGCTCTCTACAACTTTGATAGGTACTTGTAACACTACGGCTGGCAACGTAACGGCGAGTTCGACATTCGATAATGTCTCCTATGCCGGGACGGCGTTGTCGTCAGGAGCGTGCACTGGCAACAATGCCTTTTCTGCCATTTCTTCAGCCACCGGGCCGTTTAACGTTTTGTATGGGGCCGACATGGATATCAATAACACGGTCAACTTTAATTTAAACGGCGGGTCCATCACGATACCAGCAGGAAGCTGCTTAAACTCCACCTGCGTGGAGCCTTCGCTAGTCCCTCCGACATCCGCGCCGGAGCCTGGAACAATCCTGATGTTGACACTAGGTCTTGCGGGGCTCGGCATGTTCCGCAAGCGCGCAAGTACAACGCCTGCATTCTGAGCGGAACCCTTCGGAGTATTCACACCCAGGTGGTTTCGCCTGTGGATCTTGCGATTTAACGACCCGCAGAAACTCGACAGGATCGGCGCGTTTTCCGTGACCGTGAAACCGAACGGTTGTAACCGCAAGAGCCGCCCAGAAGCGCAAAGCAAACCGGCAAAGTGGACAACCAATTGTTCGGGCTAGCTCTTTTTTTCCACCGAAAAGATCCAGTTTGCCTTGAGCATGGCGCTATCCGGCCCAGGCGGGCTAGGACTGACGGTGCTGGCGACGGTCGTTGGCGTGTTCGGAATGGCCATGGGCGTCGAGCCAGGCCAGGAGGCAGCGGATGCTGCCGTGTGCCAGGGCGATGCTGGAGTCTGCGGCACCGTAATAGAGATTGATGGTGTCGCCGTCCGCGGCAATGGTATAGCCACAGGGAAACACAACGTCCTGAACATCTCCACGGCGTTCGTACTCCGCCTCAGGGGCAAACATCCAGGAATCTCCGCGGACCAAACACTTTTCGGGTTGTTCCAGATCAAAGAGGGCCAGGCCAAGCCGGTAGATGGAGCTGGATGGCGTCCTGCGGACACCGTGGTAGATCATCAGCCAGCCTCTGGACGTTTCGATCGGCGGTGGTGACATGCCGATTTTATTGGCGTCCCACCAGGCACCGCGGCGGGCTTCCAGCATCAGCTTGTGGCTGCCCCAATGGCGCAGGTCGGGAGAATAAGAGATCCAGATGTGCGCTCCCAGCGGTGTCATCGGCCGGTGAATTAACGCCCAGAATCCGTTGATTCTTCTTGGCATGAGGGCGGCATCCTTGTCGTCCGGGGTCATGATGACGCCAAATCGCTCGTAGGTGCGGAAATCCTTGGTGAGAGCCAGGGAAACACCCGGGCCGCCGCGAGAATAGGAGGTGTAGACGACCGCGTACTGGTCAAGTTCCGGCACGAAGGTGACGCGCGGATCTTCGATTCCCCACACTTCTTCCGGATGTTGGTCCGGGAGAGCCGGCATGGAGGGTTCGGTATCGATCACCCAATTGTTGAGTCCATTCACGGAGCGGGCCGCACAAAGGTGAGAAAGGCCACGGCGATCTTCGACGCGGCAGAGGAGAAGAGTGGACCCATCGGGCAAAAGTGTAGCGCCCGCGTTGAAGACGCTGTTAATGGAATAGGGCCAGTCCTTTGCGGTCAGGATTGGATTCAAGGAGTAGCGGGTGAACAGGATATCGGGTTGGACCAGGGTTTCGATCAAGAGGCCTCCTGAAACAAGAAAACTAGATGGTGCGCAAAATCACAGTTGAGAGAGGGTAATTGCGGTTTGATCATGATTTGAGGTCGGTGATATCCGCTTTTTCCAATTTGCGCATCTCGAGAAGGGCCATGAGGAAAGAGAGCGTCGATTCCGCTCCTTGGTTCTCGTTGGCACGGTCGGGATGCAAGCCGTCGCGGCAGCCACCGGTGGTGGGGTCGTAGAGGGCGATTTGCAGGTCGTTGTCGCCGAGGAACCAATTGAATGCCGTCCAGGCTTCTTTCCGCCAGCGTCCTTTTCCCGTCGCGCGATAGGCTTGGAGATAAGCGGAAACCGTGGCGCAGGCTTCGATGGGTTGCTGGTCGAAGCGAGCTTTTTCGGTTTTCTTGGAGTAGAAGCCGTGCGAGCCGATGGGCACGAAGTGACCCTTGGTTTCGCAGCGCTGAACCTTCGCAAGCCAATCGAGCGCTTCGAGCCCGGCCGAAACCATGGCGTCGTTGCCGCTGCGCGTTCCCGCCCGGATCAAGGACTGAGGCAAACGAGCATTCGAGTAAGAAAGCACGCTTTCAAACCATTTCCAGTCCACCGAACGGGTGGCGAGGTAGGAGTCGAGGAGGCGATTCGCCAGCGCATCCGCCGCATTGAGGGCGGCGCGATCGCCGGGGAACGATTCGAGATATTCGAGCAGCCCAAGCAACGTGAAGGCACAAGCACGGGGACTCTTGAACTCCACCGCAGCGGGTAGGGCCATCTCAAACAAGCGGCCGGCTGCCCCGCGAAGTCCGGCGTCATTGGTTCTTCCGAGGACGGTGCCCAGGCCCCACAATGCGCGGCCGTGGCTGTCTTCAGAGCCGTGCAGCTCCTGCCACTGGCGTTCATAGCTCAGGCAGTTTCGGAATCGTTTGGTTGCCGGATCGAAAGCCAGCCACAAAAATGCGAGATAGCGTGCGGCGAGGTCCACGGAGCGCGTGGCGGAGGTGCTGCCAAGCTCTTCCAGCAGAATCGCGACGATGAGAGCGCGGGCGTTGTCATCGGTCGAGTAGCCTTCCGGGTAATTGGGCACGTTGAAGACCGCGTGCTCGACGATTCCCGTGCTGTCCGTCATGCGACGCAAGTGATCGAGTTTAATGGACGGCAGCCGGTCGAGGGCTTTTTCGGTGTTCTGCGCGGAAAATGTGGCGCGCGGCTTACGCAATCGTTCATTGTACACGCGTTCAAAACTCCCCATGTATTGCTGAGCCACGCGGTCCCACACCATGTCGCGCGCATAGAGGTAGGCGCGCTTCCGCATGGCGTGGCGCGCGGTGCCGTTGTCCAGAAGCTCGATGGTCTTCGCGGCAATCGCCTCGGGGTCGTTGAAGGGAACGAGAACGCCACGATCGTCGTCGAGTAATTCCATGGCATGCAGATAGGGCGTAGAGATAATAGCTTTTCCGGCGCTGAGGGCATAGGCAAGCGTGCCGGAAACGACTTGTCCCTTGTGCTTGTAGGGAGTGATGTAAATGTCGGCCGCGCCGATGATTTCCATCAACTGTTCGGGGCTTTCGAAGCGGTTGCGGAAAATTACGTTGGCCTCAACGCCGAGGTCCTTCGCGAGCTTTTGCAAAGACGTCCTGTACTTGTCCCCTTCCCGGCGCAGGATATGCGGGTGGGTCACGCCAGAGATCATGTAGACGACGTTTTCGTGGCGCGCGAGGATTGCGGGCAGGGCCTGGATGACGTTTTCGATGCCCTTGTTCGGCGAGAGCAATCCAAAGGTGAGCAAAACTTCTTTGCCTTCGGTGCCGAAGGCGTCCTTATAGAAATTGGGGTCGGTGAACGCGAGGTCAGGGATGCCGTGGGGAATCAGATCGATCTTGGAAGCGGGGACGCGGAAGACTTCCTGCAAAATCTCCGAGGATTGGCGGCTCATGACGATGAAGCGATCGGACAAGGCCGCGATTTCCAGCATCACCGCGCGCTGATCCGGATTGGGTTCGCGAAGCACGGTGTGCAGGGTGGTGACCACCGGCATCTGCAGCCGGCGCAAGAGTTCCAGAATGTGGGAGCCCGCGGGTCCGCCAAAAATTCCGTACTCGTGTTGCAGGCATACCAGATCAATGCTGCTGAAATTCAGGAAATCCGCGGCCTGCCGGTAGGAGGCAAGTTCGTCCTGCGCAAGTTCGAATCGGATACGGGCCGGGTAGCTGTAGCCTTCAGGAGTATCGTTGACGGGAAGCGCGAGGAGTTCTGTGCCATCGTACTGCGCATGAATCGCGTCACACAAATCGGTCGTGAAGGTGGCAATTCCACATTGACGCGGCAGGTAGTTGCCGATGATGGCAACCCTGCTGGGCAACATTGGCCGTGGATGCCCCGGAGCAATCGTGACAGGTGTTTCATCGGAGAGGGGCGGATCCAGGCTGATCACGGCTTCTAGAGTGAATTGATCAATGACCTTGGGATTGTCCGGGGTGTCGATGACAGACGACCTTTCCATGGCAGAAATAATTTTCAACTTTGACACTGGATTCCTGTGCTGATGCTTGGTTTGTTTGCTTCGCGTGCAACCGGGTACCCGGGCATTTTGAACAGAATGGTGATTAGTAAGAGCCGCCCATGCCTCCGCCATGGCCCGAACCGGCGGCGACCAACTGTTCGTCTCCCTTGTAGTCGGCGATCAGGACTTCGGTTGTGAGCATCAAGGAGACGATGGACGCGGCGTTCTGGAGTGCCAGCCGCGTGACTTTCGCCGGATCAATGACACCGGCCTTGACCAAGTCGCCGAATTCGCCGGTATCGGCATTGAAGCCGAAGTTTTCGTCTTTCGATTCACGGACACGACCTACTACCAGCGCGCCTTCATGGCCGGCGTTCTGGGCAATCTGGCGCAGGGGCTCTTCCAGAGCGCGTTTTACGATATTTACGCCGGTGGCTTCGTCGTCGTGAAGTTTGAGCTTCTCCAAGGCCGGCAGGCAGCGCAGAAGGACAGTACCACCGCCGGGGACAATGCCTTCCTCGACCGCGGCACGAGTGGCGTGCATGGCGTCCTCGACACGCGCCTTCTTTTCTTTCAGCTCGGTTTCGGTTGCGGCACCCACCTTGATGATGGCGACACCGCCGACGAGCTTGGCCAGGCGCTCCTGAAGCTTTTCCTTGTCGTAGTCCGATGCCGTGTCTTCGATTTGCGCGCGCAGTTGCTTGATGCGCCCTTCGATTTCGTCAGGCTTTCCGCCACCGGCGATGATGGTGGTGTTGTCCTTGTCGATCGTCACCTTCTTGGCAGTGCCGAGTTCCTCGATTTTCACGTTTTCAAGTTTCAGGCCGAGATCCTCGGTGATGGCTTTTCCACCGGTGAGAATGGCAATGTCTTCGAGCATGGCCTTGCGGCGATCGCCAAAGCCGGGGGCTTTCACGGCCGCCACCTGTATAGTTCCGCGCAATTTGTTCACCACCAGGGTGGCCAGGGCTTCGCCTTCAAGCTCCTCAGCGATGATCAGGAGCGGTTTGCTGATTTTGGCGGCCTGCTCGAGCAGTGGCAGCAGGTCCTTCATCGAACTGATCTTTTTTTCGTGGATCAGAATGCGGACGTCTTCGAGAACGCACTCCATGCGCTCGGGATCGGTGACGAAATACGGCGAGAGATAGCCGCGGTCGAACTGCATGCCCTCGACAATGTCCAGGGTGGTTTCCATCGTTTTGGATTCCTCGACGGTGATGACGCCGTCTTTGCCGACTTTTTTCATGGCCTCGGCGATGATGTCGCCAACGTGCTTATCGGTGTTGGCACTGATGGTGCCGACCTGGGCGATCATGTCGCCCTTTACTTCGCGGGACATCCGCTTGATCTCCTCCACGGCGACTTCCACGGCTTTGGCGATGCCACGCTTGAGCGCCATCGGATTCGCGCCGGCGGCAACCGTTCGCACGCCTTCGCGGAAGATGGCCTGGGCCAGGACGGTGGCGGTGGTGGTGCCGTCGCCGGCCACATCGGAAGTTTTGGAGGCGACTTCGCGCACCATCTGCGCACCCATGTTCTCGAGGGGATCCGGCAATTCGATCTCCTTGGCAACGGTCACGCCATCTTTTGTGATGATGGGAGCGCCAAATTTCTTCTCGATTACCGCATTGCGCCCCTTGGGACCGAGCGTGATCTTTACCGCGTCGGCCAGAATGTTGACGCCGCGCAAAATCGACTGACGTGAATTTTCACCAGTTACAATTTGTTTTGCCATGAGATTTCACCCTCCCGGGTGATCAAAGTTTCCATTCCATCCCGGACTTTCGACCGGGAGCCGTTACTTCCTGGCGGATGCCGCTTTTGCAGTTGCGCCGACCTTCACCAGAATTTCCTCCTCGCGGAGAATCAGATACTCCTGGCCGTCGATCTTGATCTCGCTGCCGGTGTACTTGCCGAACAAAATCCGGTCACCCGCCTTCACGTCGAGCGGGACGCGATGGCCCTTTTCCAATTTGCCCGCGCCGACCGCAATCACTTCGCCTTCCTGGGGCTTTTCTTTCGCGGTATCGGGGATGATGATCCCGCCTTTCGCGGTTTCTGTTTGTTCCAGGCGGCGCACAAGTACACGGTCATGCAGAGGCGTGATATTGACTGTCATTTCCCTGGTCTCCATTCCTTGGCTTCAAAATTCGAGGCATTTGATTGCTTGTAATTACCCGCCAAAACTACGGGCGAAATACCTTCTGGTTTTTCTGGCGCTCGGCTTCCAGGTCGTCCGCTTCTTTTTTCTTGAGGTCGGCTTCGCGCTGGGGTTTCTCCTGTTTTTCCAGGGTCACGGCGTCCGCGATGGCAAGTTCCGCCTCTGCGTTCACTTTCTTGGAGAAGAGGATAAGCCCGAAGCGATTGGTAAACGGAGAGCGAATCAACTTGAAGAAATATTGTGAATCTTCCCACGAGGCGACGGTTTTATCGCCGTTGCTGAATCCTTCGATCAAAGCGGGATCGGGCGCCGGCTCAGGAACGGTCGCCGGGCCATATTTTGCGGAGATGGACTTCACCATGTCGGCCGAGGTGAGCCCTTGCGTGGAATTGGTATCGTAAGTCACGGAAATCTTGTAGAGCTCGCCGTTGCAGAAGGAGAAAAGCATCTGTTCGACGCTATCCGCCTTGTAAGAAGCTCCGGGAACCGCCGGCGGCCACCAGGTCAGATCCTGGACAAGCGTCGGGCGAGCATGAATCACTTTCACGTCGAGGGGCCTTCGTTCTGTCTGCTTGAGCACGGTAGTCACGCTGGATCCCAGAGAAAATCCGCGGTACTTCGAAAAATCCTGCGCGCGGAGGATGGGGGACGCCAGAAGAACGGCACCAAGACAAAGAATTGAATTGCGTAAAGTTCTCATTTTCAGATCTCCCAACGGATTCCTAAGAGCTTGAGACCAAGGTCCCGAATTTATCCGCAGTGATCGCTCCCTCCGGAGCGGCAGGTGCTTTCGGGGTTAGATCGTTCGAGGGGTCCAGGGCCAGACTTTGCTGAATGTGGCGGAAATTGGCCATGACGCTTACAAAAGGGATGCCCAGAAACCATCTTGAGCGTATTGCGGTAATCTCCAGCGAATTGAACTTCCGCGCCTCGGGTTTCGCCAGGATGCTCCGGACGGCTCTGCGGAAGGCCGCCGGCCCCTTGCGGCCAAGAACGATTGCCTTGAACTCGCCGGCCAGGTAGAAGAAGTTCCACTTCGCTTCCTCGATTTTTCGGCCGAGCCGGTAGCCATCGCAGTTTTTGACCGCTCTCCAGCCGGGCAGGAACGTCTCGGTTTCGATAACCAAACCACCCGGCAAGATGGTGTTCTCGCGGATAAAAACACTTCCCGCAGTATCATTTGGTGTCATTTGGGCCTTTCCGCACTGCGAAACGAAAACTCTTTCATCGGTGGTGAACTTCCCGACGTTGGCGACCGCCGGCCCTTGCACCCATAGGGTGCACCTCGACACAAAGAGGCCGGACTCACTGACCCCAGTTCGCCTGCTCGACTTGTAAGGGAAGCACGTTGTCCGGGGTTACAGATCGCCGGGACGTTGCGACGACACACAGTGGAGAAACGGCATCTTTGCCGATGCCGCTTATCTACACGTCCCAGTGCTATAGCTTATGAGCTGTTGATGCCGGGCGCTGTTCACAATTGCACAGTCTTGGGGAGGCCGTCTTGGTGGCCAAGATCTGGCCACCAAGACGCGTGCCTCGTTGAGTGACGGCCGCAGTGTGGCGGCGGTTGCGCTTAGGGCTTGCGCTTCTTGGCTGGTTGCCTGGTTTCGCCGCCCTTGGTGCTGATGAGGGCGAGGAAATCCTTGGCGTTGAATGGGTAGCGGCGAACGGACTGTTGTCCGGTGGTGCTCAGGGTGACGTCGACGCGGCGGTTGTTGGCCAAGACGAGCACACTGAAGTTCTTCATCATTAGCTGGTTCTCTTCGGGAGTGAGTTCCGGATTGTCGGCCATCTGCGCCTTGATCTCGTCGGGAGTGAGCTGTTGCTCTTCGCCAAAAGACTTGGTGTCAATGTGGTCTGCCGGGACGCCATGTTCGACGAGATAGTCCTTGGCGCGCCCAACGCGGCGGTCGGTAAGTCCCTTGTTGTATTCAGCGCCACCACGAGGATCGGCATGGCCACTGAGGATCAGGCGAGCATCGGGCCTGTATTTCAGATAGCTGACGAAGTCCCTAGCCAAGGTCTCCAGGATCGCTGCCTGACTGTCGAGCAGGCCGCGTTCGGGATGCTCGATGGTGGGCCGAGCGGTGGCGAAGTAAATCGTATGGAGGGCCAGCTTGGATTCCAACTGCTTGATCTCCGGAGGAGGCGGCGGAGCTTGCACAAGCACGGCGGTGGTGTTGGAGGAAGTGAGCGCGGGGACGCGGTCGTCGGCAACGTTGCAGGTGACGGTGATGGTGCCGGGCTGCGCACTGCCGGAGTTTAAGGCGGCAGTACTGCCATTGCCGGAGATATCACCGGCGCTTGCCGAGTAGCTGTAAATGAGCCTGCGTCCATCGGGGCTGCTGGCGTTGGAGGTGATGTTGGAGGTGCCGCCGGTGAGGACGGTCGCGGGATCGGCGGAGCAGGAAATGACGGGTGGGTGCGGCCGCTTCACGGTGAAGCTGGCACTGCAGGAGGCGACGCCATTTTTGCTGCCATCGCTCAAGTTAGCGGTGACGACATAGGAGCCGGGCTGCAAGCCGGTGGTGTCGATCTGCGCGGAGGAATCGCGGCCCGGAATTTTTATATTTGTGGCGTTCCAG
>Ga0210403_10005933_pt1 | contig 10294 bp, 10 predicted proteins | sample IncBWC19MmetaG_FD_150863 | JGI IMG/M metagenome (GOLD analysis project Ga0210403, IMG submission 150863) | Forest soil microbial communities from Barre Woods Harvard Forest LTER site, Petersham, Massachusetts, United States - Inc-BW-C-19-M | ecosystem: Environmental > Terrestrial > Soil >... | reverse complement strand
AGAACCGTGTGGAGGCAACCCGGCTCGCCCGCGTCGTGTTCGCCAACGTCGGCTTTCCTACCGGACCCACGGACTCAATCCTCCGTCAGATTCAGGATCTGCGCGCCGAAATCGTGGTCGTAGACATCTCTTCCGAGAATCCCCTGCCCGCCATCAAAGCCATCGAACTCATTCAGGCCAACACGCTGCAGCTCGCCATCTTCGCCAACGGCACCATGCGGCAGCCCGCCAACATCGTCTCCAGCATGCGCGCCGGAGCCGGCGAATACCTGGATGAAAGCGCCGGCGCTGAAGCTCTTCTCGAGGCGCTCACGCGTTTCAGCTCCAACCGCACCCGCAATCGGGGAGGCACAGGCAAGGCCCGCATCTTCACCTTCCTCAGCGCCAAAGGCGGCGCAGGCGCCACCACTGCCGCGGTCAATACCGCCATGGCCCTCCAGCAATCCCACGGCAACGTGGTGCTCGTGGATTTTGCCCCCGTCGGCCACGCTCAACTCCATCTCAACCTGCGCCCCAGCTTCGGAGTCCCCGACGCGCTCGAGAACCTGCACCGCCTCGACGCCTCCCTGCTCGACGGTCTGATGACCGTGGCCAAAGACGGCTTGCATCTTCTAGCCGGCCCGCAGCAGCCCTATCACTCCGTCCCCACACCGGCCGAATTGGCCCGCCTCTTCGACCTGCTGGTGAATCATTATCGCTACGTGGTAGTCGACGCTTCCAGCCGCCTCGATTCCACCACGCGCCTGCTCTCCGACCTCTCGAACGCCGTGCTCATGGTCGCTCAAACTGATGTGGTCTCGCTATGGAGCGCCAGCCGCATCCACGCTTTCCTCGAAGAAGGCGCAGGCCGCAACCGCCTCCGCATGGTCCTGAATCGCCACAAAAAAATTCCCGGATTCACCGACGAAGATATCGAACAAGCCACTCGCTGCAAGGTCTTGTGGAAAATTCCCAACGCGTTTGCCGCGATCTCACCCGCCATCGATCACGGCACGCCGGTAGTTCTTCAGGAAAATCAGGAAGTAAGCCGCTCCTACCGCGCCCTGGCAGCGGCGTTGGCCGAGGCCTCCTCCACCCAGGATGGCGGACTCGATCTCGTCTACGCCCAGGAAAAACCCGACGCCAAAAAGAAAGCCCCCGGCCGCCTGGTCATAACACCGGCCCGCGCCGGCCAGTAGATAGTACAGAGTATCCAGTACCTAGTACCCAGAAGAACGCTTTCTTTCTAGGTACTGGGTACTAGCTTCTCGCTTTCTTCGGAAACATCTTCAACACCACCTCGTGCGCATGCGAACTAACCTTCTTCGCCCCATCGCTGGAATTCTCGATGAGCGTTCCCTTCAGCACGTAATAAGCCTCGTCCCTAGGATTTTTCCCCTCGCCCCGTTCCACTGTGCCGTTGAACTCGAACCACACCGCGTGCACCGTTTCCGTGATGAAAGTCAGCTTGTTGCCGTCCAGTTTCCCGCTCTTGAAATACTGATCGAGAAACGCTCCTTTGTCGCTCGCGCCATCTCCATATCGCGAAACAAATCCCGTAACCCGGCCTTCATCTTCCACAGTAATCTGCACGAACTCGCCGTCTTCCAAAAAGCTGTGCACGAAGTTACACGAAGGGGGACAGCGAGACATTTCCTTCGTGCAACTTTGTGTCCTTGGTGGTTTCGGTTTTGGCGTCTAATCCGACCAGCGCGTCGGCTTGCGGTCCCAGCGATGTTTTTTCAGTTCGGCGAGCAGGCCGGAGTCGAGCGGGCCGGCGTCACTGGCGGCGACGTTTTGGCGCACGTGTTCGGGGCTGCGCATGCCGACAATCGTCGTGCTCACTGCGGGATGAGACAGGATGAAGCGCAGCGACATTTCCGGCAGGGTCATGCCTGTGGGCAGAATCTTCTTGAGCTTGTCGACGCGTTGCATCGTGTTCGCCAGATTCTCCGGCCCAAAGTACCCGGAGCGCCAATCGCCCTTGGGAAAGCGGGTTTCGAGCGTCATCTTGCCGCCCAGGCTGCCTTCATCAAGAGGCACACGCGCGATTACGCCTATGTTGAGCTGCTGGCAGAGAGGGAGCAGTTTGTCCTCTGGCGCCTGATCGAAGATGTTGTAAATCACCTGCACCACGTCGACCAGCCCGGTGTGCAGAGCCTTGATGCCATTTTCCGGCTCCCATCGGTTCAGGCTGAGGCCGAAGGAGCGAATCCAGCCGCCGTCTTTCAACTTCTCGACCGTCGAGCGGAATTCGGGGTTGTCGGTCCAACTGTCATCCCAGACATGGAATTGCAACACGTCAATGGAGTCGACGCGGAGCTTCTTGCGGATCTGGTCGGCGTATTTGAGGACGTGGTCCGGGGAAAACACGTCGTCGTATTTGTATTGCGGGAGCGCGGGCCACTTGTCGTTGGCCGGAGGAATTTTCGAGGCGGCATAAAGGCACTTCTTGTTGCGCGCCATGGTTTCGCCGAGCAGGCCGTCGCTCTTGCCATTACCATAGGCCCACGCGCTGTCGAAGAAGTTGCAACCGGCGTCAACGGAGAGTTGCAGCGAATCGAGCGACTGCTGGTCGTCGGAGCCGGTCCAGCCGCTCATGCCCCAGAGTCCATAGGCGATGTCGCTGACATCAAATCCGGTGCGGCCCAGCTTGCGGTATTTCATGAATGCCTTCCTCTGGATGAATTTGATCTTTCTAGAAGCACGTTTACTCGCGGTGACATCGTAGCAGTTTTGCGGGATACTCGAAACGCTGGATGCGCCGGATTTCTGACTGCTGATTTTTCGATGCGAAGTATCGAGATTTTGCGGCCTCCGGATCGCCCTCGAAGTGCTTCAATACAAGTAGATCATAACGATTTTGGAGGTCTCCCCATGAAATCAGATTATCTTTCTCCTTTGACGCCGGACTATTGCCAGGAAGATCCAAAGGTGCCTTCGTCTCGTTTGCAGGATGAGAAAATATCGGACGATTCGGGCGCGGAAACAAAGACCAACAGCGCTCTCGCGCCTGCCGGGTTGAAGAATCCTTTCTGGAGCAAAGCCAGTTAGCGCCTAACGCAAGATTGGCAGGCAGAGACACGGCTTGAGGGCGAAAGGCAGCGCGGACATTTCCTGCAGCGCGGGGTGAAGTTGCGCGTCGCGGCAGGGCTCTAGCGTGATGACGAAGGGCAGAGCGTTCTTGTCGAAGCCGGGCTTTTGCAGGACGGCATCAATGTTCAGTTGATGAGCCGACAAGATCGCGGCCAGGCCCGCGATGATGCCGGGCTGATCTTTCACCACCAAACGCAAATACCAGGGCGTTTCAAAATCACAGCTTACTTTAGGTGACGCGAACTGCAACGCTCGTCGCGGGCGAGGTCCAGCCGCGAAACTTTCCGCCACCGCCATCAAGTCTGAGACGACCGCAACGGCCGTGGGATCTCCTCCCGCGCCCGCGCCCAGGAAGGCCATGTCGCCGCCGTATTCTCCCGAAGTCAAAACCAGATTCAGATTTCTCTGCACACGTCCGAAAGGCGAGGACTCGGGAACCAGGCTGGGGCCGACCTCGGCAAACAACGTCGAGTCCTTCAAATCGGCGCGCGAAATTTGGCGGATGGTGCAGCCCAACTCGGCGGCATAATCGAAATCGACGGCATCAATCGGGCGAATGGTGCGGGCGCGAATGTCTTCCGGCGCAACGCGGACTTGCAGTCCGGCCAGCGCCAGGATGGCAAGCTTGGCGCGGGCGTCGCCGCCGTCAAGGTCTTCACTGGCGTCGGCTTCGGCATAGCCGCGAGCCTGAGCTTCTTCGAGAGCCTCACTGAACGGAATACGATCACTCTCCAGCCGGCTGAGAATGTAATTGCAAGTGCCGTTCAGAATGCCGGCAATGCCGTGCAGGCGGTCTCCGCAGAGGCCGGTGCGTAGCGCGGGGAGGACTGGAACGCCGCCGGCGACCGACGCTCCAAACTCAAGCTGGCAGCCTTGGGCGCTCGCAAGCTGCAACAACTCCGGACCGTGGCGGGCGATGAGCTGCTTGTTGGCCGTCACGACCGATTTACCCGCGTTCAATGCACCGCGCACCAATTCTTCCGCCGGGTGGAGCCCGCCGATCAGCTCGATGACAATATCGGCGTCGGAGTTGAGAACAGTTTGGATGTCTTCGGTCCAGATTATGTCGCCCGGAATCCACGATTGCTTCTTGCGCTCGAAGTTGCGATTGCAGATGTGGGTAAGGCGAAGGAAATCGTCGTTGCGTGCGTAGAGAATCCGGGCCACCGCGCTGCCCACGGTTCCGAAGCCTACGAGTGCAACACTGAGCGCGGGAGGGTGCTCCCGTGAAGTTGGGGCGGAATCCGCGCCTCGTGGCTGTTTTGGATGAGTCTTTGGCACAAGAATAGAAACTCCTTTTTATCATACGTGTTTATCATGCGTGGACTGGCCACCTCCGCGAAGTGTGGTGCGACTGTGCGGGGCGGGCGGCTTGGCAGGCAGAACCCGCATCAAAGTTGATAAGATGATGCGATCCCGCCGCAACCACGGCAAACGCCGTGTTGTGAGCAATCATAAGCGGAACCTTTACTCACGGCGCCTCTTGCCTCTTCATGCCGAGCGCTATGGTCCGCCACCAAAGCCCGGTTATGGGAGGAGAATGGATGATGGGAAAGTTCGTGACTGCGAGTCTGCTGACGCTAGTTGTTGTGATAATGCTGATGGGAGCGCAAGGATTGGCGCAGACTACGCCCGCGGGTCAAACACCTGCGACTCCTGCGCCAGCGGCGCAGCAACCGGCGGCGCAACCACCGGCCGCGCAACAACCTGAGACTGGCCAGGAGCCCGCGGATGAGGAATCCACGCGGCGAAAGGCGAAGGCTCACGACTACAAGAACTGGAACTTCAACGTTGGCGCCGGAGCCAACCTGGGCAGCGGCACTACGAAAACTTATGTGAGAGGCGGCGGCGTTGTCGGCAACGTCGGCGTAGCCCGCAACGCGAACAAGTACCTGGGTCTGCGTGCCGATTTTTTCTATGCAAACCTGCCGCTGCGCGACTCCGCGCAACAACTGGCGCAGGCCACAGGAGCCACCAGCTACGCGTTGGATTTCACGCTTGATCCCGTCATCAACATTCCAGTCACCAAACAGTGGGGCGGTTACTTCCTGGTCGGGCCGGGATTTTATCATCGTTCTGGCAGCTTGAAAGGCGACACTACCGTTCCCGGTTCCCCGTGCAATGGGTTCTGGATTTGGTGGGGTGTGTGCTCGAACGGCAGTATTGCTCTTAACGGCAGCTTTGTGAATTCCACCCAGAACGCCTTTGGATACAACTTTGGTGGAGGCGTAACGCGCAAGATGCCGAGTGGAGTCGAAATCTACGTGGAATACCGTCTTACGCACGGATCGCACAACGGCGTCACCACTGATGTGCGTCCGATCACGCTAGGCTTTCGCTGGTAGGGATCGCGTGATCGGTTATTCCGGATTCGTGCGGTAACTCCAGAGATCTCCAACCCGCTGCTGCAACTGCACGAACGATGCGGCGGAAACGGGGTGCGAAACCGCGGTGCTCGAATTGGCCTCCAACAAAGCTACCTCAACGATTTGGTGCGCTGGAGCGAGTGAGCACGCAGGATCCGTTGCGCTCGCGTTGCCGGTGAGCAGGAGAGCCTGGCAGCGGCATCCGCCGAAGTCTTTCGTGCGCTGGTCGCAACTGCGGCAGGGCTCCGGCATCCACTCTTCTCCGCGAAAACGCTGGAATGAAGCAGACTCCTGCCAGATGAACTTCAGAGTCTGCTGGCGGACGTTTTCGAACTCAAGGCCGGGAATGACTTCCGCGGCGTGGCAGGGAAGGACTTTGCCAGCGGGATTGATGAGCATCAATCTACGTCCCCATCCACCCATGCAGGCCTTGGGAAAGCGCGCGTAGTAGTCGGGGACCACGAAGTCGACGCGGATGCGTCCGGTGAGGCGTTTTTCGGCGGCCGCAACGGCAGCGGTGGCTGTTTCAAGTTGCGCCATGGTGGGCAGAAGTGCGGTACGGTTCTTTAAGGCCCAGCCATAGTACTGGGTGTGGGCGATCTCCATGCGCTCGGGCGCGAGTCGCTCGATGAAGGCGATCATCTCATCGAGGTGGTCGATATTTTGCCGATGCACGACGAGATTTACGGTGAAAGCGATCTTGTGGCGGCGGATGACGCGCGATAGTTCAATCTTGTGCGCGTGCGCTTTGGCGCCGGCAATCCAGTTGGCCGCGTCCTCGCGCGAATCCTGAAAACTTAGTTGGAGGTGATCGAGCCCGGCATCGACCAGAGAGTGGAGACGCGCCTCGGCAAGCCCGATGCCGGATGTGATCAGATTTGTATAGAGACCCGCGGCGCGCGCCCCTGCAATGAGTTCTGTCAGGTCGGGACGGGCCAGGGGTTCGCCTCCAGTGAAGTGGGCGTGCAACATCCCGAGCTTGCCCGACTGCTGGAAAATGTCGAGCCACTCGTTGGTGGAAAGCTCCGAGCTTGTGGCGGCCAGTTCCAGCGGATTAGAGCAATAAACGCAGTGCAGCGGGCAGCGATGCGTGATCTCGGCAATGAGGGCGAGGGGGTTGGGAATCGTCATGTCTGCTGATGAATCATGGACATTCAATAGTCAACAATCCGCTTGTGCCGTAGTTGATCGAGGAACTGGCTGATGTCGGCGCGAATCTTCGCTGGGTCCGCGTCACCGAACTCGGCCTGCAATTCTGCTATGAGTTGACCGAAGGTGCGTTGCCCGTCACAGCGTTCCAACACTTGTCTACCTGTTCCTTGCAACTTGATGGCGCCTTCGGGAAACAGGATTACGCGGTCTTCTTCGCTGCCGCCCCAGCGGCATCCGGCGGCCAAGCGGGGCTGGCATGAGTCTTCTGGGGGCGGCATGCTAGGCGCCCTCGATGCGGAACGCGCCGGGCGGTGGCCATCCCGGCTCAACGTACGCGAAATAAAGCGCGTCGAGCTGCGCCCATAGGATGTCGCACTTGTCGCGCAAGGCCTGGATTGCCAGTTCCTGTTCGGCGCGCGTCTTCGCGTGGTCGTAAACGTAGTTCACGGCGAACTGCGAATCTTCCGGCGCCTGATAAAGTCTGGCCTCGAAATAATCCAGACCTCCTGCCAGCCAGGGATAGTGCTGGCGCAATTTCTCTACGCGCAGCGTGATCAGCTTGGTGGAAAACAATTCCGTCAGCGAGGACGCGACCGCTTCCAGCAGAGTGCGGCTGCGAACGATGTTGATGTATTCGTTCACGGCGAAGCGGGTGGCAGGAAGAACGCCTGTGCCGGCGCGAACTTGCGCCGGATCGAGGCCCGTCGCTTCCGCCAACTTCACCCAACGCTTGATTCCGCCTTCGCTGGTGGCGTCGCCATCATGATCGACCACACGCTTGCGCCAGGCGCGGCGGAAGACCGGGTCGGGGCCGCGCGAGAGAATGATCGAATCTTTGATCGGGATGATGCTTTGATAGTAGTAGCGGTTCAGCGCCCAGGCCTGGAGTTGTCCACGGCTGAGTTTGCCTGCGTGCATCAACAGATGAAAAGGATGCTTGTGATGGTAGCGCTCCTCGCCGGTGGCCTGGAGTTGCGCGCGGAACTTTTCGAGCGAAAGCAGACCGGATTGCGAGGCTGTCTCGGTTTCTACAGGTCGAACTGCCATCCATCCTCCGCGATCTCCCAGCCCAAGTTGCGCACCAAGCGATATTGGGGACTCGTCTCGTCCAGCATGGGATTCGTGTTGTTGATGTGCAGAAATATTTTACGCGGGCGGCGCAGTCCCGCCAACTCAACCAGCGTTTCCTCAACTGGGATATGGCCCATCTGTCGCGCGGTTGCTCCGGTTCTCGGGTCGGCATTCATCTGCATGAGTTCGGTGTTGCTCCAGAATGTGCCGTCGAAAAGCAGCACGTCGCAGGTGTCGAGTTCCGCGAGCAATTTGTCGCTCACTTGAGGCACCGCAGGCATGTAGGCCAGGCGTGCACCAGACTTCGCATGAATGAAGAAGCCCAGGGAAGCTTCGCCGGGGGAGAACTGCGCATGGCGTTCTGCCGTGACATAGGCGGGATAGTGATTGCTCAACGACCACGCGCGGCAGCGGAGACCGGAGTCCGAGCCTTTCGCATTGCACAACGGAAATTCTTCTCCAGATGCAAAATCCGTCCACTTGGCCTGATCTGGAATCCGATGCAGCATGCCGAACATGGAGTTATCTTCGCGGAGAATGCGGCGGACGGAAGCGGTGCTATAGATGCGAAGCGGTTGCAGTTCGCGCAGCAGAAGCAACCCGAGAACGTGATCGAGGTCGGCGTTGGCGAGCGCGATGCCGGCGATGGGTGAATGGCGCACGCTTTGTCGCGGATGCAAGTCCGGGGTAGCTTCGATTTGAGTTCGCAAGTCAGGGGATGCGCCCAGCAGGAACCACGAAAGAGAATCTGCCGTGATCGCGACCAGGGTCTGCGAGCGCGGCTTGCCGTGGAACGTGCCCGCCCTTACGGCGCGGCAATTTAGGCAGGCGCAGTTCCACTGCGGAAAGGAGCCACCGGCTGCGGAACCTAGAATCTTTACTTGCATCTCTGGTGAGTTTACAAGCTTTCCCGGGAACTTCGGTTAACCACGAAGGGCACCAAGGCTTACGAGGACCGTACTCGGGGCCGGGCAGGATGACAAAACTTGCAAGGTTTCTGCGAATTCAATGCAGGAAGTGTGAAATTCTCTGCAACCTGGGCGCGTATTGCCTGCGTACGCTTCGTTTCTTCTTGCCTTCTCAGGTCTGCCGCTGCATACTGCAAATGGCCTGCGCAGAGCGGGGTTTCGGCTCTCCCTCCAGCCCTCCCTTTAAGCTAAAATCTTACCAGTTGGATCTACCCTCGTCCCACTGAGGCGGCGCAGCGCAGCGGATCGAAATCCCAAATTCTGGCGTCGACTGAAATGTTTTCGACTCCAACCTCGCCTGCCATTTCAGTTCCCGGCTTGCCGCACCAGACGATGCGGAATTGCGCTTTGTTGCCGAGATACAGAACGTCAACCACGTCACCAGGCTTGAGGTGAGCGTCCACGCATTGCAGAGTTGCGCCGCGGCCGCTGATGGTGCGCAGGCTGGCCGGCTGAGTGAAGGGGCGGGAATGGGCGTCCATGCCCCAGATCTGGACGGGAAGGTCAACGAAGACGCGCGACTGGCGGCGCCGATCCATGCGATGCTCCTTAGTTTGTCAAGGGAAGACGTTTCGGGGGTCAAAGCATCGTAGGCGGGCCGGGCAGGGAAACACAGGTAACCTCAGTCACAGGCGGAGCCGTGCCGAAAGTTTGGTTACCCGAAGTGAGCGCGGAAGAAGAGAAGCTAGTCGAGGTCGCCGAGGGAGCATGCGCCCGGACCGCGGGGATCACCGCAGGAGCCGCAAGCGCCAGTAGAAGCCGACGTGCGCATACTGCTCTTGGCGGACATTTCTTTGGTAGACATGGCAAAAACACTGAGTTGCGGGCTCAGCTTCTGGCTCTGGCACTTGGGGCACCTGGCCTTGTCGCGGCCGAAGATCAGGGTTTCAAACTCGTGCTGGCATTGCTGACAGATGTATTCAAAAATCGGCATTACGATCAACTCCCGTACAACTGACTGCTCCTATTAGAATCAATTTGTGGGAACTTCGCAAACCGGGGCGGTGACGCAGTCGCCGCCTGCGTTCGTGCCTTCCGTTTTCCGCCCACTGCGCTGGCTGCGGGGCGGGCATGTGCAGACGCTCGCCGCATTTTTTCTTCCGCGCCGAATTGATCTGGCGGCGGCGGAGCCCCGCTTGGTCGAAGTGGAGCCCGGCATTCCCGTGCTCTGCCATTGTCACTGGCAGAAAGACCGGAGAGCGCTGACGCTGATCGTGGTGCACGGCCTTGAGGGATCGAGCGAATCGCAATACATGCTGGGCATCGCGCGCAATGGCCTGGCCGCGGGCATGAACGTGGTGCGCATGAACCAGCGCAATTGCGGCGGCATGGACCATGTGGCGCCCACACTTTATAACTCAAGCCGTTCGGCAGATGTGGCTGCGGTGGCGCGTAACCTTGTCGAGCATGATGGAATTCCCGGTTTCGTGTTGATTGGCTTTTCCATGGGCGGCAATCTGGTTTTGAAGCTGGCGGGGGAGTGGGGAAGTGACGGCCCGGCAGAGTTCCGCGGTGTGGCTGCGGTTTGTCCGGCGGTGAATCTTGCGGCCGGGGCCGACGCGCTGCATGAGCCCGTCAACCGGATTTATGAATATTATTTTCTGCTGCAATTGTTCCGGCGCTTTCGCCGCAAGGTGAAGTTGTTTCCCGCGAGCTACGACG
>Ga0210403_10005932_pt1 | contig 10295 bp, 10 predicted proteins | sample IncBWC19MmetaG_FD_150863 | JGI IMG/M metagenome (GOLD analysis project Ga0210403, IMG submission 150863) | Forest soil microbial communities from Barre Woods Harvard Forest LTER site, Petersham, Massachusetts, United States - Inc-BW-C-19-M | ecosystem: Environmental > Terrestrial > Soil >... | reverse complement strand
GTAGATCGTAGAAGTGGTTGGCCCGATGTTTTCGGGTAAGAGCGAAGAGTTGATCCGCCGGTTGCGGCGCGCCGAGATTGCGCGGCAGCGCGTACAGATATTCAAGCCGGCGATTGATGAACGTTATGCAGCCAACGAAATCACTTCGCATTCCGGCTTGGGAATTTCTTCGGATAACGTGACGAAGGCCTCCGAAATTATGGACAAACTTTCGCCGCGGACGGAAGTTATCGGCATCGACGAGGCGCAATTCCTGGGCGAAGAGATCGTCGATGTTTGCACCAAACTTGCGAATTTGGGGAAGCGCGTGATCGTTGCGGGACTGGATACGGATTATCGTGGCCGGCCGTTCGAACCGATGCCCCGGTTGCTGGCGATTGCGGAAGAAATTACCAAGCTGCTGGCCATTTGCATGAGGTGCGGAAATCCAGCTGTGCACACGCAGCGGCTCGTGGAGAGCGAAGAGTTGATCGTGGTGGGCGCTGGTGGAATGTATGAAGCGCGCTGCCGGCGATGTTTCGAGCCAAATCCCGCGCTTGCGCAGGAGAAGAAAGACGGTCCGCAGCTGATGATCCGCAATCGCGCGGCCTCCGTCGGTAGCGCAGGGAATTAGCGCCGCTCGTCAGCCGTGTCAGATTGCCTCTCTCAAGTGGTGTCACTCCTTGAGCTTACGGTTGGAATCCTGCAAACTTGCTGGACTGACGGCAAGGCAACTCCACACATCGGACAATCATGATTATTGAATCCAAGGCACCAACGCGGGTTGATTTTGCAGGAAGCACGCTCGATATCTGGCCGCTTTATCTTTTTCATCCCGGCTCGGTAACCTTGAACGCGGCGATTTCGCGTTATGCATCGTGCGTGATTCATACGCATGCGCCGTGGGATGAACGCATAAAGTTGGTTTCGCGGGACATCAAGCGGGAGGAGAGTTTTGCGTCGTTCGCGGCGCTGGTGAAGAACAAAAGATACAAACTGCCGCTGCTTGCGGAAATCGTGAAATTTTTTCAGCCGCATGGCGGATTTACGCTTACTACGGATTCGGAAGCGCCGAACGGCGCGGGAATCGGCGGATCGAGCGCCATGGCGGTGGCGATTTGCGCGGCGTTGGACCGTTACACGGGAGCAGGGAAGAGCAAAGTCGATTGGATTCACATCAGCCGCGATGCGGAAGCAATCGTGATTAACGTTCCGACAGGGACGCAAGATCATTACCCGCCGGCGTTTGGCGGCGCCGCGGCGATTGAACTGCCTCCGGGTGGCGAGCACCGCGTCGAGCTGCGCGTCAACCTGGATGAGCTGGAGCGGCGCATCGTCGTGTGCTACACGGGCAAGCCACGCCAACACGGGATAAACAATTGGGAAGTATTTAAGGCGCAGATTGGCGGCAAACGGTCTGTGCAGAATAGCCTCGAGCGCATCTCGGAAGTGGCCCAGAAGATGCGCTTTGCTATGGAAAAGCCGGACTGGCACGAGGCCGGGCGCTTAATGCGGGAAGAGTGGTCGTTTCGGAAGAGGAATTTGCCGACGATCTCTACCAAGACCATCGATCGCGTTATCGAAGGCGCGCGGCGAAACGGTGCGCTGGCGGGAAAAGTGTGCGGCGCAGGTGGCGGGGGGTGTGTCGTCCTGTTGATCGAACCGGATGCTCGCACGCGCGTGGAAGCCGCTATTGTCGAGGCTGGCGGAGAAGTTCTGCCGGTTACCATTGACCGCCAGGGCGTCCAGGTTATCTCCCGCTAGCCTGGCCGGGGCTCGCGCGGAAGTCAGCACACCCAGGATTCGGTGCTTATAGGCGCTTAGAGGTCGCGCCCTTGCCAGGAGCCTGTCGGGTTGGCTCTCGGGGTGGCTGTTTTTCCCATTTCCTGCATCATAGAAGTTGAGAGATAATTGTTAAACAGCAAGGTTTCGCTGGCCCCCGAGGGGCTGGCCTAGATGGATATGACGACACGGCTTATTCTCAGTTTGATGCTTCTGTTGATGACTGACGCGGACGTTCCGCGCGTCAATAGCCTTCGTCCGCCCGCGCAACCCATCGCCGTTTTTCCTTCTGGCGAAGAGCTTTCTCTGTTTCCCGATACGGTTCTTGACGGGCAAGGGGACTCCCAGACGCCCGCGAAACCGAAGAGCGCGACCCTGCAGGAAACTTCGAAACTTGAACTGATTCGGTACGTTTCTGGCGAGTTCGCCAAGGCCACGAAGTCACTTCCTGCTGGCAAGGAAGGCCTTATCGTTCATGTAGGCAAGCCAATTGAAGCCGAACTGCTTGAGCGCGCGCTTGCGACGCACGGCGCTGCTGTAAACAACGGGGACAAAGTACAAATCACAAAACTGGATTTTCGTGATCACGAAATCATCGTGGACTTGAACGGCGGCGGCCGCGGCAAAAAGCGGCTGCGGGACCGCATCCACATTGAGATGTCCGGCATTCCTACGGCCCAAACCACTTCGGAGCAAGAAGAGAAAGGCCCTCCCGGGCTACAGCCCGGAATGGGTAGTACGATTTATCTGGATTTCAGCAAGCCAGTTCCTGATCTGAGTCCAAACGACCTGAAACAGCTTCTTGCCCCGTTTCTGGATTTCTCGCGGCAACGCTCGGCTTCCGTTCAGTGGGTGGATACACTGCCCCCGGAGATTAAAAAAGCCATTCAGGAGCGCCGGCCGATCGTCGGCATGGATCGCGAGCAAGTCGTAGCCGCCATCGGCAAGCCCGACCACAAGATTCGCGAACGCGACAATCAAGGCAATGACATAGAGGATTGGATCTACGGCCAGCCCCCTTCCAAAACCGTTTTCGTGCGGTTCAACGGCGATCGCGTCACCAACATCAAGCAGTACCCGCAATAAGTTCCGGGGATGCTCCAGACAGTGCTATTCTAATAGCCGGTTGCCTAGGTTTGCAGCGGGTTCGGAGCACGCGAGGAAACCCAAGTGTCGAAGAAAAAAGCAAACCCCGAAAAAATCGTTGATCAGCTGGCTAAGATGGTTTGGGAGCATCTGAATACGCTCCCCGAAGAAGAACAGGAGAGGCGTCTAACCGCTGCAGAAGGTCGAGTGGCTAACGCTTCGCGCGCTGGTAGTCGTCGTACATCTTCATTAACTCGTCGTACCGGACGGTCCCGGGCTTCTCGTCGAGGTCGATAAGGACTTGTTGAAAGAGCGCCTTGTTTCCATTCCGCATCGAATCCCACACTAGCTTTCTCAGGCGCTGCTGTCTTTCCCTCTCCCGAAGATGGGTTGGCCGTCGGCCTCGTTGAGCTTCTTCCTCTCTAACCTTCGAGATATCCTTCTCGTCCGACATTCCTTGTATCCCAGCGGCAACCCCTTCACGAGATCTAATAACCATGGTCGCCCCGCCTGAGAGGCTAGCAAAAAGTAATCGGCAAGTACATACAACGAGCAGATAATCCCTCTGGTGATCCCAAAGCGCGGAATTATGGCGCGTTCAATTTAAGGCCCGCGTTGACTTTTCTCTACGCAGCCCATAGCATTTTATGTTCGGCTCTGTGGTTGTTTCTCCCGTGAGAACCCGCCGCAGTTTCATCCATCCAACGGAGGAAGTATGCCCATCAAGGTAGGCATCAACGGCTTTGGCCGTATCGGCAGGAACATCATGCGCACCGCGCTAGACGACAAGGACATCCAGTTCGTCGCGGTAAACGACATTACGGACGCCAAGACCCTCGCGCATCTGCTCAAATACGACTCCATCCTCGGCAACTTGTCCCACAACGTCACCCACACCGACGACACGATTTCCGTCGAAGGCAAAGCCTTTAAGGTTTTCAAAGTGAAGGACCCGGGCGAAATCGATTGGCCCGGCGTTGGCGCGGACATCGTTGTCGAATCCACCGGTCTCTTCACAAAAGGAGCCGACGCAAAGAAGCATCTTCGCGGCTCCGTAAAAAAAGTAATCATTTCTGCGCCCGCCGATGGCCCTGACGCGACTTTGGTTCTGGGCGTGAACGACAAGACCTACGATCCCGCGAAACACCACGTAGTTTCCAATGCCTCGTGCACCACGAACTGTCTCGCCCCCGTCGCAAAGGTGCTGCAAGACACATTCGGCATCCACAGCGGCACGATGACCACGATTCACTCCTACACCAACGACCAGAAGCTGCTGGATTTGCCTCACAAGGACCTTCGCCGCGCCCGCGCCGCCGCAATCAATATGATTCCCAGTTCAACTGGCGCGGCCAAAGCTTTGCACCTCGCCATTCCCGAGTTGAAGGGTAAGCTCGATGGGTACGCCATGCGAGTGCCCACGCCAAACGTCAGTGTGGTCGACCTCACGGTTTTCGTCGACAAGCCCGCCACCGTCGAGTCCGTCAACGCCGCGCTGAAAGCCGCGGCGAACGGGCCCATGAAGGGAATTCTCGCGTATACGGAGGAAGAACTGGTGTCCGCCGATTTCAAGGGCAACTCGCATTCTTCGATCGTCGACGCCGGTTACACTAAGGTTGTCGGCGACCGCTGCGTCAAAGTTTTGGCGTGGTACGACAACGAGTGGGGCTACTCCTGCCGCTGCCGCGATCTCATCAAATTCATGGCCGCGAAGTTCTAAAGTTTGGGGCGGACCTCGTTCCCGAGCACGGTCCGCCCTTTTTCTTCTCACAAGTCATAAATCTCGAGTAAAAAATGAATAAATTCACGATCAACGATATTGAGCTCCGCGGCAAACGCGTATTCATCTGCGTCGACTTCAACGTTCCGCTGAAAGATGGCGTGGTCTCCGATGACACGCGCATTCGCGAAACGCTTCCGACACTGCGCCTCGCCATTCAAAAAGGCGCCCGGCTGATCCTGGCGTCGCATCTAGGACGTCCCAAGGGCGGTTCCGACCCCAAGTATTCGCTCCTTCCGGTGGCGAAAAAGTTGGAAACACTCATCGGCAAACCGGTTCGTTTCGCTTCGGATTGCGTCGGAGCCATCCCGGAATCCAAGAGCAAGACGCTCGGTGATGGCGAAATTCTCCTCCTCGAAAACGTGCGTTTTCATCCCGAGGAAGAGAAAAACGACGAGATGTTCTCAAAACAGCTTGCCGCTCTCTGCGACGGTGTATTCATTTGCGACGCCTTCGGCTCCGCGCATCGCGCTCACGCTTCCGTCGTCGGCATCACGCGGTTCGTGAAGGTGGCTGCCGCCGGCTTGCTGATGGAAAAAGAGCTTAAGTATCTTGGAAAAGCCCTTACGAATCCCGCTCGGCCTTTCGTCGCGATCCTGGGGGGCGCAAAGGTCAGCGACAAGATCGAAGTGGTCGAAAATCTGATGAACATTGCGGATGCCACGCTTATCGGCGGCGGCATGGCCTACACCTTTTTCAAGGCGCAAGGCTTGCCTATTGGCAAATCGCTCGTCGAAGACGACAAGCTCGATCTCGCCCGCAAAATTCTTGCAGACGCCAAGCAGAACAATCGCCGGCTTTTGCTACCCGTGGACCACATCATCGCCCCAGAATTCAAGGCGACCGCGCCCGCGACGACCGTTGACATCGCCGCCACGCCCCCCGACCAGATGGGACTCGACATCGGTCCCAAAACGGCGGCGGCGTTTGCCGCGGAGATTTCGCGCGCGAAAACCATCGTCTGGAACGGCCCCATGGGCGTTTTCGAGATGCCCGCCTTCGCCCATGGCACGCTGGAAGTTGCGCGGGCCGTTGCTGCCGCGACCGGCGCCGGCGCGACATCCATCGTCGGCGGAGGCGATTCTGTGGCGGCCGTCCACCAGTGCGGCGTGGCTGACAGAATTTCTCATATCTCGACAGGTGGCGGCGCTTCGCTCGAATTCCTGGCGGGCGCCAAGCTGCCCGGCGTGGAAGCTTTGACCGACGATCCCTCCAAAATAGTTGTGATCGAAAGCGGCAAAGTGGCCCGCCGCCGCGTTATCGCCGGTAACTGGAAGATGTTCAAAACGCGGACGGAGACGGAAGTATTCTTCTCTGCGTTTTCCTTGCTCGTGGACGGCATCACGCAGTGCGATATCGTCATCGCTCCACCATTCACATCCTTGCAGGTCGCCGTCGAAGCCGCCCGCGGCACGCAAATCGCCATCGCCGCTCAGGATGTTTTCTGGGAAAAAGAGGGCGCTTTTACCGGGGAGATTTCTCCACAAATGCTCGTCGAAGTTGGCTGCCGCTATGTGATTATCGGCCACTCCGAGCGCCGCCAATTCTTCGGCGAAACCGATGAAACCGTGGCCAAGAAAACGAAAACCGCCCTCGCCGCCGGCCTTACTCCCATCGTGTGCATCGGGGAAATGCTCCATCATCGCGAGGGAGGGCAAACCGAGCAGGTCTGCCGGACCCAATTCCTGAATGGCCCGGGTTCGTTGACCCCCGATGAATTCTCCCGTATTCTGATAGCGTACGAACCAGTGTGGGCCATAGGCACGGGCAAGACGGCCACCCCGGAAATCGCCGCGGAAACTCACCGCCTGATCCGCCAATGCGCGGCGGAGAAGTTTTCCGCTGCTCACGCCTCCGCTTTGCGGATTCTGTACGGCGGAAGCGTCAAGCCCGACAATATTCAGGGATTGATGGCGCAGGAAGAGTTGGATGGTGCGCTCGTAGGCGGGGCGAGCCTCGACGCAAAATCATTCGCAAACATCGTTAAGGATTGCGCAGGGAGATAGAAATGCCAGGTTGGATGAAGTGGACAGTCGCCATTCTGATTGGTTTGGCAATCATCGTTGTGGGGTTCCGTTGGGCGGGGCCGCTGCTCAAGACTTTCTTTGTAATGAACTGCCTTGTCTTGATTATCGTGGTGCTTCTGCAAAGCGGCAAGGCAGCTGACCTCGCAGGCGCTTTTGGTGGCGCTGGAAGCCAAACGGCGTTTGGTCCACGCGGCGCCGCTACGATCCTTTCCCAAGCTACCACTTGGTGCGCCATCATGTTCATGATCTGCGCCCTCGCGCTGGTGTTGCGAACAGACCAAGCCGCAGTGCAAGGCGGCTCGGTGCTGCAGCAAGTCTCCAAACCCGCGCCCAAGAAGACACCTGCAACGACTCCGGCCACGCCGGCGCCAGTCCCGCAGTCTTCCGCGCCGCAGAGCAATCCGCCTGCTACGAGCACCACGCCGGCGGCAACGCAACCCGCTCCAGCGCAGCCGAAAAAGCCGTAAGCCGGTCTTCGTATATTTTTGTGTGCAAGGTTTTGTAGTGGCCGGGCTTGCCCGGCCCTTTTGAAGTTTTCCTCGGTGAGGTATCTCGCTTGCGGGCTTATTCGCCCACAGCTAGAATATACTCCTCACCTCTGTGCGGTCGTGGCGGAACTGGCAGACGCACCAGCTTGAGGGGCTGGCGGTAGCAATACCGTGGTGGTTCGAATCCACTCGACCGCACCAAATTTTCAGAAGGAAAATTTGCCCTGAGCGAGCGAAGCGAGTCGAAGGGCTCCCCTCTTTCTTTCCCAAAGGGCTGGTGTACCTACCTATTGATCTGCGAAGACGGCTCATACTACGTAGGCAGCACCAACGACCTCCAGCAAAGAATCCAAGACCATGCGCACGGAAAAGGTTCTGGCTATACAAAAGACATCAAGCCGGTAATCCTAGCCTGGTACGAATCCCACCCCAATCGCGAATCCGCCCAATCCCGTGAGCGCCAATTAAAAAACTGGAGCCGCACCAAAAAGAATCACCTGGCCCGTGGCGACGAACCCGCATTCCAATTCGGAGTCCGGCCCTGGCTCCACTTAAACTGAAAGTCATTCCTTCCAACCCGCTCAACTTCCAAATTTTCAAAGGAAAATTAGCTGTGAGCGATTGATCTTGCGCTGCTCGCATGAGTGCTCAGGATTCGGATCCGTGCGGCACCACCACGTCCTTCGCTCCTGACGGCAAACTGGGAATAAGCCAACGAAACAGGATGGTTGCCGCAATTCCTCCAACAATTTGCGCCACCACGAATAGAGGGACATCCAAGGGCCGAATTCCCGCGAAGGTGTCGCTCAGGCATCGCGCGATGGTTACCGCGGGATTGGCGAAAGAAGTCGAAGCAGTGAACCAATACGCAGCGGTGATGTAGCTCCCGACCGCGAACGGCACAACGTTGGACCGTGATCTGGAGCATCCCCAAATTACGGACAAAAGCCCGAAAGTCGCAATAAACTCACTCAGGAATTGCGCTGGTCCGCCGCGGACATGGCGTGATATCGATATAAGTGGAAGCCCAAACATCCCGTGCGCGGCGACTGCTCCGCAAACTCCGCCGGAAATCTGAGCGGCAGAGTAGGGAAGCGTCTCGGCCCAAGCCAGGCCGCCTTCCATCGCGTCCGCCAAAGAAACCACTGGATTGAAATGCCCGCCGGAGATGGGGCCGAACGTCAGTATGAGCGCCACGAGCGCGGCGCCAGTCGCGATTGTATTTGCCAGCAGAGCCAAAGCGACATTTCCGCCGGCTAGCCTCTCCGCCATAATCCCCGAGCCGACGACCGCGGCCACAAGAAAGCCCGTTCCCAGAAATTCCGCCGCGAGGCGTTTGAGCAGACTCGATTTCATTGTTTACCGATACGGTCGACTTCTGATTGGATCGCCAGTTTGTCGAGGCTCTCGAAAGGCAACGAGAGCAATAAACTGATCCTGCGATCGAGCACGAGGAATGCCTCGCGAAACGCTCTCTGAATTTGTTCCGGAGCGCCCTTCGCTTCCGCGGGATCAGCGACGCCCCAATGCGCCGTCATCGGCTGGCCGGGCCAGATGGGGCAAACTTCCTTGGCGGCGTTGTCGCATACCGTGAAGACAAAATTCATTTTCGGCGCCCCCGGCTTCGCGAACTCGTCCCAATTCTTGCTGCGCAAGCCATTGGTAGAAAAACCCGCCATCTCGATCTGCTTCAGCGCTTCGGGCCGCACAATTCCAGATGCATGACTCCCTGCGCTGTAGGCTGTGAAAGTAGGCTTGCCCTTATTGCTAAGAATGGCTTCGGCCATGATCGACCGTGCCGAATTTCCAGTACAGAGAAACAAAACATTGTAGTGGGCTGGCATGACAACGCTCCCAAGATTTAAATCGGGTAACGGGATATTAATTGCAACAAGTCGGGCCGCAGCAACTCGCTGGAGCTTTCGCGGACACCGGCTTAACCGCTCTGACGAACGCGCTCAGGAACTTGCCATCCACCTGGGGAGCGAGTGAGTCGACATCCAGCCCCTTTTCCGAAAGAAACTCGCGCGCATCTTCCACCCGATAAATTCGCGTGGGCTCGACTTCGATCTGCTCGAAACCCGCCGCGCCCAGCTTGTCCCGATATTCCGTTTCTTCCAAAGCGCCCGCCACGCATCCCACCCACAAAAGCATGCTCTGCCGAATTTGCTGTGCGACTTCGCCGCGCGTAACCACATCCGACACCGCGAACCGCCCGCCGGGTTTCAAGACGCGAAACGCCTCTCGCAAAACGGCATCCTTGTCCGCGGAAAGATTGATCACGCAGTTCGAGATGATTACATCGACGGAATTGTCGGGCAGAGGAATGTGCTCAATCTCACCGCGCAGAAATTCCACATTTTCAGCGCCCGCTTTGCGCTTGTTTTCATTTGCCAGCGCCAGCATCTCATCCGTCATGTCGAGACCATAGGCCTTCCCGGTAGGTCCCACTCGGCGCGCCGAAAGCAAAACATCAATCCCACCGCCCGACCCGAGGTCGAGCACCACTTCTCCCGCGTTCAGTTTCGCCAATGCCGTTGGATTGCCGCACCCGAGCGAAGCCTGCAGCGCCTTCTCCGGCACTTGATCCATCTGCGCCGAATCATACAAATTGGAAGTAATCGGATCGCACGAGCCTCCGCTCACCGGCGCCGCTCCGCAACAGGAACTCCCGCCCGCACCCGCCCGCAGCGCCGCTTGCCCATATTTCTCCTTCACAATTTCCTTGATGTCCGTGTTCTCGATATTCGCTTTTTCCATCTTGTCCTCCACCACGCTGTAGGGGCGGGGCTTGCCCCGCCCGCTTGCCCTAACGGCAAATTTCAACAATATCCCGCGGCCGCAATGCCTTATTCCGTGTGCAACACTCCGAATAAAGAAACTGCATCAATTCCTGAAGCATTTCCGTGTTCGCCGTATACCGCAAGAAAGTGCTTTCGCGTTTTACCTGAACCAGATTCTCATTTTTCAATTTGTCCAAATGGTGGGAAAGCGTCGAATTCGGAATTTCCAGCTCTTCCTGAATGCCGCCGACAACCAGCCCTTCCGGGTGGGCCGAAAGGAGCAGCTGCATGATTCGCAGGCGCGGCTCCGTACCCATGGCCGACAACATATCGGCAAACTTGGCCACTTGTTCCGTGCTTTTCTTGTTTT
>Ga0210403_10005931_pt1 | contig 10295 bp, 5 predicted proteins | sample IncBWC19MmetaG_FD_150863 | JGI IMG/M metagenome (GOLD analysis project Ga0210403, IMG submission 150863) | Forest soil microbial communities from Barre Woods Harvard Forest LTER site, Petersham, Massachusetts, United States - Inc-BW-C-19-M | ecosystem: Environmental > Terrestrial > Soil >... | reverse complement strand
TTTCGCACAGCACTCTTCGCCTTGAATGTTTCTCTTTCATCCGTCAGACAGGATTCGTCCGTCGATATCTGTGTTTCACTATAACTTCAGCGCCGCAATCTTCTTGAAATCCGCCAAAAATTCTGCCTGCTGTTCGTGCCGCGCCTCCTCATCTGGCGCTCGCAAGATCGACGATGGGTGCACTGTCGCCATCACATAACGCGCCAGCGAGGATTCCAGCAGTTCACCACGATGCTGTGTAACACGAAACGCCCGCCCCAGCAGTCCCTGCGCCGCAGTCGCGCCCAGACAAACGATCAGCTCTGGTTTCAACGCCGCAATTTCCGCATCCAGCCAGGGACGGCACGCCGCAATCTCCCCACCACTCGTTTTTTTATGAATCCGCCGTTTCCCCCGCGGCTCAAATTTAAAATGTTTCACCGCATTTGTGAAATACACCTTTTTCAGATCGATTCCCGCTTCTTCCAAAGTGTTTCTCAATAATTTTCCGGACGGCCCCACAAATGGCTCCCCCCGCAAATCTTCCTGATCTCCCGGCTGCTCCCCCACCAGCATGATCGACGCGTGCGGATCGCCTTCACCAAAAACCGTTTGCGTCGCGTTACGCCAAAGGTCGCAGTTCCGGCAATGCTCCGCTTCGTGAGCCAATTTTTTCAGAGAGCCGGAAAGCGCAGGCAATTCCCTCGAGCCAGCAGATGTTTTAGAACGGGTCGTCATGCCACGTAGATGCGGGCCCAATCCAGAAAGTTGACAAAAGCCAAAGGCGGCGCGAGAATGGCCATGGAGAGCGAACAAAAAGCGAAGAATACTCTCCATCGCCTCAGGCTTCCATGCGTCCTACTTCTGCCACCTTACGTCTCCAAGTTGAGTCCGCTCTCGCTGGGCGCGTTGCTTCTCCGTTTCGTTTGCGCGAGCCGGAGCCCACCCCCACCGCCCCGGTCGGCATATCCGCCCTGGATGAAAGCACCGGAGGTCTGCCACGCGGCAGCCTTACGGAAATTTATGGACCTGTCTCCGCCGGCAAAACTTCCATTCTTCTTTCCGCGCTCGCCGGGCGCACTACCAATGCCGAAGTATGTGCGCTGGTCGATGCCCAGGATGCGTTCGATCCCAGCCGCGCGCAATCGGCTGGAGTTAGTTTGCAACGACTGCTGTGGATTCGTTGTCGCGGCCTCGATCAAGCCTTTCGCTCCACGGATTTATTGCTGCATGGCGGAGGCTTCGGCCTCATTGCCATGGATTTAAGCGATGTTCCTGCGCGTCTGGTACGCCAGATCCCGCTGAACGTCTGGTTTCGTTTGCGCCGCGCGGTAGAAAGTACGCCAACAATCCTGCTGGTCCTGTCGCAAGAGTCCAACGCGAAAACATGCGCTTCGCTGGTGCTTCGTTTAGAAAAAGAAAGCGCCGCATGGTCATTACAATGCCGGAAAAATGTCAGCCGTATTGTGCACACGCCCAGTTGTTTGTTGGACGGCTGGACCACCGCCGCAGAAATCGTTCGTTCCCGCATGCAACGCGCATCTTCTTTTCCCCATCACGAGCGAACCAGAGCCATAGCTGCATGCGAAGACAGCAAAGACCGCGTCCGATTTGCGCTGGGTTCCGCTTCCATTCCGCTCCCCGCTCGTCACAGTCAAAGTCAGGCTGAACCCGCGCGCGTCATCCCATTCTCTGAACTCGAAAAAGAAAGGATGCAGAACCCCGGTTGAACCATTTCCTTTCCAGCACGGGCTTCGCTCACAACCGCAATGGCGTTCGGTGCTATTTTCGTTCCCAATTTCACAGTGCAAGCCGTTTTGCGCTCTGAACCCGAACTCGGAGTTCGCCCACTCGTACTGATTGACGGCCCACCTCCCACCTATCGCGTCGTCGCACTCAATCACCTGGCTGCTCTTTTAGGAGTAACCGTAGGCATGACCAAAGCCGCCGCCACTCAGTTTCCCGGCGTGGAAATTCGTCCAATCGCGAAAGTGCAAGAAGTCGCCGCGCATTCAGCATTGCTGGATGTGGCTTGGTCGTTTTCGCCACGCGTAGAAAACACCGCACCTGACACGGTTCTCGTCGATCTAAGCGGGCTCACCACACTGCTCGGCTCCTACGAAAATATCGCCACGACTATCGTCTCGAAGTGTTCAGAGGTGGGACTAACCGTTCAGGTCGCCGTCTCCGCCAATGTGGAGACTGCACGCGTGGTCGCTCGCGCCTTGCCGGGAGCAACCGTTATTCCCCAAGGCCACGAAGCAAAATATCTCGAGACCTTGCCGGTAACCATGCTTTCTTTGAGCCAGGAACTCTCCGAAGTTTTCGAACGTTGGGGCGTGAAAACCTGCAAAGCTCTCGCGTCTCTCCCCGTGATCTCCCTTTCCGAAGGTGTTGGCCAGGAAGGCGTGCGTTTGCATGCCATCGCTTCGGGAAAAGGCATGCGCTCTCTAGTCGTCGCGGAACTCGCCCACTCGTTCGAGGAATCTCTTGAGCTCGATGATGTTGTCGAAGAATTAGAGCCGCTCTCGTTCCTTCTTGGCAGACTCCTCGATCAACTTTGTGTTCGCTTGGTAGCCAGGTCCCTCGCCATTCGCGCTGTTCATCTGCAATTTGAATTAGAGCCGGCATTCGAGGATGCATTCGATTCAGCAAGTGAATTTGTGCGCACCAAGCAGCTTCCCGGCACCTATGCGCGCACTCTCGAATTGCCGATGCCCTCGCGCGATGCGAAATTACTCTTAAAACTTGTGCGTCAGCGGTTGCAGTCGACTCTTCCCAAAGCGCCCATTCAGAAAATTCGTATGACTGCCGAGCCCGCACATACGCGTGTCACGCAAGGCGGCTTGTTCGTCCCCGAAGTTCCAGATCCCGAAAAGCTGGAACTCACCATCGCGCGTATCGCTAACGTGGTTGGTGAAAACAATGTAGGCTCGCCGCAATTGGTGGATTCTCACCGTCCCGACTCTTTTCGCATGCAGCGATTTTCTGTTCCTCCCACTCCGTCGCCGGCCCTCGAAACAAAATCAGAAACGAAAATTGCCTTTCGCGCTTATCGTCCGCCAGTTCTCGCAAAAATAAAATTGCGCGGCGCTCGTCCCATCCACGCTGATTTTCTTGGTCGCTCCGGAGATGTGATTAATGCTTCCGGTCCGTGGCGCACCTCCGGTGATTGGTGGGAAGACGATCCATGGCAACAAGATGCGTGGGATCTCGAACTCACTTTCCCCTACGAAACGCCTCCGGCACAGGGTCTTTATCGAATTTGTTTCGATTCGCGTCAAAAAAAATGGTTCGTTCAAGGTGCTTACGATTGATGTACATCGAACTTCACGCCCGTTCCGCTTTTAGTTTTCTGGAAGGTGCTTCTACGCCTGAAGACCTGATTCGCGCCGCCGCTATCCACGGTATGCCGTCGATCGCCTTGCTGGACCGCGATGGACTCTACGGCTCGCCGCGATTTTACCTAGCCGCGCAGAAACTTAAGCTGACAGCTCACATCGGCGCAGAAATCACCTCCACCACCGGCGGCCGCTATCCTTTATTAGCAACGTCGCGCCAGGGCTACCAAAATCTCTGCCGCCTGGTCACTTGCATGAAGATGCGCGCCAAAAAAGGGGAAGGAGCGGTTGCGCCAGATGAATTGCGCGATGCCAGCCAAGGCCTGATCTGCCTGACCGGTGGAGATGAAGGCCTTTTGTCACACGCACTAACAATCGGCGGCGCAAAGAACGGTGAAAAATGTCTCCGCGAACTGTACTCAATCTTCGGAAAAGAAAATGTCTACGTCGAAGTGCAACGCCATTTTTCTCTGCAAGAAGAGCGCCGCAATCAAGCCGCCATCGAACTGGCTCGCCGTTTGCATCTCCCGTTGCTCGCCACCAATGGCGTTTGTCACGCATTTCCCGACGATCGCCAAATTCTCGATGTATTTTGCTGCATTCGCCATCATCGCGTTCTGGCCAATGCCGGTCGCCTGCTCTCTTACAATTCCGAGCGCTACCTCAAATCTTCCACACAAATGTGCGCCCTCTTTGCGGATCTGCCTGAAGCTATCGCCAACACCGAAGAGTTGGCATCCCGTTTAAAATTCATCCTTAGCGATCTTGGCTATCAGTTTCCCGTCTATCCCACGCCCAACAAAGAATCGCAAATCAGTTTTCTGCGCGCGCGTACCCAGGAAGGGATGCTGCACCGCTATGGCACCGGCAACGAAAAAGCCGAACAGCAAATTCTTCACGAACTCTCCGTAATCGAAAAACTCGATCTCGCTGGCTATTTCCTCATCGTTTGGGACATGGTTCGTTTCTGCCGCGAAAAAAACATTCTCGTGCAAGGCCGCGGCTCGGCAGCCAACAGTGCCGTTTGTTACGCGCTGGGCATCACCGCCGTCGATCCCGTTGGTATGGGCCTTCTCTTTGAACGCTTCCTATCCGACCAGCGCGGTGAATGGCCCGATATCGATCTCGACCTTCCCAGCGGAGATCAGCGCGAACGTGCCATCCAATATGTTTACGAACGCTACGGAAAATTAGGCGCAGCCATGACTGCCAACGTCATTACCTATCGTGGCCGTTCCGCGGCCCGCGAAATTGGCAAGGTACTCTCCTTCGATCCGGAAACATTGAATCGTTTAGCCAGGCTCGTCAGCGCGTGGGAATATACTGACTCAAAAGACACGCTCACCCGTCAATTCCGCGATGCCGGCCTTGATCTAGAGCAGCATCGCATCCGCAAATTCTTCGAACTCTGCCAGAAAGTTCAGGATTTGCCGCGCCATCTTGGCCAACACTCTGGCGGCATGGTCGTTTGCCAGGGCCAATTGGATTCGGTCGTGCCGCTGGAGCCGGCCAGCATGCCCGGTCGCGTTGTTGTGCAATGGGACAAAGAAGATTGCGCCGATATGGGCATCGTGAAAATCGACTTGCTCGGATTGGGCATGATGGCGGTGCTGGAAGATACGATTCGCCTCATCCGTGACCACAATCGCGAAGAAATTGATCTTGGTCATTTGCCCGCCAACGACGAAAAAGTGTATTCCACGTTGCAACGTGCAGACACCATCGGCCTGTTCCAGGTGGAAAGCCGCGCGCAGATGTCTTGCCTCCCGCGCCTCAAACCCCAATGCTTCTACGACATCGTTGTCCAGGTGGCCATCATTCGACCCGGACCCATCGTCGGCAAAATGGTGCATCCTTATTTAGCGCGCCGTCAGGGTCGCGAGCCAGCCGAAAGTCTTCACCCTTCGCTCGAATCGACGCTTTCGCGCACTCTTGGAGTTCCTCTCTTCCAGGAACAGCTTCTACGCATTGCCATGATTGCCGCCGGATTTTCTGGCGGTGAAGCCGAGGAACTGCGCCGCGCCTTTGGCTTTAAACGCTCAGAAGCGCGCATGAAGGAAGTTGAAATCAAATTACGTCGCGGCATGGAAGCAAATGGAATCACCGGCGAGACGCAGGACAAGATCGTGCACTCCATCACCGCCTTTGCGTTATACGGATTTCCTGAATCACACGCGGCCAGCTTCGCGCTGATCGCATATGCCAGTGCTTTCCTGAAATGCCATTACCTGCCCGCGTTTACCACCGCCATTTTGAACAATCAGCCCATGGGCTTCTATCAGCCGGCTACCTTAATTAAGGATGCGCAGCGTCACGGATTGCGCTTTAAGCCCATCGATGTCACAAAATCTGATTGGGATTGCACCATGGAACCGGGCGCCGAGGACTTTTGCGTGCGCATTGGCCTTCGTCATGTAAAAGGTTTACGCAAGGAAATTGCTCTTCAACTCATCGAACAACGCAGCATCCGTGCGTTCACCTCGATTGATGATTTAAAACACGCTGTCCCGCAAATTCGAAAAGATGAATTGCGCGTCCTCGCCGTCGTCGGTGCCCTGAATTTCATTTCCGGCAAAAAAGGATTCAACCGCCGCGATGCCCTGTGGCAAGTCGAGCGTTCCAGCCGCCCCTCTGGTCCACTCCTGGAAGGTAATGTCTTCGTTGAAATCGAAACGGAAATCGACAGCGACCTCGAGGCGCCCGTTCCCCCAACTACAACTTCATCGCCTCTCACTCCCATGAATCACCACGAACGCCTGAATGCCGATTTTCGCGGCACTGGCTTGTCGTTGGGCCTTCATCCCATGGCTCGTCACAGAAAGGAATTAAATCAGCAAGGAATTTCCCCTGCATCGCATTTGGCAGCATTCCCGGATGGGAAGTTTGTGAAGGTCGCCGGCTCCGTCATTGTTCGCCAACGTCCCGGCACCGCGAAAGGATTTGTATTTCTCAGTCTTGAGGATGAGACCGGCATCGCCAACATCATCATCACCCCGCAACTCTTCGAAAAAAAACACACCACCGTTGTGCATCATTCTTTTTTGCTAATCGCTGGAACACTACAGAATCAGGATGGAGTGATATCCGTGAAGGCGGGAAACGTGGAACCCTTCATTGCTGCCATCGCCGACTTGAAATCTCACGATTTTCATTAGGCTCTTTGCCCCTTCGCTTCTCAGTCTCGATTCGCTTCGACAATATTCCTTTGGCTTTTTCCAGTTCCCGCCGCCGCGCCGCGCTCAACCCTTTTCCGCCGCGATTCAAAAAGTACGTCAGCATCCGCATCCCTGAAGCAGGCCCTTTGGGCGAAACTCTTTTCGAAGCCAGCACTCGCGCAATCGTACCCGCACTCTTTGTGAACAGGCCTTGCGGCGGATGCGTCGAGTCCGTCGTCACATTCTTGACCCAGCGCCTGGAGCCATGCCTGCCAGTAGTATTTCTGCTTTTCGTCCGTGCTGCTCTTGTTTTTGCCATACCGCAAACGTAAAACTCGAAGACAAGGTCAGCAATACCGGATTCGTTGTAACACCAACAATCGCAACCCCATGAAGCCTCACGCTGGCGCCGTGTAATGTTGATCCAGAATCTTTACAATCCGCGATTTGCTTTCTTCCGCAGCCAGGGAACTGTCTTCTTCAATAGCCTTCAGTTCGGTAGCCAACGCCTGATCCTTTATCGCCTCTCGCACCCATTGCGAATAATCATGCCTCTGCAAGTGAAACGCCCACGTTTCATCATCCACACCTTTCGCCAACTGAATGAACATATTCAGATTCTGCGCACGCAAGTTCAGTTTGTTTTGTGAACCGCGAAAATAAAAACTCTTATCTTCCCCAAGTTCCCCCGCTGCATACTTGCGCCGGTGACGTTTCAATTCCAGCTTGGCGGGAGCTACCGTAACAATCTTTGGCGGTTCCACCTCCCCAAACATCCACGTCACAATCTTTCCCGAACGATTCTCGCTGCCGTTTAACGAAAACGGAGGCAACGTCCTTCCCGATCCTTCCACAAACTTATCCACTACTTGCTGCGGCTCCGGCCCAATAATCAAAAGCCCGTTCACCGCTTCCAGCATCGCTCGCGAAACGTGATCCGGATGCACGGTAATCAACATCAGGTTCGGCGGCTCTTTTGGCATCGCCAATTCCACCGGTTTCGATTCTTTCGGCACCAGATGATGCGCCTCATCAATAATGATCCAATGAGGCCGCCCCGTCCGCGCCCGCAATTCCTGCAGCGCCGGAAGCAGTCCCAGAAAAAATGAAGGCCGGTCCGTCAGCGAAATTCCCAGTAAGTTGATGCTCAGCGAATTGTCTGGCTTCTTCAGTACTTCCAAAATCTCAGATGTTGCCGGCACTCGTTCCGGTCCGCCCAACGTAACGAATTGCTCCAGATCATCGTAGTCCCCCTCAGGATCCACGACGCACACTTGATACTTCGCCTCCAGCAGTCTCTCCACCAGTGCCGACACCGTTGTCGATTTTCCGCCGCCTGAGGGTCCCGCAATCGCCACCCTCGTGTCGTACGGTCGCACCCGATATTCCGTTCCAGACTCCTCATGCCCCAGCAGCAACCAATGTCGAGTCAACTTCGGCTCAAGTGACGCTAGATCATCCTTCAGCAGCATCGAAACCAACTCTTCCACGCCGCCGCCGTGATCTCTCTTCGTCACATAATCGGCCCGCTCAATCAGCGAAGGGACGGAATTCGCCACCGCCACGCTGCACTCGCACAAGCTCAAAAATGTGTGATCGTTTTCCGCGTCTCCAACACCCACCACATTGTGCGGAGAAAGATCCAGTTCCTCGAGCGCGGCAATCATCCCCGAAGCTTTGTTTATGCCGGAAGGCAGAATCATCACCGAGCTCTTGTTGAAGATCACCTGCAGCCCCAGCCCTAGCTCGCGAATCACCTGCAACACGCTGTCTTCATGCGGCCGCCACGTTGCCACGATTGCGTGTCCCACCGCCAAGCCAGGAAGTCCGCGCCGCCGGAGCTCCTCCACAAATTGCTGCGAAGGTGGTTCGCACAGCACCTTCGTTTCGCTGCTCGCTGGCCTGTATAACACAGCTCCGTTTTCCGCCACGATTCGGTCGAATAGTTTCTCGGCCTCAGGAAAAACCGCCAGCAATTCCGGCAGTAGTCTTCCTGTTGCGATAATCAACTTACGCCCAGACTTGCGTAACACTTCAAGGGCTGCAACCGTTTCCGCAGACACGCGGCTGTCCGCAGCGATGGTGCCATCGTAGTCAGTCACCAGACACATGTAGCGCATTGAGATCCTAGGTAAGAGAACTGCACCTGCTTCGCAAAGTATCCTCCAAAACTGTTGTGCGCGGCCTCAGTTAATCCGTGTAGCTCGACATGCAGTTCGACGTACTTCGCGCCGCTGAAACTCTAAGGTCTCGGATGAAAAGGATTTTCGGCTGACAGCTAGCCACGCGCGCCCAACCCTTGTAGCTCGGCGCGAAATGGAGGATTAAACGATCTCTCGACAAGCTGCAGTACGTTTTTGATGGTGCGCGTTCGCGCGAACTGTTCGTCCGCCAACGCTCCAATCAGTAACGCCAAAATACAGTAAAGACCCTACTGCTTCCTCCCTTGCCTAGCTGCTAGAAAAGAGCTTCCAGTTCGCATCCTTCCCGGTATGGGAGAGAGACCGCGTTTGCGCGGATGCAGCCGATGACTGAAAACCTTTCTTCTCCCGTGATTTCAAAAAAACAATCCAAGCGCAACGGCGGCAACGGAATCGCGGTCAATGAGCCTCCCGCTCTCGAAGTCATTCTCCAGACTCTCCAGAAAGTCCGTGATGGCGACTTTTCCGTCAGGCTGCCCGTAGTTTGGACCGGCATTAACGGCAAAATCGCCGACATGTTCAACGACATCGTCGCCGCCAATCAGCATATGGCCGTTGAACTCAAGCGATTAGGCCAAGCCGTTGGCAAAGAAGGCAAGACACGTGAACGCGTTCGCTTTGCCGTGTCTCGCGGCGAATGGGGCGAAATGGAAGTTTCGGTGAATACCCTCACCGAAGATTTGTTGCGACCGACCACGGAAGTCACTCGTGCGATCGCTGCCGTGGCTCAGGGCAATCTGACTCGTACTGTTCGCCTCGAAGTTGACAACCGTCCACTGGAAGGCGAATTCCTCCGCACCGCTTCCATCGTCAACACCATGATTCAGCAGTTGGGCGTCTTCACCTCAGAAGTCACTCGCGTGGCCCGCGAAGTCGGAACCGACGGCAAGCTGGGCGGCCAGGCGCATGTGCCCGGCGTCGCCGGAACCTGGAAAGATCTCACCGATTCCGTCAACTTGATGGCCAGCAACCTCACCGGCCAAGTACGCAACATGGCCGAGGTGGCTACTGCCGTGGCCAGTGGCGACCTCTCCCGCAAAATTACCGTCGATGTCCGCGGCGAAATTCTTCAGCTAAAAGAAGCCATCAACACGATGGTGGATCAGTTGCGTTCCTTTGCGTCGGAAGTCACGCGTGTAGCCCGCGAAGTAGGCACCGACGGAAAGCTTGGAGGCCAGGCAGTTGTCCCCGGTGTCGCTGGCACGTGGAAAGACCTCACCGACTCCGTCAACGCCATGGCCGGTAACCTCACCGCACAAGTCCGCAACATTGCGGAAGTTACCACGGCTGTCGCGCGCGGCGACCTCTCCCGCAAAATCACTGTCGACGTGAAGGGCGAAATTCTCGAGCTGAAAGAAACCATCAACACCATGGTCGACCAGCTCAACGCCTTCGCTGGTGAAGTCACTCGCGTCGCTCGCGAAGTCGGCACTGAAGGAAAACTTGGCGGCCAGGCCCAAGTACCCGGAGTCGCCGGTACCTGGAAAGATCTCACCGACAACGTCAACTTCATGGCCAGCAACTTGACCGGTCAGGTCCGCAACATTGCGGAAGTTGCCACCGCGATCGCCAAGGGCGACTTGTCTCGTAAGATCACTGTCGACGTACGCGGCGAAATT
>Ga0210403_10005930_pt1 | contig 10296 bp, 7 predicted proteins | sample IncBWC19MmetaG_FD_150863 | JGI IMG/M metagenome (GOLD analysis project Ga0210403, IMG submission 150863) | Forest soil microbial communities from Barre Woods Harvard Forest LTER site, Petersham, Massachusetts, United States - Inc-BW-C-19-M | ecosystem: Environmental > Terrestrial > Soil >... | reverse complement strand
GCCCAGCACTGACCAGCAGTACGTCCCATGCGCGAAAGCGATAGCAGAAAGAGTGGAAACAAGAACTCCGCAGTACGTGACGGCGTTCGGAGTGACTGAGAAGTGAGAAAGCATTCTTACGAATGGGCGACAGAGCCGGCGATTGAAAGATGTATGAATGCCGTCAAGTACTTTGCCCGAGTGAACAACCAGAAACCGTTCGGCACTCGTAGCGCTCTCTGGCGAGGTGACCGCGACGCCCTCAGGGTGGAGGAGGGCAGAAGAGAAATCGTCGCGGGTCACCTCATGGAACCTTGTGTAAGCAGGTTTGGACCAATCGACAGATCGGATATCAACTAGAAGCAGGTCAGCAAGGGATTGTTTCGTAGTAACCCAGTTCCATGGCACCCAGAGGAATTGGTGGTGAAGATGAGGTTTTAGCGCTCGCCATCCTGACGAAGCGAATGGATCGAAATCTGCCAATTGAACGACGCTGATACGAATCCCAAACTGAGTAGTGCTCCCCACGAGTTGCTGCATGATCCGCTCGCTTAATGCTGCCGGACAGATGAGGAGAATGTCGTTTGCTCCAGCTCGGGCCGCGGTGAGCATGGTTCTCGTTACGAGAGGAACACCTGCAATCGGACGTAGCAGCAGTTCCGCTACTCTTTCTTGGCTTAGAAGGGCAAAGATTTCCGGAATGGCTATCACTGCTTGCATTCGACAATCTCCTTCAGAATGGTCGCAGTCGCGCCACTTGAGGCTGCTTCTCGACCACTGGCAACACGAGAATTCCAGACAAACCAAAGGATGCCAGTCAGCGCCCACAGTAGATCGCGCGCACGTCGAGTCAGCGCGAGTGACAGGCCAAGCAGTGGCGAAAAACCAGTCAGAGCGAATGCAGAAATGGCACCGCCTTCGTCGGAGCCGACCCGCGCGGGAATCCAGCCACTCACCAGCTTCAATGCACGCGTAACTCCGTCAATGGCAACGATGGTGAAGAAGTGGATCGGTAGGCGGAGGGACCACAAAACCACGCTGACTTCGGAGGCGATCAGTACTTGACAGGCCAGGTCGATCCAGAACATGCGACTGACAACTGCGGGGTGATGAAGCCGATAGCTTCGAATGGACTCTTCCAACTTCTCGCCGCGTACAAGCCATGATGGCGCATAATTGCCAAGCGCACGAATTAAACCGGAGAGGATTGGATTGCGGCGCATGATTACAAAGACCATACCCGCCAGCGACAGAAGGGCTGGGATTGCGTGGCAGCGTGCGCCATGCACCGCTACGAAGGGAAGACTGACTATCCCGAAGATTGCAAGCAGCGCTGAAGTAAACCAGTACACTCCGTCATCGACAAAAGTGGCAGTAATCGTTGGCTCAGTTGGTGTGCCAAGAAGTTTAATTTTCATCGGCTCGGAAATGACGGGACCGAGGACCGTGAGATATCCCATGGATTGGGAAGCGAGGCGCACTCCTATTAATTTCGTCGTGTTCACCGATATATGTTCGCCCTCGAGCGACGCCGACCAGGTGATGCTCTGGAGTAGCAGTCGGAGAACACTCAGGGCCAGGACAATCGGTAAAGCAACACGCATCGCCTTCAGTTGCACCAGCATCGCTGAGAATCCAACATGAGCGATCACCCAGGCGAACATTACCAGTGAAACAACGGCCGCAATGAGGTGGCCCTTCTTCATCGGAGCAACCTTGCGTGTTCATTGGCTTGGGCCATGCGGTCGGCAGGAGGGTTCAGGGTGTAATCAGAGTTCTCGATCGTTAACTCTGATTCGCCAAAAATCCGGATTTCACTGGTAGTGCGAGTTGAAGATGCGAACCAGAATTGACCAACCTTCTGATATGTGTGAACGAAGTGGACGCTGCGCACCCAGAAGGAGGGATTTTTTGCAGGCTGGCCTTGGATTTGAACTATGGAATAATCGTTCGCGTCCACCCAAATTTTGCCGTCGATCAGATACTTGTTCTGCGTTTTTGGAACGACGGACAGCACGTACGCCGGTCCAGTCTCAAGAGTCTCCCGTCCCACCATCTGAAACTGGTAGTTGTCGGGTATGAGGCGCGTGCTGGATCGGGTTCCACGGCGGGAAGCCTCAGTTTCTTCGCTCAGGAGTTTGTGGAAGACATGTTTGCGAATCGAGCCCGAACCTTCTTCAGAAACAATTGTGAACTCCTTGGCGCCCGAGCTATCGCAGGAAACACGCACGACCATTTCTGCGTGCCGTTTCTTGTTCACGGCGGTGTACTGGCGAATGGCGGTGTAACCCATCAGTTCAGATTGCCGTTGGGCATCGAACCGCATCATCTTCGCGACGACTTCCTCCGCGGGTGGCAGTGGATCGCTGGTTTGTGCGGACGCAGTCGTAACGGCCGAAATCATGATTGCCAGAGCGGAAAGAGCAGTTTTGATAGTCGATTTCATAATCAGAACTCCAACACGAATTTGCCGTGGAAACTCCGACTCATACCGTTAAAGAACTCGCCACCGACTTGACCCGCTGGATTGACGGTGTTCTGAGCCTTGAGGGCGTTGGCTATATCGGTGACCGTGATGCCTAGCTTCGCCATCTGATCGGGCTTCACCCAGAGCCGCATGGCGTACTGACCTGAGCCGAAAACCTGGGTCTGGCCGACGCCGTACGAGCGCGCGATCGGATCATTGAGATTGATATAGGCGTAATTCGCCAGATAGTTCGAATCGCGAGTGCCGTGCGGTGAATACAGCGCCACCAGCATGAGCGGCGCAGTGGTCGACTTCTTCAACGTGATTCCGTAGTTGTTTACCTCGGGCGGCAACTGACCGTTGGCCAACTGTTGACGCGACTGCGTGAGCAGGAGATCCGTGTTGGGATCTGTTTTGAGGTCGAAATCGACGAGCAACTGCGTCTGCTGGTTCGCCGTGGCGTTCTCTTTCGCATCATGACAAGCGCTCCGCCCTCCTCGAAGCAAACCTCACCATAGTCGGACGAGTGACGGCAGTCGCGATGCGAATCGCAGAGGCACGCGATAGCTCCGCAAAAGGGGTTTCTCTTACCTGAGTGCACATTTCTGGTATTACACCGCCCTCGGGCGTAGCCAAACAGCTGAATTTTGCGGATCGTTCTTCTAATCCTTGACCGTGCGCAGACACTGGAAGAAGTGGTAGTTCCAGGGTGTCAGTTCCACGTAGAGGCCCGGCGACCGCATTCCATCTCCGTCACGTTCGTAAGTCACTCCCGATAACAAGTCAGTCAAATGCCATTTCGTGCCATCGGCATCAGCCCACCTCACTTGGCCCTGGGCTTGCACTGGACAGTCGCTGAGATTGACCGCGATCAGATATCGCTCGTCATCGTTCATCCAACTCCAGGCGCCGCATGGCAGACCGTCCAAGCGGACGGGCAGTATCAAGTCAACGCCAAGACCGGCGCTATCACGGAGCACCCCGCGGGTAAGAAGCTGGACGCGCTCCGCCGCGATTACATCAAGGTCCTTCTGATGCTTGGGCTACGCACGGCGGTGGCGACTCCCGATACGAAAAACGAATCCGCTTTAGAGGACTTCCTGAATGCCTGATGGGAACGAATCTGACCGCACGACGATTTCCGAATCCGAGAACGATTGACGAACCAAAGGTGCGTACCCCACCCGTCAGACAGCGTTGATCGTCTGGAAACACAATGTCCCACAACTCGGGGCGATCACTGCTTGGTGATGTCGATCATGTTGTCGTCCGCATTTCGGTCAATGAGCTTGTTGTAGGGGTCGATTCCGGCAAGCGTGGGCTGCTCGTCGACGATGATCTCAAAGGTCCGGTGCTCTTCCGTGAATTTTTCCTTCTTCAGGTAGAGGGGCTTCTCTTCGTCTTTCTTGCCGCTGAATACGCCGATCTCAATGTAGTCGGCGAGGGGCATGGGCGTCTCTGCGCCATTGCCGTCGGCTTGAGCTTTGTGCGATTGCACTTCCAGCGTGACTTTGAACTTGCCATTCGGAGTCTTCTGCGAAGTGGCGGACACCGCTCGGTTGTCGTAGAGAACGATGCGGTTGAAGCCGTCGTCGACCAGGTACTGGAGCTCGGGCGGGGTCTGTGCGCGGATGGCGTCCACCAGCATGCGTGTGTCAGGGTAGGGGTGGTCGAGAGCATTGGACACGCCGAGCTTGTCCTGGGCGCCGACCTGATTGTCGGCGTTGGCGAAACGATACTGCGTGAGAAAGTTGTGGAGCGCCAGATTGAGCTTGTCTTCGCCGATGTAGTCAGCAAGGGTGTAAAGAATCTGCCCGCCCTTCTGGTACCAGACGTACTGCTCACGTTGAACCAGAGCGAGTGGGGGTTCGTGGCGAATCTCGCCGGCGCGGCCTCGCAGATAGGTATCCAGTTCGTGGCGGAGATAGCGATGCATGAGGTCTCGGCCGTATTTGTGCGCCATGACCTGCAAAGCGGAATATTCGGCGAGACTCTCCGACATCATGTTGGAACCTTCTACGTCGGCGCCGACCAACTGATGGGCCCACCATTGGTGGCCGAGTTCGTGAGCCGTAACGAAGTAGGTGAAGTCAATGTCGGTGGTTTTCTTGACGCGTTCGATGAACCCGATGCCTTCCGAGTATGGAATCGTGTTGGGAAACGATTGCGCGAAAGTGCGGTATCGCGGAAATTCGAAGATGCGGTACTGGGAGAACTGGTAAGGGCTGTAAATCCGTTGATAGTAATCGAGGCCGGCGCGCGAACTAGCGAGCATGTCGTCAACGTCGTAGGGATGCGCGGAGTCGTAGTAAACCTCTAGTGAGACATCACCGCCTGGACCATGGTAAACCTCCTGGCGGGTCTGATAGTGGGCCGAGAGGTAAGCAAAGAAATCGAGGATATGGGTCGAGCCCATGCTGTATTCAAAGAAGTTGCGACCGTTGGCCTGCCATTTGCGCTGCAGGTATCCTGGGGCGACGGCGACCTGATCCGCTGAAGTGCTCACCACAGTGTGATAGGTGACCCAGTCGGACGCGCCCCGGAAGAAGACGTTGTTTACCGAGTGGACAGTGTCGCCGCGGTGAGCCATCTCTTCGAGCGCGGGGAGATGCTCTTCGCGGCGGCGGCGGGGGTCGTCCACCTCAATGTTGGTGTTGTAGCCGACATAAGGGACGTAATCGGAGTCGAAGAAAGTGCCGTTGTAGGCGAATTCTGGGGGCTCGTTGCCGTCACGGAAGCCGCGGGTCTGGTGGCCAACATTGCAGGTAAGAGTGACGGTTTCTCCCGGCTGCAACGGCTGTTCTAGAGCATAGATGGTGTACAGGTTGCGCGGCGCGCTGCTAACGACATGGAACGGCCGGTCGAACTGGAGATGGTTGACCGACTGTTTCTGATCCGTGATGTGAATCTGGGGGATCGGTTGGCTGGTCTTGTTCTCAAGCGTCATGCGCACGCTGCCGTCAAAGGAGCGGCGCTCGGGATAAATGTCGATGGTGGCATCGACTGCGGTGACCTTGGGCTGAAGAAGATTCTCGTACTGTTTGAACTTGCGCTCGTAGTCGGCCTGAATGCCTCGGCGAGCTTTGGAGTCGAGGTACTCGTTGAGAACGTGAGCATTGTAGAAGTACCAGGAGCCAGCTCCCACGGCGATGAGGGCGAAGAGTAGGGCCGCTGGGGCTAGCCGCGGAGCACGCTGAAGGGCAAGGCGGACGCGGGCGCGCAGAGAATCTTCCGCTCCTCGCCGGGCCAGGGCAATGGAGACGACACCCAGCGCGCCGCAGATCCCGAACCAGTAGGCAATCGACCAGAACAGCGCGGGGACGAAGTGTCCATAGCCGTTCATGTCCGAGTAGATGTAGGCTGGAACCTGGCCCACCAGGTAGAGAGTGTTCTCCCAGCCAAAGTTGTAAAGGATGGGCAACAGGACGAACAGGCCGATCACGATGGCGTGGCCCACAAATTTATTCGAAACCACAGTCTGGATAAAGAGCGCGAGAAGGACGAAGGTAAGGACCTGCGGGAAGGTTACGAGGTAGAGTTCCTTGAAGTATTGGAGAAACTCGTAGTGGTAGTAACCCGCCAAAGTCTGCATGAAAATGCCGATCAGCATGGCGAAGGCGAGGAGGATGAGTTCGACTACGAGGATGGCGGTCAAGCGGGAGAGCCAGTCGGTGGACTCGCGCATGGGGAGCGCATCGTGGATGCCGTCAAAGTGGGTGTCGCGCTCGCGCCAAAGCAGCTCCGCAGCGTAGAGGGCGGCGACGATGAAGAGGAAGAGCAGAGCGCTGCCCTCGACCGCCTGAACCATAAGATATGTAACCGGCCAGACATTCTGTTCAGCGACGCGGCCAGCAAAATAGCCGTTGTTAACCCCGAAGGCAACGAGCAGGACGACGATCGCCCAGAACGGTATGTCGCGAAAAATATTCCGCATGCGGAGGCGGGATAGCGAGAGGTACTGGGCGAAGGTGGTAGCAAACGTGAAAGCCTGGTGAACCTGCGGAAGGCCCCCCGCGACAAGAGAGCGGACGGGCCCAGCCTCCGCGAGATCCTGCTCTTTGGCTTTAGCGGCGCGACGCCCCTGCGAGCGTGCGGTGAGGGCTTCCACCGACATGGGAAAAAGCACCCAGACCGAAACCAGCGAGAGAACACCGACGCCGCACCAGAGGAGCCGATTGTAGAGAAACACGCCATTGACAAGTGCGGGAGACCAAGTCACGAACAGTGTGTTTTTCTCGATGACGGTCCAATAACGGGTGACGTCGTTGAACAAGATCAGGCCGATGGGATCGAAAATCCCGGACCAGAATCGTTCGAGCGAGCGAGTGGCCGAGAATACGGTCAGGCCGATGACATAGAACATGAACAGGGCGACACCTTGGAGGTAGACGATAAAAATCTTGCGCGTCAGAGCAGAAACCGCGAAGAAAGCGGAGCCGACGAAGAAAATTTGTACGACAAGGATGGAGAGAAACGGCTGAAGATACGACCAGAGATGATTCGGACCGATGCGGGTATGGTCTGCCCACGGCGCGAGCGTGCCAAAGTAGGTACCGAAGAGTACGCCTGAGAAAGCGAATACTGTGGTGACAAAGGAGCCAGCCCATCGCCCGCCAAGGTAAGCGAACTTGGAAATGGGCTGGGTAAAGAGGATCTGGTAGGTGTCGCGCTGGAAGTCGCGAAGAATCGACGTGCCAAAGATGGCCGCAATCACGATGATCCCGAAGAGCGCGGCACCGATGTCGTTGTAGGCGTTCGCATATGCAGAATTCAGGAGGACTTTGCCATTGCTGTTGCCGATTGGGCCGAAGCTTTCCGAAGCCACGTCGAGAAAAGAAAACATGAGCCAAAGCAAGAAGTACATGTAGGTCGAGATGCTCTTGAAGCGAAACCTCAGCTCGAACGTAAAGAATTCCAAAAAGAGTGCCATGTCAGGCTCCTCCAAGATCAGCGCCTAGTTAGGGCGTTCGGATTGCTGCGACAGGTTGAGGAAGTAGACATCCTCCAGACCGGAATCGACGGAGCGGAAGCCATCGCCCGGCGAAACATCCGAGTGAACTCGAATTTCGTGGCGTCCGCCAACCAGGTGGGTGGAGATGACTTCGAGCTGAGCCTCGATGGTGCGCACTTCGTCGTCGGTAGCGACCACCTTCGACCAGATTTTGCCGTTTAGCGCAGCCAACGTATCGTTGGGAGCGCCTTCCAGCAGCAATTCGCCGGATGCGATGATGGCCATGCGGGGGCAGAGCTGGCGTACGTCATCCACGATATGAGTGGAGAGGATGACGGTTCGGTCGCTGCCCAGCGACGAAAGCAGATTCAGAAAGCGATTGCGCTCGGCAGGATCGAGGCCCGCTGTGGGCTCGTCGACAATGATGAGACGGGGATTGCCGAGCAGCGCTTGAGCAATGCCAAAACGCTGCTTCATGCCACCAGAAAACGTTGACAGTGCCTTCTTTCGAACGTCCCACAGATTAGTCTGCTGCAGGATCGCCTCGACCATCTCCTTGCGCTCGCCTGCTGAGGTCATGCCCTTCATGACCGCGAGGTGCCGAAGCATGTCGAGAGCGGAAATCTTGGGGTAGACGCCGAACTCCTGTGGGAGATAGCCGAGAATGCGGCGGACTTCGTCCTTCTGGCGGAGCACATCAATGCCATCGAGGTTGATCGTGCCCGAGTCGGGATCCTGAAGTGTCGCGATCGTGCGCATCAGCGAACTCTTGCCGGCACCGTTCGGGCCCACCAGACCAAACATGCTGTTGCCAATCGAAAACGATAGGTTCTTCAGTGCCTTTACACCATTCGGGTAGGTCTTCGAGAGATTATTGATCGTCAGTGCCACCGCTACCTCCACGTTCGAGAATGAGTCTCAGACCGCACAAATCTACCAACAAACGCGCGATGGGGAGATATTCTACTACCAACGGAGGGGAGAAACCTTCGTGCCGGCGCCGAGTGACGGACGATCCTGACGTTATTCCAGACCGGTTTCGGCCTGTAGGAAGCTTCACCCGATTAGTGCCGAATAAACGCCCTCGCCCTCACTTTGATCCCGATAGGCCGCACATCCTGCAAGCAAGGTCGCGACGCGACTCGACGATCGGGCCTGCGCCGCCTACCCGGAGATCCGCAATCTTCGCTGCTGCATCGCTCTGACCCTAGACCACCTGCGACCCGTAGACTAGCTCGGCTACTTTTTACCTCAGTTCGTTCTTTCAGGAATTGCAAAATAGTCGTTGGCGAAGCGCCGAACATGCTCGGCCGCAGCATGCTCGTTCAAGGGAACTACCGCGGCCGCGGCGGGTCCGACAATCGCAGTCAGGTCCGTGAGGCTTTGCTGGAATTCGGAGAGTGGCGCTTGCGAAATGACGCCGGCAGCCTCGGCTTCGAGAGACTGCGCAGCGGATAACAAGAAAGGTAGCTTGGCTGCGCGCGCCGCGAGGCTGGCTGCTTCCGGTACCCGCGGCAGCATAACTGGCGTGTCGGTCCTGGGCTGGTCGAGGGAAATAATCTCCTCAAACGTACGCGCGGCTCTGTCCCGCTCGGTTAGATAGTCTGACAAGTCGAAAAGCTTCTTCAGCGTGGCGGGGACTGAGGCGTGTTCGTACTGTGTGTGGTCTACTAGGCTCTTCGCGATGTACGGAGAGACCATGATCGCCGGAACGCGGACGCCGAGCAGATCGAAATTGAAGGGCGGGTCGACGTCGCGATTCACTTTGCCGTCCGGCGACGGAACCCGCGGCTGAGGCGGAAATGCGTGGTCGTAGATGCCGCCGTGTTCGTCCCAAAGGATCACGAGCAGCGTTTGCTCCCACAGCGGAGAGTTTCGCACCGCTTCGTACACATCCGCAATTAGGACATCTCCCATGCTCACGTCGTGATTCGGGTGCTGATCGTTTGCCTTCTTGAAAGCGAAGTCGAAATAGCGGGGCTCAATGAAGCTGTAGTCGGGAAGGCTTCCATCTCTCGCGTCTTCAGCGAACTCATCAAAAAGCCGGAACCTGTCCTTGAACACGTCCCCGCGAAGCCGCTGGAGGGCGAGGGCTTGCGGAATGTCGTGGAAAAAGATTTTCCAGGAGCGCTCCGCGTCTTCTAGGCGGTGATAGATGGTATCAATGTCATAGTCGTATAGCTTGTTATCGATGTTCCCGTCGGAAGTAGCGGCATGCACGAACATGCGGTTGGGCCAAGTCTGGCCCGGCAGCGAGGAATACCAAGAATCACAGACAGCAAATTCGCGCGCTAGAGTCGTGAGTGCCGGGAGCTTGTCGGGACCGAAGCAGCGCATGATCTTGTGCGCGTCCGGGAGCGAGTTGTTGTTTCTATACGAGTAGTTCGCTACAAAGGACATATTGGGTCCGATGCCAGGCAAGCCTGGCGGTTTCGTCCCGCATTTGTACACAGAATAGACCTGATCCAACACGTCGGGGGTCCAGTGGCTAGGATCTTGGACGAGATCTAAGTAACCCGCGTCATCCGAGGCTTGAACTCGCACCACAGGGTTCGAAGCGTCCTCTGGGTTCCACTGAGTCCCGTCGATGCCATTCAGCGTGGGAATCTGGGATTTCATGAAGCCAAGCATGTGGTCAAATGAGCGGTTCTCCAGCATCAGGACAACGATGTGCTTAACGATATCTGCGGGATTCGACATGTGAACTCCTGACCGAAGGACAAGTCTTGCTTAAGACCTAGGCAATATACTGCTTGACCGCACCCAACTGCACCCAGACTTGAACTTGAATAGGGGTGGCGTGGCACGGCCGACGCCACTCACGGGGGATCCGTTATTAGGACGCGATCCACCGCTCGCGGTGATTCGAGCGTCTTCCGCGGGCGTTCAAAGTTTACGC
>Ga0210403_10005926_pt1 | contig 10298 bp, 16 predicted proteins | sample IncBWC19MmetaG_FD_150863 | JGI IMG/M metagenome (GOLD analysis project Ga0210403, IMG submission 150863) | Forest soil microbial communities from Barre Woods Harvard Forest LTER site, Petersham, Massachusetts, United States - Inc-BW-C-19-M | ecosystem: Environmental > Terrestrial > Soil >... | reverse complement strand
CCTGCAAATGGTTGCAAGGTCCCCTTTATCGACATGTTCCAGAATGATTCGTAAAATGTCGACAGGGATCTCGCTTCTGGGCATGGTGTAGATGTCACGTGTCACACATCGCTGATTTGTGACTTGTAGTACCGCCACATGCGCAGCTCGAAAGAAACAACCAGTGGATTCTAATTTCGGCATCCGGATTTCAGAGGGGAGGAATAAGCTGCATATATATCACAACCCAGCTCATTCACCTGGTGAGTTCCTATTTGACCCGGACTCAACAATCAACCAAGTACGAATTCTCTGATCTGCTCGTCCAAGTTTCTTCCAAATCTGCAAGCAAAGTGATTGTCGACGGCGTCAGCACTTTCTAGTTTATGGGTAACGATATCTAGGTTACCAGTCCAGATACTACCAAAACGTCCTCGGTTTGTAGAGACAGATTCGTTACTCTAAGGTTAGTAGTCATCAGCGTTTTAACAATTTTACTTTTTGGGCCTTTTCGCACTTTTTTAAGTGCCATAAGGTGAAAAAGCGGCAAAGGGCAATTTAATTTTTAAAGTCAAGTCCGTTATTTTTAAAAAGGGGGTATTGGCTTTTCATAAGCATAAAAGTGCGGAAAGTTGACGAAAAAGTATCTAAAAGTAACTGTAGCTCAACGTGAAATAGTACAAAAAGTGATCGAAAAAAGGAAGAAAAAAGGGAAAACGACCGCTGTCATTGCCGTCACAACCGCGGGCATTGCTATCGCGGCTGCTGGTACGTTATCGCGGCTGCTGGCATGTTATCGTGGCCCCTGGAAATTGTATCGCTGTATGTTAGTATCCTCAATTGGCAACACGTAGCCAACCCACTTACATCTCCTAAAAATCACTCGATTCATCATCATCATTTGCGGCCTTGCTCGGAGCTAAATCTTCGTCACCATCTTCAAGCTCGAAGTCAGAGTCGGAGGAATCTTCTGGAGTACTATCAGCTGCAGCAGGTACAATGACCGTCTTATCCTTTGCATAGCAGGTTGCCGCTTCCAGGATCTTGTCCCACTGGACGTCATTCAACTTCTTGACAAGCTTCAGAATCTTTGATGTGGTCTTGACGGGGATGTCTCGGCCTTCACGCCTTTCTACATGGTCACCCCAGTTTGTCTTGGAGAAAAATCCAAGTGGGCCTGACGGGATGACCTTCCTTCCGGTCCTATAGTAGATAAGAGCCCGTTTAACCTTGAACAACATAAGCACAAAATATCATAACCACACCATCATAACTTACAGCCTGAACAGTCAAAACGAGAGCCGCGACTGGCTTGTCCTCATGACGGAATTTAGGCGGAATGCCGGCAATGGAAGTGATGTGCGTGGCGAGAGTCTGTGAAATTAAATAGGACTGGAAGATGCCCTTTATGTTGTAAAATAAGTTACTGTTTTTCGGAGGTGAAATCGGGCGTACGATCGGTGCTTTGCCCTCCTCGTATTCTTTGTAATAAAACGGACACAGTCTATCCTTTTCATCATCTCCGAGCAGGAATTTAACATATTCAGCGCGATCTTCGGGTGCCGAGTACTCCAGTGAATCAAAGAGCTGTTCAAGAGCCTTCATCGCAGCCGTCGCAAAGTTATTGCGCCACGTCGAGATCCGGTCGTTTGCCTTACAGGGAGAAGGATTAGCACCGTAATAAACGAGAAAAGTGCTCATACCAGTTTGTAGACTATGAGGAACTCATCGTCAATCATTTGAGAACACTCATCGGGGAATGCGACGCTCCAAGCGTAAGTAATAACGCCGTCGGGAATGGGATCCCATGGTCCCGCCTGATAACCCATAGATTGACGAATAATCGGGATCGCTGATAGGCGTAAGCCCTCTTGATACGTAGGTGGAAAGTAGCTCATGCCCATGTCGTCTTTCTTTTTAGCTGAGCCACGGTGACGTTGGCCATTTGGCAGGGTGACCTTTAAGTTCGGGGTGATTTTTGCAAGTACGGGCTCGGACTGGATTGTGTGAGTGGCAAAGTGATCATGGTCAAAAAGAGTGCACTACCTTAATTATAGCCCCGTTTCCATTGTAACGGAGTGGATTGGCCTTCACGGAACCTTTTCCGTTGATTGCTGCTCTCTCACTGCGGTCGGCATCGTAATCTTCCTCAAAAAGTAGCTCAGTATTGGCAGTTGTGTGCTGAGAAATTGGCTTGGATGTTGGCACTGGGAGACGAGCCTCCACAATTCGCTGAGAGAAATCGGCACGGAGACCTTTGAGTTCGGAAGGTTTAGCCTTCTTATTGGCAGGACTGTGAGTGCAAAGGGTCGGTTGGAGAAACAGTAGAGTTAATCGATTTGACATCGCAAACGCAGACAAATATACGCACGCGTCGCGTTGAATGTTTTCACCTGCTCGCTTCACCGGGCCGGTCCCATCGATGTTCTCGCGCTGATTCATGATACGCGCACGAAGTTCGGTCTTGCGTTCTTTCCTTTCCTTCTTCTTCCTGGCTTTCTCTCTCTCTCTCTCTTCCTCAGAATCAGCAACCACAGAGGGATTGACCTCCCTCCTAGGGTGTGCAACAAGGCCAGTGTTGTTAGTTGTGAGTACGCCATCCCTGTCCTTTTCAACATCTGGGACTTTATCTACGGAAAATCAAAACAGAATAAGAAATTCCAGGATACGGCCTCACCTTTCGCAATGGCCGCCTTTGGTGCTGCTTTGCGTCTTGCCGAGATAGGTGGGTGGTTTGCCAGTATTTCATTTTCTTTATCTTCCTCGTGCATGTTATCTTCGAGCCTTGCAAGGGCTGCGACACCGTCGTTTTGGGCCTTCCTCTTGGCTTCGATTTCTTGATCCTTTGCTTCTCTTTCAGCTGAAACAACCGCTGATGGCCTTTTGGGCATAGGCATATCGGGTTTGCCTGGAGCCGCTGCGCGGTTTGGTCGTAGTTTCATTTGGAGAGAGGGGGGAAGCGAGGATGAGATCTTGGGGGGCATAGTGGATGGTTGAAAAGAAAGAGATGCGCGTGCGCGTGGTACGCGTCGTTTGGTTCAAATTTTCGATGACAACGGTACTAACCATTTTCATCATCTACCGTTCGACTTAGCCCGACAAGTCCGTCCCCTGCTATCTATTCTGTGTCCAAACTACTCGTTTTCAACCCCTCGCCCATCCCGACAATGATCCACCGCTCACGAAAAACATATCAGCCCGCGATTTATAAGTGTCCCGAACATGGCTGTATCAAATCCTGCCGAACCCCTGGTGGGCTCACAAAACATCGCAATTCAGCACATAATCATTCTCGAGGAAGTGTACAAGTCGGTAAACGATATGCATTTCCCCAGGAAGCTGCACAAGACATGGATTATTCTGTCTCCTCGCCACTGCCTTCCCCACAACCACCTTCCCCACAACCATTTTCGCCGCAACCATTTCCCTCGCCCTCCTTTTCGCCATCACCATCGCTGCCATCGCTTACTCCGTTGCTGCCACCGCCGCCACCGCCGCCGTCACAACATCAACAAATATATTACCACCCAATCATTGATGGAACCCCCTGCGATGCGAGCGGCTATGACCTCCCACCTGGTTCTCTCCCTCCTCCACACGAAGAAGGTGCTGACAACAATAACTATGCACCATTCAAGGATCAGACTGATTTTAAATTTGCCGATTTCCTTTATCGGGAGGAGCAAATGTCGGGCAGAAATCTCGATACGTTGTTCGGCTTGCTTGCTGCCCTTTATCCAGACTCAGAACCTCCCTTTGCTAGCCACGATGATCTCTATTGTACTATTGATTCTATACCCCAGGGAGATATCCCGTGGCAATCTTTTTGCGTTTCATACAATGGCAAAGTTCCGGAAGGTGAACCTCCATCATGGATGACCACGGAGTATGAGGTTTGGTTCCGGGACCCACTTCGTGTTATGGAAGCGCAAATCGGCAATCCAACTTTTGTGAACGAGTTTGATTTTGCGCCAAAACAGGTTTTCGACAAAGATGGCAAGCGGGTATATACAGACTTACTGTCCGGTAATTGGGCATGGAAACAAGCAGTATGTGCGTTTTTGTCATTCAAACAGTTCGATCTCATCGCAGCAGGACATCATTGCAGAAGACACAGATATACATGGCGCGATGTTCGCACCTGTGATCCTGGGCAGTGATAAAACCACTGTTTCGGTTGCTACGGGTAACAATGAATATTATCCACTCTATGCTTCAATAGGCAATGTCCATAACAATGTGCGCCGCGCCCACCGCAATGCGCTGAGCCTTATCGGATTTCTGGCCATACCGAAAAGTTAGTGGCGCTGCGATTTCCAGATTTTTGCTCATCCGCCGATTTTAGCTACACAGCAATACCAGGACTCGGTCGAATTCCGTCAATTTCGCCGGCAACTATTTCATTCTTCGCTTCATCAAATTCTTTTACCCCTCCATCCACACATGCTCACCCCACGGATTACGAGGTGTGCCGATGGCCACTTTCGGCGGGTTATATATGGTCTCGGCCCTTACATCGCGGACTACCCGGAACAAGTATTACTGGCTTGTGTTGTCAACGGTTGGTGTCCACGGTATGTCATTTATGTCTATCCGCATTTATTGCAAGCAATATTAATGAATTCTGTTAGCTGTACGGCACCAGCTGATGACTTGGATTCACCCACAGCAGGTCGCCGATCCCACAAGCATACGGCTACTGCCATGGATGTGGCATCTCTCGATGAGCTTTGGGACAACTACGGAATCATCGGCGATATTATTGTATGATATCTATGTCATATATTGTTACTAGATACTTACTGAATTGTTTGGCATAGCCGTTTACAAGCGGATTTCCGCGGGCTGACATCCATGAGCTTCTGTCACCCGACCTCCTCCACCAATTGATCAAGGGAACATTCAAAGACCATCTCGTCACCTGGGTTGTAGAATACATCAAAACAAATAATGGTGCAGCTGAGGCAGCCAAATTGTTGGCAGATATTGATCTACGGTAGCCATCTGTTTCTATATATCCGTAAACTGTTCCTGACCATTGTTGATGTAGAATAGCTGCAGTACCACCCTTCCCAGGGCTGCGGCGGTTTCCAGATGGTCGCGGCTTCAAGCAATGGACAGGCAACGATTCAAAGGCCCTGATGAAGGTACGAACTCATTAGATGGTAATTTTGCGTGGTGCTTACATCTTTTTGACAGGTCTTTCTTCCAGCAATTGCCGGCCGCGTCCCCAGCGGGATGGTTCGAACTGTCAGCGCATTTATAGAATTCTGCTACCTTGTTCGTCGCGCTGTCATCACCGAAGACACATTGGCTGCAATCGACGAAGCTTTGTCACGCTTTCATCTTGAGAGGGAGATATTTCGTGATCTTGGGGTTCGCGCGGACTTCTGCCTTCCACGGCAACATTCTATGAAGCATTACCGCCACCTTATCCAAATGTTTGGTGCACCGAATGGTTTATGCTCGTCGATCACCGAAAACAAGCACATCACAGCTGTGAAAGAGCCTTATCGGCGCTCGAATCGATTCGAGGCACTTGGGCAGATGCTAGTAACAAACCAGCGCCTCGAAAAGTTGGCTGCGGCTCGAGTTGATTTCGAGGCTCGCGGAATGCTGGATACTAACCTACCGCCACTCCTAACCAACCTTGTCTGGCCCATTGACCCTCCCCAACCCGCTGATACCACCAAACTCCCTGATGAGCTAATATTAGACAATGGTGATGACGGCGCCATTGATGATCCTATATGTCTGGGAGAGGTCCGGTTGGCAAAGTGTTACGGTAAGAACATCACTGTTGAATTTTATTCAAATAGTTAACCATGTCATTCTAGTCCGGGACGTTCCTCGCAACGTTGATGAACTTGGTGAACACATCGGCCACCCGCACCTTCGCCAGCTACTCGAACAGTTCATATACGAGCAGCAAAACCAGAATGTCGTAATCGGCGAAAACATCCCACCGGTGGAGCCACTGACTGGTAAAGTGTATCTGTATCCGTCAGCTGTAGCAACATACTACGCACCAAGTGACCTGTCGGGCATTGGCGGCATGCACCGGGAAATCATACGCGCTTCCTCTTCATGGCACGGAGGTCACCCTCGCTACGACTGTGTTGTAGTTGAGCACGACGCAGCCCAGGAGGGCTTCAAGGGTTTATATGTTGCCCGCATTTTTTGTTTTTTATCTGTCAAGCACCACGAAACAGTCTTGCCTTGTGCATTGGTTCAATGGTTCTCACAAGTTGACACCAAACCCTGTCAAGATACGGGCATGTGGATCGTTAAGCCTGACTCAAATCATCCGACATCCGTAATCCACCTAGACTGTATCTTACGCGGCGTGCATCTCATTGGAGTTGTGGGAAACGATTTTCTTCCGACATGGTTTACATGTCATGATTCACTCGAAGCTTTTCAGTCATTCTTTGTCAACAAATTCTCTGACAATCACGCCCACGAAATCCTCTTCTAACGCCTGTGATTTAGTTCTCTTCCGCCTCTTAATCTTCCATCATCATCCTCATTCCCATCCCCAATGCCAACTGCGACACCATACCCGACATTCACATCGATTTGGTCGTCCATCCAACTCTAGACAGTCAAAATGAACCCTCTTAAGATCTGCCTACAAAACCGATATCCATACTACCGATAGCCTACTGAACGGCATCTAATAGGTCCTGAACGCTTTTAATCCTTCCCCTCTCAGTCTTTTCTCAGTCTTGGTATCACCAAATTCATCCAAATCTCCGAACTCGGTATATGTACGCACTCTCCCATTCTTTAGCCCATAGGGCTCCCCCTGCCACTCGCCCAAGAATTCGCTGGCAATCTTACTGTGCCGTCTCGTCTTCCATCTCATCTCGCTCCTCTCCGGTGTCCTGTCTCCATTCTTGGTATGCACGCACTCTCCCATTCTTTAGCCCATAGGGCTCTCCCTGCCACTCGCCCAAGAATTCGCCGGCAATCTTACTGTGCCGTCTCGTCTTCCGTCTCATCTCGCTCCTCTCCGGTGTCTTGTCTCCATTCTTGGTATATGCACGCACTCTCCCATTCTTTAGCCTATAGGGCTCCGCCTGCCACTCGCCCAAGAATTCGTTGGCAATCTTACAGTGCCGTCTCGTCTTCCGTCTTATCTCGCTCCTCTCCGGTGTCCTGTCTCCATTCTTGGTATGCACGCACTCTCCCATTCTTTAGCCCATAGGGCTCCCCCTGCCACTCGCCCAAGAATTCGCTGGCAACCTTACTGTGCAGTCTCGTCTTCCATCTCATCTCGCTCCTCTCCGGTGTCTTGTCTCCATACCCCGGCCTCATCTGTAACATCATCACCGCAATCATCTGCATTATCTGTATGCGAAATCGAACGTCCCCGACTGTCTCTCCCCCCATTTCCTCCCAAAGAATATCAACCCCGCGATCATCAAAAGATCAAATATGCTATCGGATTGGTCGGTCAGTAAAACCGTCCTATGAACCCCCATTCCAAAGGCAAATAAGTAATATCCAAGGTCGTTTCGCTGACTTTTCTCTTTTTTGCAGATCAAGCCGTAAAATCGCTTTGCGAAATATGGAATCCCCAGGATGTTCCTTCGGTGTTCTTGACGTCATCGCGAGTACAAGTGGTCATACCTATGACCCCTGAACCACCATCTTCGCTTATCACCAAAACGAACCATTTACATTCCAGGAATACACAACTACCCTCACCAGTCACCCCCTCGACCCACCAATCTCCTCCATCTCCATCCCATTCCCCACAAACCAACTCGATATCTAGCAACCAGTACAATGCCCTCAACGCAAATGCGCGAAACAACCTCGTTCCACTCCGAGGTTTCGTTCACAAGGTACTTGGACGATCTAGGACTTCCGGCAGTGTCCTCCAGACGGCGCTTTGTTATCTAGAGGCCATTCGCTCAAAGGTTCCAGAGCGCGGCAACGAGCTGGAGATGAAGAAGATACTGGTGCGAGTAATTGAATCATTCAAGGCGATATTGAAATGTCTGAAGAAACGAAGTTTACCGAAACTGTCTACACATCCCCGACGACTGATAAGACGGAGGGTGCGAGTATAGCTACGCAACCTTCACCATTACCACCATTGCCACCCCCAACGACAACATCATCTATTCGGGATCCACCAAGGAAGATGAAGTCTCCTAGTCCCCCTCTCGAACCTCTCTCTCCCCTTCCTTCGCCTTTACTGTGTCCCCGTCACGCGTTCCTGGCCTCCCTTATTCTAGCATCCAAGTTTACGCAAGATAAGTGCTACTCGCTATAAGAGCAGTCGGTGGAAGAGGTAGAGTATACCAAGGTGGATCGCGAGGCACGGTCGCACTCGCTCATGCTCCAGACATCTAAAGATCGCTATCATTCTATATACGAAACCAACCCCAATATCAAACAAGGTGCGTAGTTCGTCCAGATTTTTCCATCTCCTTTTTCATTTCCCATTTCATTCATAGGGTTTTGCCAACCCTATCAACCAATCGTTCGCATATCCACTAACTACAGGCGTATCATGTTCTTTGTGAGTCCGACGGCCTAGCAACTAATAGCTGGCTGACGAGCTTGTTCAGTTCAAAGCACCGATACTTATTACAGATTCCCGAGGTATCGATTCGTCTCTAATGGTTCTTATTTCCCTTTACTCTCATCCAACAAAGCATCTCACCCCTTCGCGACACACATAGGATCACAACCAACCTGCATAATAGGCGTCATCGTATCATAGCACATACGTCCTCAACTCCAACGGATCAATAACCATGACCCCCTTTGGCGACGGCTTCCAGCAAGTCCAAGATCCTTGCGGGGGAGAATCCAACTTTGTCCAGCCGTACAACGACACGGAGTACTACCAGCCGTGGCAGATCCCGTGACAGGGTACAAGTTACATTTGTTCCAATGGGATGGGACGCCAGCAGCACCGCAGTTCCAGGTGTCCTCGACGCCGAATACGCTGCCGACCCAGATGTTGAGGAATGTTACACCGTCGTCGGTAGGCGCATCTCCAATTGAGGGGTTTACGACATTGGGGGATATCGCCCTCAGCGGTAATGCGAGACGGAAGTGGAGTTCGACTCCAGGTGTTTTGGTCGCGTTCGTGGCGATTGGATTGGGAGTCTTGTCATTGGTGGTATAAGTTGTATGGATGGTATATGTGGTATAGAACACATCCTTTTCTTCCCTATTAGACGGCATCTAATGCGTATGATGTGCAGTGCATTGATGTTGACGTCAATTCCCATTAACAAGACGCCCACCTCACTCACTCACTCACTCACAACCGCATCAAACGCATCCACATATGAACGGCCGCATCAGAGGTCGGGACGCTCCGCGGGCGCATGGAACAGCAAAATGGATGCGATCGCTGAATCGCAAATAAGGTGATATCGGGAACATTGCCGACCGATGGCGGCTTTATTACGGAGAGTGATGATGGCTTGCGCAGGTGCAGGAATCTGCCTCGGACACTGGACAGGGGTTAGGCCTCTCCCAGTCCCAATGGTTTGACATTTGCAACCTCCTATGATACAATATTTCCTATCTATTAAAAGCTCACTAAAAAGTTCAAAAAGCTCTTGTCGAAAAGTGAAAGTACTCTAAAAAAAGTCTAAAAAAGTAAAAGTACCCGAAAAGTGCAAAAAAAGCACTTGTAGATTCGCTGATGACTGCGAGACCAATCAGTCGAGTGCTTTTGCGTACTTCTTTTTCGATGGAAAGGATGGCCAAAAAGGATCACAAACCGTCGGAAGTCTCATTCGATCACTCATCAGACAATTTTCGACCGCTTATGGTGGCGTACCCGCCGTATTAACGAAACTCTACCAATCGTGCCACGATGGCGATGCTCAACCTTCTGTAGAATCCCTGCAGGTCACTCTTCTTCTTATTCTCGAAGCCTTCAATGATGTATATATCGTTCTCGATGCTCTTGACGAATGTGCTGAGAGGAAAGACGTTCTGAAATGGATCAAACAGACGACTTCCTGGAGAAAGAGCAAACTGCATTTATTGGCCACCAGTCGCCCGGAAGAGGATATCGCGAAGCATCTTCGATTGCTGGACCCGGATCACGTATACATAAAACAAGATCTTGTTAGTCGCGATATAGAGAAGTATATCGATAGTATTCTATATGACGAGGACTCCTTCGAGCAATGGGGCGATGAAATCAAGGCAAACATCAAGAATACGGTACTGGAAAGTGCAGGGGGGATGTAAGCACTTTTCCAATGCGCTAAATGATGACAATCTGACTGTTATTTGCTCTAGGTTTCTATTGGTTTCCCTACAGATTGACGAGC
>Ga0210403_10005925_pt1 | contig 10300 bp, 3 predicted proteins | sample IncBWC19MmetaG_FD_150863 | JGI IMG/M metagenome (GOLD analysis project Ga0210403, IMG submission 150863) | Forest soil microbial communities from Barre Woods Harvard Forest LTER site, Petersham, Massachusetts, United States - Inc-BW-C-19-M | ecosystem: Environmental > Terrestrial > Soil >... | reverse complement strand
TGGCATCCGGATGTACCGATGGTGGCATGGGTCGGTCCGGGCGACGATTTCATCATCGAGACCTATGACTGGACCGGCGGCTTCATCAAGAACAACGATTCCGCCGACGACGTCCGCGACATCGACCTGTCGATCGTGCATTTCCTGTCCGGCCCGATCGGGGTGAAGGGCGCCGAGCCCGGCGATCTCCTGGTGGTCGACCTGCTCGATGTCGGACCGATGAAGGAAAGCCTGTGGGGTTTTAACGGTTTCTTCTCCAAGAAGAACGGCGGCGGTTTCCTGACCGATCATTTCCCGCTGGCGCAGAAGTCGATCTGGGACATCAAGGGTCTCTACACTTCGTCGCGCCACGTTCCCGGCGTCAACTTCGCCGGGCTGATCCATCCGGGCCTGATCGGCTGTCTGCCCGATCCGAAACTGCTGGCGACCTGGAACGAGCGCGAGACCGCGCTGATCGCGACCAATCCAACCCGGGTGCCCGGGCTCGCCAATCCGCCGTTCGGTCCGACCGCGCATATGGGCCGGCTGAAGGGCGACGCCAAGGCGAAGGCCGCGGCGGAAGGCGCGCGCACGGTGCCGCCGCGCGAACACGGCGGCAATTGCGACATCAAGGACCTGTCGCGTGGTTCGAAGATCTACTTCCCGGTCTACGTGCCCGGCGGCGGCCTCTCGATGGGCGACCTGCATTTCAGCCAGGGCGACGGCGAGATCACCTTCTGCGGCGCGATCGAGATGGCCGGCTGGCTGCATCTCAAGGTCGACATCATCAAGGACGGCGTATCGAAATACGGCATCAAGAACCCCGTGTTCAAGCCGTCGCCGATTACACCGAACTACAAGGATTACCTGATCTTCGAGGGCATCTCGGTCGACGAAGCCGGCAAGCAGCATTATCTCGACGTGCATATCGCCTACCGGCAGGCCTGCCTGAACGCGATCGAGTACCTCAAGAAGTTCGGCTATTCCGGCGCGCAGGCCTACTCGATCCTGGGAACGGCGCCATGCCAGGGCCATATCTCCGGCGTGGTCGACGTGCCCAACGCCTGCGCCACGTTGTGGCTGCCGACCGAGATCTTCGACTTCGACATCATGCCGTCGTCGGCCGGCCCGATCAAACACATCAAGGGCGACATCCAGATGCCGCTGTCACAGGACAAGTGATCCCCGAGCGAAGGGGTGCGGGACGGTGCGTATCTGCCGCCCCGCATCCGCCGTCGCAAGCGTGTCCTTCAAATCCTGTTCGCGCGAGGAACTAAAATGCCGGTCTACGAATATCTCTGCGACGCCTGCGGCCCGTTCACCGACATGCGGCCGATGTCGGAATGCGACGAGCCGCAGGACTGCCCGCAATGCACGGGCGTATCGCCGCGCGTGATCCTCACCGCGCCGAATTTCTTCTGCATGCCCGCGGACAGGCGCAAGGCCCACGCCACCAATGAACGCTCGGCCAACGCGCCCAAGACCATGGACCAGTACAAGGCCTCGCACGGCCCGGGCTGCGGTTGCTGCTCGACCAAGCCCTCGCGGCTCGTCAAAAAAACCAGGAGCGGTGGCAAGAGTTTTCCGACCGCGCGGCCATGGATGATCAGCCACTGATCCCGGGATCTTGCACCATGACATTTGGTAGTTCAGTGGCTTCATCCTTCGAGACGCGCGCGAGAGCGCGCTCCTCAGGATGAGGTCTTATATCCTCGTGGTGAGGAGCGCGGCATCGCCGCGCGTCGCGAACCACGAGGCCACTGGACGAGCCTCATGGCCTCACGCGGAAGCGGGCGGGGGACTAGCTCAGCCGATTGCGGGCGACGGCGAAACTCGGTCGGGTGCCGGGCTGTCGCGTGGTGATATCCGCCGTCAGCGGTACCGACAGCCGGCAGATCAGCCCCTCGGAGCGCCAGTCGAATTCGGCCTGCCCGCCGAGCTGCGACTCGATAGAGGCGATCACGCTTCGGGTTCCGAAGCCGCGCGACGCCGGCTTTTCGACCAGAGGACCGTTTTTCTCCTCCCAGACCATCTGCAGAACGTCTTCCTGGATGGCCCAGTTCAGCGAAAGCCGGCCGGACAGCGTGGACAGGGCGCCATACTTCGCCGAATTGGTGACCAACTCGTGCAAGGCGAGCGCGAGCGTTTGCGCGGTCGCGGGCTGCAGCTGAATGTCGGTACCGCGGAACGTGATCTGATCGGCGGTCGCATAGGGTGCGAGCTCTTCGCCCACCAGCTTTCCGATTTCCGCGCCCCGCCAGCTCGAGAGCGAAAGGATGGTGTGTACCCGCGCCAGCGCGCTGATCCGCCCTTCCACGGCCTGGATATAAGCCTTGACGGTCTCGCCCCGGGTCAGCCGGACAATGGATTGCGCCAGTGCCAGCGCATTCTTGGCGCGGTGATCGACTTCCCGGGCCAGCAGGCTCTGGCGTTCCTCGGCCCGCTTTCGTTCGGTAATGTCGACGGTGACGCCGCTGACGCGCACCACGCGGCCGGCCTTGTCGACGGTCGCGGCCGCCGTGCCGACGCACCAGCAGACTTCGCCGTCCGGCCGGTTGACCCGGAACTCGGCTTCATAGGAGCGTTCACCCTTGTTGAACCGGGCGATGGCCTTGCGCAGCTGATCGACGTCGTCCGGATGCAGCAAGGCCTCGACACTGGCCGTCGTCACGACGAAGGTTTTCGGATCGAGTCCGAAGATCCGGAACTGTCCTTCGTCCCACATCCAGTCCCCGTTGATCCAGTCCCAATCCCAGGAGCCCATCTTGCCGGCGGCAAGCGCCAGGCTGCGCCGCTGTTCGCTTTCAAGTAGCCTGCCGTTGGATTCCTCCAGTTCCGCCGTGCGGGCGCGAACGCGATCCTCGAGTTCGGCATTGAACCGCTCGAGCTGCCGGGTTTTCCGATAGAGTTCGGCGAACACCCTGATCTTGGCGCGCAGGACTTCCGGAATTACCGGCACGGGAACGTAATCGACCGCGCCCATCTCGTAGCCGCGGAGTCGGTCGATGTCGCTGACCTGAATCGCCGAGATGAAGATCATCGCCGTCTTCTGGAACCGGGGATGCTCGCGGATCATGGCGGCGAGTTCGAAGCCGTCAAGCTCCGGCATGCAGACGTCGACGAGAATGACCGCGACCTCGTTCTTGAGCAGGAATTCGAGCGCCTCGCGTCCGGAAGTCGCGACGACGAGGTTTTCGCCGAGCTCCTTCAGAATGACTTCATAGGCGAGCAGCTTTGCCGGCTGATCGTCGACCAGAAGAATGTTTACCTTTTCATGGCCCATCATCGAATGCACCGGTCAGCGATGGAGCCACATGCGGATGGCGAGGAGCAACTGCTCGGTGTTGACGGGCTTTGCCAGATAGTCGGAGGCACCGGCCTCGAGACACTTCTCGCGATCGCCCTTCATCGCCTTGGCGGTCAGCGCGATGATCGGAAGCCGGCGGAATTCCGGGCTTTCCCGGATCACGCCGATGGTCTGATAGCCGTCCATCTGCGGCATCATGATGTCCATCAGCACGATGGCGATCTCCGGGTTCGACTCGACCAGCTCCACCGCCTCGCTGCCGGTCGTGGCGGTGAGCACCTTCATGCCGCGCCGCTCGAGCACGCTGGAAAGCGCGAAAATGTTGCGGGCGTCGTCGTCCACCAATAGAGCGGTCCGGCCGACAAGGTCCTCATCGGAACTGTTGAGCTTCTCCAGCATCCGCTGCTTCTCGATTGGCAATTCCGTGATCACACGGTGTAAAAACAGCGACGTTTCATCGAGCAGCCGTTCCGGCGATTCCACGCCCTTTACAACGATGCTTCGCGCCATCGTGTGCAACTGCGCGTCTTCCTCGACCGAAAGCTCGCGGCCGGTGAATACCACCACGGGCACCTGGGACAAGGAATCGTCGTTGCGTATGGAGTCCAGCACCTGGAATCCGGTCATGTCGGGCAGCCTGAGGTCGAGCACCACGCAGTCGCATGGGTGATCGCGCAGCATGGAAAGCGCGCCCGCGCCGGTATCGGTGGTGACGATCTCGATGTCGTCGTGGTGCAGCAGCTCGCGGATGCTCATCTGTTCCGCCGCATTGTCCTCCACGATCAACAGCCGCTTGCGGCGGGGTTTTGCATACTCCTTGATCTGGGACAGCGCGGCACTCACGCCTTCGGTCGTGGTCGGCTTGTTGACAAAGGAGAACGCGCCGCGCGCCAGCGCGTGCTGACGGTCTTCGTCCAGCGTGATGATCTGGACCGGAATGTGCCGCGTCAGCGGATTGTGCTTGAGCTGGCTCAGCACGGTCCAGCCGAGCATGTCTGGCAGGAAGACGTCGAGCGACACCGCCGTGGGCTGGAACTGTTTGGCGAGATCCAGCGCCTCCGAGCCTCGGGCCGCGACGAGCACCTTGAATCCCTTGTCGCGGGCGAGATCGATCAGCACGCGCGCATAGTGCGGATCGTCCTCGACGATCAGGAGAATGGTATCTCCCGGTTCGAGGTTGAGCCGGTCGTCCGGAATCTGCTCGATGACGCGCTCCTGCGCCGCGGCCGGCAGCGCCGCGGCGACGCCGTATTGCGCTGACGCGCTGACCCGCGACGCCACCGTCGGTCCGGAATATTTCAGCGGCAGATAGAGCGTGAAGATGCTGCCCTTGCCGGGCGTGCTCTGCAAGTGGATTTCGCCGCCCAGCAGGCTCGCGAGTTCGCGGCTGATCGCGAGACCGAGACCGGTGCCGCCGTATTTCCGGCTGGTGCCGGCGTCGGCCTGCTGGAACGCCTCGAAGATCAGCTTCTGCTTTTCCGCGGGAATGCCGATGCCGGTATCGGACACCTCGAAGGCGACAACGGCCGGCGAATGGTTCAGCACGGGATGTTCGGCGCTCCAGCCGCCGAGCGCGGCGGAAACGCTGAGCCGCACGCCGCCTTCCGCGGTGAACTTGAAGGCGTTCGACAGCAGATTCTTCAACACCTGCTGCAGGCGCTTGGAGTCGGTGACGATGCTGCGTCCGAGGTTGGGATCGACTTCGATGTTGAACGACAGCTGGCGATTTTCCGCCTCGTGCCGGAACGGGCGTCCCACGGTTTCGAGCAGGTTGGACGTCAGGATTTCCTCCGCGTCCACCGTCACGGTGCCCGACTCGATCTTGGAGAGGTCGAGGATGTCGCTGATCAGGTTCAACAGGTCGGTGCCCGCGCCATGGATGGTGCGCGCGAATTCGACCTGTTTGGCGGTCAGGTTGCCGTCCGGGTTTTCGGTGAGCTGCTGGCCGAGGATCAGGATGCTGTTGAGCGGCGTGCGCAGCTCGTGCGACATGTTGGCCAAAAATTCCGACTTGTATTTCGACGTCAGCGAAAGCTCGGTCGCCTTCTCTTCGAGCGCGCGCCGTGCCTGCTCGATTTCCTGGTTCTTGCGCTCCACTTCGACGTTGCGTTCGGCAAGCTGCTGCGCTTTTTGCTCGAGCTGCTCGTTGGTCTGCTGCAGCTCCTTCTGCTGCGTCTGCAATTCGCCTGCGAGCTGCTGGGATTGTTTCAGCAGTCCTTCCGTCTGCATCGTCGCCTCGATCGAGTTGAGCACGATGCCGATCGAGTCGGTGAGCTGCTCCAGGAACGTCATCTGCGAGGTCGTGAAGGCGCTGACAGAGGCGAGCTCGATGACCGCCTTGACCTGGTTCTCGAACAGCACCGGAAGCACCACGAGATTCTTCGGAACCACCCGCAGCAGCGCCGAACCGATCGGTACCGCATCTTTGGGGATGTCCGACACCAGCCGCTGGCGCTTGTCCATCGCGCATTGCCCGATCAGTCCCTCGCCGAATTGCACGATGGGATGATGCGGGCTGGCGCCGTCGCCGGCATAAGCCGACAGCAGGCGCAATTGCGGGCTGTCCTCGTTTTCGACCTGGTAGATCACGCCCATATGCGCATTCACCAGCGGCGTCAGCTCGGTGAGCAGCAGCCGGCCGACGGTGGTCAGGTCGCGCTGGCCCTGCAGCATGTTGGTGAACCGGGCGAGATTGGTCTTCAGCCAGTCCTGCTCGGTATTGACGTCGGTGGTGAGCCGCAGATTGCCGATCATCGTATTGATGTTGTCTTTCAGCTCCGCGACCTCGCCTCTGGCGTCGACCTGGATCGAACGGGTCAGGTCGCCCTTTGTCACCGCGGTCGCCACTTCCGCGATCGCGCGCACCTGGGAGGTCAGGTTGGCCGCCAGCAGGTTGACGTTGCCGGTCAGGTCTTTCCAGGTTCCGGCGGCGCCGGGCACGTTGGCCTGACCGCCGAGGCGGCCTTCAACGCCGACTTCGCGCGCCACGCTCGTGACCTGATCGGCGAAGGTCGCCAGCGTGTCGGTCATGTTGTTGATGGTCTCGGCGAGTGCGGCTACTTCGCCCTTCGATTTCACCGTCAGGTTTTGCTTCAAATCGCCATTCGCAACAGCGGTCACCACCTTGACGATGCCGCGCACCTGCTCGGTGAGGTTGGCCGCCATGAAGTTCACGGTGTCGGTCAGGTCCTTCCAGGTGCCGGCCACGCCGGGGACTTCCGCCTGGCCGCCGAGCTTGCCCTCGGTGCCGACCTCGCGCGCGACGCGCGTCACCTCGCCGGCGAAGGCGTTGAGCTGGTCCACCATGGTGTTGATGGTGTTCTTGAGTTCGAGAATCTCGCCCTTCACGTCCACCGTGATCTTGCGCGAGAGGTCGCCGCGCGCCACGGCCGTCGTCACTTCGGCGATGTTGCGGACCTGCGTGGTCAGGTTGGCGGCGAGCAGATTGACGTTGTCGGTGAGGTCCTTCCAGGTGCCGCCGACGCCGGGCACCACCGCCTGGCCGCCCAACCGGCCCTCGGTGCCGACTTCGCGCGCGACGCGCGTCACTTCGGCGGCGAAGGAGCGCAGCTGCTCGACCATCGTATTCAAGGTGTCCTTGAGCAGCAGGATTTCACCGCGGACGTCGACGGTGATTTTTTTCGACAGGTCGCCGCCGGCGATCGCGGTCGCGACTTCGGCGATGTTGCGGACCTGCGCGGTCAGGTTCGAGGCCATGAAGTTGACGTTGTCGGTGAGGTCCTTCCAGGTGCCGGCGACTTCGGGCACTTCGGCCTGGCCGCCCAGTTTGCCTTCGGTGCCGACCTCGCGCGCCACGCGCGTCACTTCGGAGGCGAAGGCGTTGAGCTGGTCCACCATGGTGTTGATGGTGTTCTTGAGCTCGAGAATCTCGCCCTTCACGTCCACGGTGATCTTGCGCGACAGGTCGCCGCGGGCGACCGCCGTGGTGACTTCGGCGATGTTGCGGACCTGCGCGGTCAGGTTGCCGGCCATCGAATTGACGCTGTCGGTGAGATCCTTCCAGGTGCCGGCCACGCCGGGCACGTTGGCCTGGCCGCCGAGCCGGCCCTCGGTGCCGACCTCGCGCGCCACGCGCGTGACCTCGCCGGCGAAGCGGTTGAGCTGGTCGACCATGGTGTTGAGGGTTTCCTTCAGCTGCAGGATCTCGCCGCGCACGTCGACAGTGATCTTGCGCGACAGGTCGCCGCCGGCGATCGCGGTCGCGACCTCGGCGATGTTGCGGACCTGCGCCGTCAGGTTGCCGGCCATCGAGTTGACGCTGTCGGTGAGATCCTTCCAGGTGCCGGCGACGCCGGGCACTTCGGCCTGACCGCCGAGCTTGCCGTCGGTGCCGACTTCGCGCGCCACGCGCGTCACCTCGCCGGCGAAGGCGTTGAGCTGGTCGACCATCGTGTTGAGCGTTTCCTTCAGCTGCAGGATTTCGCCCGACACGTTCACGGTGATCTTCTTCGACAGGTCCCCCTTGGCCACGGCGGTTGCGACTTCGGCGATGTTGCGGACCTGGCCGGTCAGGTTGCTGGCCATCGAGTTGACGCTGTCGGTGAGGTCCTTCCAGGTGCCGGCGACGCCGCGCACCAGCGCCTGGCCGCCGAGCTTGCCTTCGGTGCCGACCTCGCGCGCCACGCGCGTGACTTCGCCGGCAAACGCGTTGAGCTGGTCGACCATGGTGTTGATGGTGTCTTTCAGCTCGAGAATTTCGCCGCGCACGTCCACCGTGATTTTCTTCGACAAGTCGCCATTGGCGACCGCGGTCGTCACTTCCGCGATGTTGCGGACCTGCGCCGTCAGGTTGGAAGCCATCGAGTTGACGCTCTCGGTGAGGTACTTCCAGGTGCCGGCGACACCGAGCACGTTGGCCTGACCGCCGAGCCTGCCGTCGGTGCCAACCTCGCGCGCCACGCGGGTCACTTCGCCCGCGAAGGCATTGAGCTGGTCGACCATCGTATTGAGCGTTTCCTTCAGCTGCAGGATTTCGCCCGACACGTTCACGGTGATCTTCTTGGAGAGGTCGCCGCCGGCGATCGCGGTGGCGACGTCGGCGATGTTGCGGACTTGCGCCGTGAGGTTCGACGCCATGAAGTTGACGTTGTCGGTGAGATCCTTCCAGGTGCCGGCCACGCCGGGCACCTGGGCCTGGCCGCCGAGCTTGCCTTCGGTGCCGACCTCGCGGGCGACGCGGGTCACCTCCGAGGCGAAGGAATTGAGCTGGTCGACCATCGTGTTGATGGTGTCCTTCAGCTCGAGGATTTCGCCGCGGACGTCGACCGTGATCTTGCGCGACAGGTCGCCGCGCGCCACGGCGGTAGTGACGTTGGCGATGTTGCGCACCTGCGCGGTCAAGTTGCCGCACATCGCGTTGACGGAGTCGGTGAGATCCTTCCAGGTGCCGGCGACGCCTGGCACGATGGCCTGGCCGCCGAGCTTGCCGTCGGTGCCGACCTCGCGGGCCACACGCGTCACTTCGGAAGCGAACGAGCGCAGCTGGTCCACCATGGTGTTGATGGCTTCCTTCAGCTGCAGGATCTCGCCGCGGACGTCGACCGTGATCTTCTTGGACAAGTCGCCATTGGCGACCGCGATGGTGACCTCGGCAATGTTGCGGACCTGGCCGGTGAGGTTGTTGGCCATGGAGTTGACGCTCTCGGTCAGATCCTTCCAGACGCCGGTCACTTCGGGGACCTGTGCCTGACCGCCGAGCTTGCCTTCCGTGCCGACCTCGCGCGCCACGCGCGTCACTTCGGAGGTGAACACGCTGAGCTGCTTGATCATGGTGTTGACGATGTTGGCCGACTGCAGAAATTCGCCGCCCAGCGGGCGGCCGTCGACGTCGAGCTGAACGGTCTGCAGCAGGTCGCCTTGCGCGACCGCGGCGACCGCGCGCGTCACCTCGCGCGTCGGCCAGAGCAGATCGTCGATCAGTGTGTTGACCGAGCCTTCCATATCCGCCCATGAGCCGCTGGCCAGTCCGAACTTGACGCGCTGGCGGGTCTTGCCTTCGCGGCCGACCACCTGGCCGACGCGTTCAAGCTGCTGGGCCATGCGCTGATTGGCGGCGACGATCTCGTTGAAGGTGTCGGCGATCTTGCCATCGATACCGAGATGGTCGCCGGTCATTCGTACCGAGAAGTCTCCGCTTCGCATCGCCTGCAGCGCGTGAAGCAATTCCTGCGAAGGATCCGGCTTTCCGTTGGTGTAGGGCTTTGCCTTGGTGGCACGGCGCCGGTTGGATGGAGCGGCAGAGCCGAGATTACTCATTGAGTTCCCCTCCGGCGGCAATCGCGCGTTTGCATCCGCGCATATATGAGTCGCTTTTTTTTCGCACGATAAAATCGTGCGAATGATCTCGAAGCAAGCGAAATAGCTGAGTTATTACAGATCTTTGGCCCCTGGCGACACAGCCCAATGGAATTAATTCCGCAGCGGAACTTTTGTTCCATCGGCGATTTAAATTATTTTATCTGCGAGGTGCCTTGGACTGATTAGGCGACTTGATCGCGTTTCTTTTGAGACGCGTTGCGGGACCGTGCGCGCCCCCGGTTCTGAGCCAGTCCGGGGTGTCTATGTTCCCGGTTCGGAGCCAACCTGTTCCGGGAATGGAACTGCCAGAAGCGCTTTACGGCCGTTTCTGGTTCGGCTTTCTCGGCGGGGGCGGGTTGCCGCCGCTGACGGCCTGGGGATCGAATTTGCGGGTCAGCTTGACGGCTGCGTCGCTGACGTCGAGTAGCGTGCGTCGGCCTTCCTCCATCGTGACGGCCGACTTCTTGTTGAAGCTTTCGGCCAGCTCGCGAATCGACTGCACCTTCTCCAGCAATTCATCGGCGTTGCCGTTCGCAAGGCCCGGCACGACATTGTCGATTTTCGCCATCGCGCTGTCCATGCTGGCAAACGCGTCGTCGGCCTTGCGCATGATGCTTTCGATTGCGTCGCCCTTGCCCGCCAGCGATGCCGTAAAGGTCTCGAAATTCAGCAGCGCGTCCTTCACCTGCGCCTGGT
>Ga0210403_10005923_pt1 | contig 10305 bp, 10 predicted proteins | sample IncBWC19MmetaG_FD_150863 | JGI IMG/M metagenome (GOLD analysis project Ga0210403, IMG submission 150863) | Forest soil microbial communities from Barre Woods Harvard Forest LTER site, Petersham, Massachusetts, United States - Inc-BW-C-19-M | ecosystem: Environmental > Terrestrial > Soil >... | reverse complement strand
ACGAAAGCGACAAGAAGACCGCTCGCCAGGTGAGGTTCGTCGCCGGCGCCGAGGCCTATGCGGTCACCCTGACCCCGCTGGCCTTTCCCGGCTGGACGCTCGCCACCGTCATTCCGGAGGCGGAGTTTCTCGGCCCGATCGAAACGACGATACGGCGTCTGCTCGTCGGGCTCGCGATTCTTATCCTCGCGGCTGGCGCGCTTTCCGCGTGGCTGGCGCGACGGATTATCGCCGCACCGCTGATCGTAGTGACCGACGAGCTCAAGCACGTCGAGCGCTTCGAGCTCGATCAGGTGCGGCGCCGGCCCTCGCGCATCGCCGAGCTGGAAAACCTGTCGAACGCCATCGCCGATATGGCGGGCGGGCTGGCGGCGTTTCGCAAATACATCCCCGCGGACCTGGTGAAGACGCTGCTGAGCGAGGGCGTCGAGCCGCGCCCCGGCGGCTCAATCCGCACGGTAACGATCCTATTCGCGGATATCGCCGGCTTTACCGGGCTCTCCGAACGGCTCGGCGACCAGATCGTGCCGCTGCTGTCCGGCTATCTCGACCTGATGTCGCGCGAGGTGAGCGGCCACGCCGGCACCATCGACAAGTTCATCGGCGACGCGGTGATGGCGTTCTGGGGCGCGCCGGCGGCAAACGCCGATCACGCCGTCGATGCCTGCCGCGCCGCGCTCGCCTCTCAGCAGGCGCTGCGCCAATCGGGACTGTCCGACGACGCCGGCCGGCCGCTCAAGGTGCGCATCGGCATCAATTCCGGCGCGGTTCTGGTCGGCAATATCGGCTCGGAGTTCCGCCTCAACTACACCGTGATCGGCGACGCCGTGAACGTGGCGAGCCGCCTCGAAGGCGCCAACAAGGAATACGGCACCGACATCATCATCGGCGAGGAAACGCGCCGCCTCGCCGGCGACCGCATCGAGGTACGCGAGCTCGACCGGCTCACGGTCTACGGGCGCGAGGGCGGATTGGCGATCTACGAACTGCTCGGTATCGCCGAAGGCGCGGCCAACCCGCCGGGCTGGGCTGCGCTCTACGAGCGCGGCCTCGCTGCCTACCGCGCGCGCGACTTCGCCGGGGCGGCGAATTTGTTCCAGCAGGTCCTGGCTGCGCGGCCGGCGGATGAGCCCGCGCGCATCCTGCTCGCCCGGTGCCGCGAGTTTCTCCACTCGCCTCCCGGAAAAGACTGGGAAGCGGCGAACGCGATGAAGGTGAAGTAGTCACCGGGTGTTGATCGGGGTCAGCCGTCTGTCACAAGCAGGTGATTCAGCTCAGCTGTGCTTTCAACCCGATTTGCCGCGAAAGGCTTTAACCAATTGTGCTATGCAGGCCGCCTGCAGCCGGATGTTCCGGCCCGCCGCGGCCGTTTCGGCGCGTGGGCGCCCTGCCCGCTCAGGGTTTGGAAAGGATCGCGTCATGAACCCGAAAAGCAACATTGCCAATGCCACTATCGCCGGCTCCTTCGTCGCCGCCCTTGCCATGATCGCGGCGCCGGCATTCGCCGCCCCGAAACCACCGCAGGCCACGATGGACAAGTGCTTCGGCATTGCCATGAAAGGTGAGAACGACTGCGCCGCGGGCGCGGGCACCACCTGCGCCGGCACTTCGAGCGTCGACTACCAGGGCAACGCCTGGAAGTACGTCCCGAAAGGAACGTGCGCGAACATAAAGACCCCGAACGGCGCGGGCTCGCTCGAGCCGATCAAGTCCTGACCGGCCCGCGCGGCGCACGCGCCGTACGCCGCGCTTGCCGTTCACTCCCTGGCGAGTAGGGGAGCCGCATGTCGATCACGTCCCGTCTCCCGGCGCGCGCCGGCGTCGGTTTCAAGCCGGCGCATTTTCGCGACATCCTCGCATCGCCGCAACCGGTCGGCTTCTTCGAGGTGCACGCGGAGAACTACATGGGCGCCGGCGGACCGCCGCATGCGCAGCTCGGCGCGCTCCGCGAGCGTTATGCGTTGTCTATTCACGGCGTCGGGCTGTCGATCGGCTCGACCGCGCCGCTCGATCGCGAGCATCTCGCGCGGCTGAAGATCCTGTGTACGCGCTACGAGCCGGAGAGCTTCTCCGAGCATCTCGCCTGGTCGTCGCACGGCGGCGTCTATTTCAACGATCTTCTGCCGCTGCCGTATACGCCGGAGAGGTTGGCGCGCGTCGCCGAGCATATCGACGCGGTGCAGACGGCGCTCGGCCGCGTGATGCTGCTGGAAAATCCGTCCACCTATATGCGGCTCGCCGAGAGCGCGATCCCCGAGGTCGACTTTCTCGCCGAACTGGCGCAACGGACCGGCTGCGGGTTGTTGCTCGACGTCAACAACGTGTTCGTCTCGGCCAAGAACAACGGCACCGATCCTCGGTCCTATCTGGACGCGTTCCCTCTCGACCGGGTGAAGGAAATCCACCTCGGCGGCCATGACCGCGAGGCCAGCGATACCGGCGGCGCGCTTCTCATCGACGCGCACGGATCGCCGGTCGCTGACGAGGTCTGGGCGCTCTACGCCGATGTCATCGCCCGTACCGGGGCGATCGCGACCCTCCTCGAATGGGACAACAACATTCCCGACTGGCCGACACTCGCCGCTCAGGCGGTCGCGGCGGAAGATATTCTTGCCGGCGGCGCGCGCGCGTCGGCGGCGGCGTAGGATCCGCCGTGGCGGCGGCGTTCGAAGCCTCGTTCGCCCGCGCGCTGCTCGACGCCGCGGCGCCCGTTCCCGATGCCGTCGCCGCGGCGGATGCGCCAACGGCAACGCGGCGCTTTGCCGTCTACCGCAACAATGTCGTGGCCGGCCTGGTGAACACGCTCAGGAGCCGCTTTCCCGTGACCGAGAAGATCGTCGGCGAAGAGTTTTTCGCGGCGATGGCGCGCGCCTTCGTGACAGAGAAGCCGCCGCGCACGCCGCTGCTGGCGGGCCACCGCGACGAATTTCCTGCCTTCATTGCCGGTTTCGCGCCGGCCCGCGAGCTTCCCTATCTTCCCGATGTCGCGCAGCTCGAGGCGGCGCGCACGCGGGCCTATCACGCCGAAGACGCCGTGCCGGTCGACGCGGGCGCCTTCGCGGCGCTCGACCCTGGCGCTGCCGGCGGGCTCCGCATCGCGCTGCACCCTTCCACCGAAATCGTCCGCTCGCCCCATCCCATCGTCACCATCTGGGCGATGAATTCAGGTGAACAGCCGCTCGCCGCGATCGAGGACTGGCGCAGCGAGGATGCGCTGGTCAGCCGCCCGCATCTCGACGTCGAGGTGCGCTTGCTGCCGCCCGGCGGCGCCGCGTTCCTGCGCGCGCTCGCCGCCGGGCGGACGCTCGCCGAAGCGGCCGAGACCGCACGCGCCGATCATTCCGCGTTCGACCTCGCCGGCAATTTGGCCGGACTGATCGGCTGGGGCGTCGCCGGCAAAGTGATCCTGCCGGCGCCGCCGGAAACTGACTAGCCGCGCCGTTGTTCGCCCGGAGCGTGCCTGTGACAAGCCCAGACCTGCCGTTACAATCCCGGCATGCGCTTGGCCTTGCGGCTCCATCCGAACTCGCTTTCCTTCGCGGCGACCCAGCTGGAAGTGGAAGTCACGCGCCCGCGCAGCAGCACCCTGGTACTGTCCTACGCCGTCACCGGCAGGATGCGTGACCTGCAACTGCCGCCGGTCGTGGCGACGACGCGGGCCGACGAGCTGTGGCGGCACACCTGCTTCGAGGCCTTCCTGCGCACGTTGCCGGGCGCCGCGTACTACGAATTCAACTTCGCGCCGTCGACGCAATGGGCGCCCTATCGTTTCAGCAGCTACCGCAGCCGGATACGCGCGGCGAGCGCGCTGCGCACGCCCCTGTTCGAGGTGCAATCGAGCCCCGATCGCTTCGCATTGCAGGCCGCTCTGGAGCTCGACGAGCTGTCGAACCTGCCGCCCAACGCCAGCCTGCGCCTTGGCCTCGCGGCGGTGATCGAGGAGACGAGCGGGCACAAGTCGTACTGGGCGCTGGCGCATCCCCCGGGCAAGCCGGACTTCCATCATTCCGATGGCTTCGCCTATCAACTTCCCCCAGTCTAGCACGATGCCTGCTCGGCCTGATGTGCGAACGCGGAACACGCATCCCCTCGTAGGGGTGGGGGGTCGGGAGGCTATACGCGAGCGTCCGCGGCAGCGCGTCTCCTCACGACCCCCCTCCCCCGCAAGTAGGGAGGGAGCACAGTAAGCTTGGTCCGCTGAATTCGTGTCGCTGAACTCTGGCTTGGCTAGATGATGAAATTCGGTATCGATCGGTTGATTGGCGAACCCACGCTGCGCGCGCCGCTCGCTGGCCGGCGCGTTGCGCTGCTGGCGCATCCGGCTTCGGTGACAGCGGACCTGACGCATTCGCTCGACGCGTTTGCCGCCTGCGGCGACATCAAGCTTGCCGCCGCCTTCGGTCCGCAGCACGGGCTACGCGGCGACAAGCAGGATAACATGATCGAGTCGCCCGACTTTCACGATCCGGTGCACGGCATCCCCGTATTCAGCCTCTACGGCGAAGTACGCAAGCCGACGAATGCGATGATGGACGCCTTCGACGTCATGCTCGTCGATCTGCAGGATCTCGGTTGCCGCATCTATACGTTCGTCACGACGCTGCGCTATGTGCTCGAAGCGGTGGCACAACGTCGGAAAGCGGTGTGGGTGTTGGACCGGCCCAATCCTGTCGGCCGGCCGGTCGAAGGTTTGGCGCTGCGCGAAGGCTGGGAGAGCTTTGTCGGCGCCGGGCCGCTGCCGATGCGCCATGGGCTCACCCTCGGCGAACTGGGTTCGTGGTTCGTCAAAAAACTCAGGCTCGATGTGGAGTACCGCATCATCGAGATGCAGGGCTGGCAGCCTGACGCCGCGCCGGGCTTCGGCTGGCCGCTCGGCGAGCGCGCCTGGGTCAATCCCAGTCCCAACGCGCCCAATCTGTTCATGGCGCGCGCCTATGCCGGCACGGTGATGGTCGAGGGCACGACGCTCTCGGAAGGGCGCGGCACCACGCGGCCGCTCGAACTGTTCGGCGCGCCCGACATCGACGCGCGCGCGGTGATCAAGGAAATGCAGGCGCTCGCGCCGCACTGGCTCCGCGGCTGCCGCCTGCGCGACTGCTGGTTCGAGCCGACATTCCACAAGCACGCCGGCAAGCTCAACAGTGGCGTACAGATCCACACCGAGGGTCCCGACTACGACCACGCGGCGTTCAAGCCCTGGCGCGTCCAGGCGTTAGCCTTCAAGGCGATCCGCCGCCTCTATCCCGACTATCCGCTGTGGCGCGATTTTGCTTACGAGTACGAACACGGCAAGCGCGCGATCGACGTCATCAACGGCGGCCCGCTGCTGCGCGAATGGGTGGATGATCGGGACGCGACGCCGGCGGACTTGGACGCGCTGGCCGTGCCGGACGAGCAGGCGTGGGTGAGCGAGCGGGACGGGATGCTGCGGTACTGACGGACCGTCAGGTCACGTTCTATCCGCGCGATGCTGCGCCAGCAGCGCGTCCATGATCTCAGGAGGATATCGGAAATTCGTGGCCTTAGGCTTTGCAAAGGTCGTCGCGAGATCAACGAGCCCGCGGCGGGCGGCAAGGTCAAGCACACCGAGCGTACCAGTTACGGTCAAGCCATGCCTACGGGCGACCTCGACGCCCGAACGATCGTCATCAGAATCAGATCGGCTCCGATTGATGTTGCGAGCGCGATCGCGGCCCGCTCACCCTCGTCCAAGATCGAGCCAATCGTCTCGCTGCCGCTGAGATCGGGATTTGAACGCACCTCAAGCCACGCCGGCTTATGCGCCACAAAGGCGCGCACTGGCGGCGGCGCATCGGCGTGCGCCAACTCATCGTACACCGCAGTCGGCACCAAACTCTGCTCAAATAGTCTCGGCAGTACGTCGATCGTTTCAATCAAGACCAAGTAGTTGAGCGGCCCGCTATCGGCTACGACCAGCCTTTTTGGCATCAGAATCCGAGCCGATCCAAGGCATGCCGCTCGCGCGCGAGGTCGTCGAGGCTGTAGGCCTCAAAAACGTTGTGAGCCTTGAGGAAGCCGTCGAGTGCATCGCGGGTTGTAAACCCAAGAAGGCGGCGCAGTTCGGGCTTGGTAAGCCGAGCACGCTTGTATTCTTCGAGCACGAAGGACTCGAGTGCGCGACGCGACAGGTCGCCGCCGGCAGCCTTGAGCCGCTCAGCCAAGTCATCGGGAATGTCGACGGTCACCTGCATGAGGAAAGCCTAATAACGTGCTGGTCCGTTGGTCACGCGAGCGTGGTCGGAACTCAACGACCGCAAGGGCAAGTGGAACATAGCCCAGATTTCGCTCGACTCAATCCGGGCTAGGCACTTGTTGCCTCCGTCCTACCACCCGCAATCTCCCGCCGCACCAGCGCGGCGCCGGCGGCCATCGCTTTCATCTTAGCGAAGGCGACCGGCCGCGGCAGGTACTTCATGCCGCAATCGGGCGCCACGACGAGGCGTTCCGCCGGCACAAAGTCGAGCGCCCGGCGGATGCGGGAGGCGACGACCGCCGGCGTCTCAACCTTCATGTCGGCGAGATCGATCACGCCGAGGATGATGGTCTTCGACGGCAGCGCCTGCAGAATCCGGCAGTCGAGGCCCGGCTGCGCCGCCTCGATGGAGACCTGCTGCACTTTCGAGTTTTCCAGCTCGGGCAGGAACGAGTAGCCCGACGGCTTGTCGTGCACCAGCGCCGCGTAGCCGAAGCACAGATGCACGGCGACCGTGCCGGTCACGCCGCCGAGCGCCCGGTCGAGCGCCTTGAGGCCGTAGCGCCGCGCGTCGGCCGGGTGCTGCTGCATCCACGGCTCGTCGATCTGCACGATGTCGGCGCCGGCGGCGAACAAATCCTCGATCTCGGCATTGAGGGCGGCCGCATAGTCGAGCGCCATCGCCTCGGCGTCGCCGTAAAAATCGTCTTGCGCCTGCTTGCTCAGGGTGAACGGGCCCGGCACCGTCGCCTTGACCGCGCCGCCGGTGTTGGCGCGCAGCACCGCAAGATCGCGCACAACGACGGGCCGCGGCCGGCGGATCGGGCCGACCACGCGCGGCACCGCAATGGGCCTGCCGGTCCGGCTTAGCGTCGTGCCCGGCCGTTCCACGTCGACGCCGCCGAGCGCCGTGGCGAAACGGTTGGAATAGCTTTCACGCCGCTGCTCGCCGTCGGTGATGATGTCAAGCCCGGCGCGCTCCTGGTCGCGGATCGCGAGGATGGTGGCGTCGTCCTGCGCCGCTTCGAGATGCTCGGGCGCGATGCGCCAGAGGTCGTCGGCGCGCACGCGCGGCACCTGCGTCGACAGCCTCGCGCGGTCGATCAGCCACTCCGGCTGCGGGTAGGAGCCGACGAGGGACGTTGGCAGCAGCATAGGCGTTCTGGTGTGAGCCAGGCTCGCCGGCAAGAGCCGGCGCCCCGGAATGGCGTCAATCCAAAAGCTACTTCGCCTTCGCGTACGGATAGATGACGTCGCCGGTCTTCTGATCGGCCGGCGTCAGCACGGTCTGATAGTCCATGCCCCGCCAGGTCTCGAGGTTCGCGGCTTCGGTGACGCCGTGATACTGCACCGTCAGCATGGCGGACTTGGTCCACTCGCCGTCCTTGCCGAAGCGGAAGTCGCCCATGATGGTCTTGAACTCGTTGTTGTGCAGGTAGTCGGCGAGCTTGTCGTCGTTGATGCTTTTCGCGCCCTCGACCGCTTCGCCGAGCACCTGCAGATAGGCGTAGCCCCAGCCGCCGAGATAGTAGCCGAGCGGATCGACGCCTTCGGCCTTCGCCCGCGCCTGGTAGGTCTTGAAGAACGCCTCGGCCGGCGCCATCAGATTCGGCGACGGCACCCAGGTCTCGTAGTTGATGATGCCGTTGAGCTTCGATTTCAGCCGGTCCTTGAACACCGTGGCCTGCAGGCCGACCATGGCGCCGCCGAACATTTTCGGCGTGAAGTTGAGCTCGTTCGCCGACTGCAGGATGCCGACCGAGCTCAGCGGATAGGAGCACGCAATCACGAGGTCGGCGTTGGCGGACTGCAGCGCGCGAATGATCGGCGAGAAGTCGGTCGTGCCCGGCGGATAGGTCTTGTCGTAGACGATCTTGAAACCGTACTCCTTGGCGCTGTCGCGCGCGCCCTCGCAGGCGTTGCGCGCGAACTCGGCATCCTCGGCGGTGAGCGCCACGGTCTGCGGCTTGGGATTCTGCGCCGCCGCGATCTGGAAGAAGCCGTCGCTGAAGGATTGCTTCGGTGTCGGGCCGGACGGCAGCATCGAGAAATATTTCGCATAGTGGAATTCGCTGTTCAACCCGAGCGCGAACAGGCTGATGTAGGTCTTGCCCTTCTGCATGACGACCGGCATCGCCGGCGCGTTCATGTTGGTCGCGTAGGGCCCGACCACGAGATCGACCTTATCGACGTCGAGGAGCTTGGTGTAGATTCCCGGCACCGTCGCCGGGTTGGACTGGTCGTCATAGTTGATGAGCTGGACCTTGCGGCCGAGCAGGCCGCCCTTGGCGTTGATTTCCTCTTCCCAGATTTTCGCGCCGAGCAGCGCCTGCTTGCCGTTGGGCGCCAGCGGCCCGGTGAGTGCCATGCTGAAGCCGATCTTGATCGGCTCGCCGCTCTGCGCCGAAGCCGGAACCGGCGCCACGGCAAGGGCGCCGGCGACGATTGCCGCGCCGCACCAGGTGAGCCCGCGCCGGAAGATGCGGCGCGAAGCGACGCCGTCCCCCGCGATGCCGTGCCATGCGAACTGCGACGCCAGGTAATGACCCATGGTGTTCCTCCCTCCAAGGCTTTTCATTCGCGCTGCCCGGCGTTCCGGGTTCGCCCCGAACGCGACAAGTCGCGAACACAATGCCCCGCTTCCATCGACGTGAAAAGAGCACGAGGCAATCCGCCGCTGCGGGCCATGGCCCATCGGAAGAAGGCCCGGCAAACGTCGGGCAAAACTCCTATTGCCGGCCTGTTCGTTTCCCCTTACTTTGCTCTCATGCGAAGGCGGAACTGGCCTAGCCGGTGAGGACCTCGCGCATAAAGAGAAGGAAACGACCATGTCCTGGACAACTCCTACCCTCGTTGAGATCTGCATCGGCCTCGAAATCAACGGCTATCTTCCGGCCGAGTTCTGATCTGCACTTCTGCATCTTCCGACGATCCCCGTGAATGGGGCGTCTAACCGCCATCGTACTCGGTGCAGCGGGGGGTGGCGGGTTTCCGCAATGGAATTGTCGGTGTCCGGTGTGTCGGCTCGCTTGGGCGAGCGACACGCGGGTCAAGCCGCGCACGCAGGCCAGCCTCGCCGTCTCCACTGACGGCGAGCGCTGGGTCCTGCTCAATGCTTCGCCCGATCTGCGCGCCCAGGTGCAGGCGACGCCTACGTTGCAGCCGCGCGCCGGCACACGCGACACGCCGATCGCCGCCGTCGTCCTGACCGGCGCCGAGGTCGATCAGGTCGCCGGCCTCCTCGTCCTGCGCGAACGCCAGAATTTCACCGTGCTTGCCACCTCCGAAACGCTTGCCGCGCTCGACGCCAATCCGATCTTCCGGGTGCTCGCCGGCGACGTGGTGACGCGCCAGGTCGTCGCGCGCAACGAGCCGTTTGCGCTGCCAGGCGACCTTGGGGTCGAGCTGTTTTCCGTCCCCGGCAAGGTGGCGCTCTATCTCGAGGACGACGATCCCGCGCTCGCCGCGGAGACCGGGGCCAATGTCGGCGTCGAGGTCGCCTGCGGCGACCGCAGGCTGCTCTACGTCCCGGGCGCCGCCGCCGTGAACGCCGACTTGCGCCAGCGGCTCGACCGCGCCGACGTCGTGCTGTTCGACGCCACGCTCTTCGTCGACGACGAGATGATCTTGACCGGTACCGGCGACAAGACCGGCCGGCGCATGGGCCACATGCCGCTCGACGGCGCCGACGGCACGCTCGCGGCGCTCGGCGGGCTCCGCGGCCGGCGCATCTTGACCCACATCAACAACACCAATCCGATCCTGATCGAGGGTTCGGCCGAACGCCGCAAGGTCGAGGCCGCGGGCTTCGAGGTCGCCGAGGACGGAATGGAGATCGTGCTGTGAACGACAAACCGGTCCTTGAAGCCGCGAAAGATGCGATCGGCCTCCTCACACCCGAGGAGCTGGAAGCGCGCCTGCGCGACATCGGGGCGCGCCGCTATCACCGGCTGCACCCGTTCCACAAGCTCTTGCATGGCGGCAAATGCAGCAAGGGCCAGGTCCAGGCGTGGGCGCTCAACCGCTACTACTACCAGGCGATGATCCCGATCAAGGATGCGAGCCTGATCGCCCGCTGCGAGGATTCGGCG
>Ga0210403_10005922_pt1 | contig 10306 bp, 10 predicted proteins | sample IncBWC19MmetaG_FD_150863 | JGI IMG/M metagenome (GOLD analysis project Ga0210403, IMG submission 150863) | Forest soil microbial communities from Barre Woods Harvard Forest LTER site, Petersham, Massachusetts, United States - Inc-BW-C-19-M | ecosystem: Environmental > Terrestrial > Soil >... | reverse complement strand
GATGTCATGATTGTTCATCTCAATCAATATAAGATGAGTTTTTTTTAATGTTTCGAGGCCGTTTTCTAAAATGGAAAGTTCGCTCCCTTGTGTATCAATTTTAATTAGCAAAATTTCCTGGAGCTGAATAGTTTCTAAATCAAGGGTGGAGATAGCAACGATTTGTTTTTCTATAACCCTTAATTTTTCTTTTTGGGCTTCCGGTTGTAAGTTAACTTCTGTGTCGTTGATTGAGTTAAGTGAAGAAGAAAGGTAGTTTGTAGTAATACTGATTTCTTTTTTGCCAATTGAATCGGATAACGCTAGGTTTCGGATTGTAACATTTAGATTTTTTGCATTAGTATCTACTGCAATTTTATACATCTTTTCGATAGGTTCATAGGCAACGATAGTCGCCTCATTAAAATTTTTGCTGAAATAGGATGCCGTTGCCCCATCAGCTGCTCCAATATCTAAAATTGGGAGATTTAGTTTTGTTTTTAAGTTGCCTTTAGCGTAGTCAGTGATTCTAAAAAGGTGCTCGGCAGGATTACTAAAGACTGTATCCTTTAACTTTAGAAATATGAACTGATTCGAGACCATGAATCGCAAAAACCAAATGAGGGCCTTTTTCATTGAGATCAATTTTTAAATTTAAAAACCATTTGAAGTTCGACAATCATAATCAAATGGTCAACGTCGGGCTAGCGTTGTTCCACTATTTTCTTGAAGTGCCGGATCGAGCCTTTTCAATACCTGTTGAGAATAAAATGGGTAATTTTGTATAAACACTGATGGCAGCTAGATGACAATCACGACCATAAAAGAAAGGATCAAAAATATTTTGAGTGCGAATGCGGTTGTCAAAATAAGAGAGTTTAAAAAACAGTTTTCCCGTGCGCACAAAATTGAATATTCCCGGCGAAAAAAATTTTATGCACAATTTGTAAGACCCAACGATCTTTGTTTTGACGTGGGTGCCAGTTTTGGTAATCGGGTAGCCCCGCTTCTCGCTATTGGAGCCAGGGTTTTAGCGGTAGAGCCACAGGAAATTTGTTATACCTATTTGCAATTTAAATTTCAGAAAAAAATAATCTTAGTTAAGAAAGGGATTGACGAAATGCCGGGTATAAAAAAATTTCATATATCAGATTCGTCCACCATTTCGTCATTTTCTGATGAATGGATTTCCGCTGTAAAACAAAATCGTTTTATTAACCATAGATGGGCCAAATCAATCGATGTTGAGATGACAACGCTTGATAGCTTGATAAACCAGCACGGGATGCCGGCCTTTATCAAGATTGATGTTGAGGGGTATGAATTGGAGGCATTAAGAGGGCTTTCTAAACCGGTAAAGATGATATCCTTTGAGTACACAGTTCCGGAACAAACGTACAAAATCAGAGAATGTATGAATGTCGTGGTTCTTATTTCCCCTGATATTTTATGTAATTATTCGGTTGGCGAAAGTATGGACTTTGCATTGGCAAAGTGGGTGAGCGCAACTGATTTTCTTGAGCATATCGAAACGGATGATTTTTTAGGAACAGGTTTTGGGGATATTTATTTGAGGAACGGAAATTAAGGATGAATCGAATTTTTGAAGAACATATAGCGGTAAGACGCCCACCAAAAAATCTAAAAAAGGAACACGAATCACTGTTCGAACGAGAGTTTTCTAAAATGATTCGAGAAACGCATGCGGCGGAGCTAAATAATCCTATCGTCCTATATGATACCATTTTCAAGTTAGGGGGATTAAAACTATACACTAACTATACCCATCCACACTCTCCAATTTCAATAAAATCAATGCTGAAGAGGTTGTTGTTGCTTTTCACAATTGGCAAAAGCTTAAACAACGCTGTATGGATAATTGATGAATGGAGTATGGGATATTTTCATTGGTTGACGGATGCAATGCCTAGGCTTATGGCGTCAAAAAGAATTCAGAATTCTTATCCTGTGCTTCTTCCTGACTCCTATAGAGACCAAGTATACATTCAACAATCATTACAATTAGTGGGTAGTGCAGTTACCTACTATAATCCAAAAAGAAAACTGGCGGTCAAGAAATTGCTACTACCCAGTCTCACAGCGGATACCGGAAATTACAATAAGGAAATCATAAATGAACTGCGTGCCAGCTTGCTCAGGAATTTTCCGCAAACCGGACACAGAAAGATTTTTATAAGCAGAAAAAAGGCCGCTAAACGAAAAATTATTAACGAACAGGAAGTTATAAATCTATTGAAATTCTTCGACTATGAAATCCATTGTTTCGAGGATTATTCCTTTCTAAAACAAGTTGAGATAATGTCTCAATCGGGCTCATTGGTTGGCCTTCATGGTTCAGGACTAACAAATATGTTGTTCATGCGCGAGATGGGGCGAGTTCTTGAGTTAAGGCTGCAGGGAGACAGCCACAATAACTGTTTTTTTTCACTTGCCTCTGACCTTGGACATGATTATTACTACCAATTAAGCGACAGTGACAACGCCGATACTTTCAGTGCAAATATTTCTGTTGACCTTGTCGAGCTTCAAAAGAATCTTTCATTGATGACGCAGGAAAATACATGATCATTTAACACTAACCATTCCCTAATCTTTTGCTGAACATTTGTTAGATGGCGAATCATAAATTTCCAAGCCTTAATGGATTAAGGGGACTCAGCATAATAATGGTGATCAATTCGCATTGCAGAAATATTTTCAAGAATTTACAAGAGCACGTTCTTCTTAAACCCTTTGTTTATTTCGCCCAAGATGGGCAAATGGGCGTCAATATTTTCTTTATCATATCGGGTTTTTTGATAACCTCAATAATGTTAGATGAAGAAACGGCCACAAAAAAAATATCATTAAAAAAATTTTATATCAGGCGCACGCTTAGAATTTTTCCCGCGTACTATTTTCTACTGATGATTTATTTTTTTCTTGAATCGCTGGGTTACCTAAAAATAGACAGTTTATCATGGGCAACAGCAATTACCTACACTAAGGATTTTCGGCCTTTATCGGATTGGTATACTGCTCACGCCTGGTCACTTAGTATTGAGGAGCAGTTTTATTTTTTTTGGCCGTTTATATTTATTGCCGGTGATAGGGTAAGAAAAACCATGGCCCTGTCATTAATACTCTTGGTTCCGGCACTAAGGATTTTCTTAAATTGTAATCCTGTTAATTGGATCAGCGATTTTTCCATTTTTACGAGAATTGATGCCATTGCTTTCGGCTGTATTATTGCGCTGTACAGAGACAAGATTGTAACAACCGCTGGTAAACATTGGAACGAAATTTTCTCAGTCTCAATTTCGATGCTATTGGGCTTACGATACCTTCCGTGGCTGGCAACTAAACTTCACTTCACCCTCATCCTTACACCTTTGGCGATAATGCAGGGAACTATCGCTAATATTTTGATGTCCTGGATAATTCTATATTCAGTTTTCGGGCCTAAAGGAATATGGTATCAACTGCTGAACACAAAACTATTGAATTATTTAGGTATGTTATCTTACAGTATTTACTTGTGGCAACAACTGTTTACCATGCAAAGTGCGAATTGGTTTCAGCAATATCCTGTTAATTTATTTTTTATTCTGGTCGCGGCAATTTGTTCATATTATTTCATTGAAATGCCTTTTTTGAAACTTAAGTCGAAATTCTAAAAGCAGTTATACCTTCCTTCTCAACTCAAATAAGGCGAAGATTTCATATTTTTGCTTTTTGACTTTTTTCTAAATGATATCTGAGCCGGTTGTTGTTATTTCTTCAAAGCAAAATCTCACGCTAAGCATTAAAGAACTCTGGCGGTATCGCGAGCTATTTTATTTTTTTACTTGGCGCGATATCAAGGTAAAATATAAGCAAACCGTGTTGGGCCTTTTGTGGGCCATTCTCCAGCCACTGCTGATGATGATAATCTTTACTTGGTTTTTCGGCAGAACATTAAAAATTCCTTCTGAAAATCTACCTTATCCCATTTTTGTATTTTCAGGACTTCTTGTCTGGAACGTTTTCGCTTCAGGATTGGTAAATGCCTCCAATAGCATGATTAACAATTCGGCGATCATAAAGAAGATATATTTTCCTCGCTTGATTATCCCGGTATCGTCGGTTCTCGTGTCTCTTTTTGATTTTGCAATGGCCTTCGTTTTATTTATTCCTTTACTGATGTACTATCAACAGGCCCTTTCATGGACGGCACTCTGGGCTTGGCCTTTAGCACTTTTTGTCAGTATAATGGCCACCCTTGGCATGGGGTGTTGGTTGGCAGCCTTGAATGTAAAATATCGCGACTTTCGTTACGTCATTCCATTTTTGGTTCAAGTACTATTTTTTCTTTCTCCCGTTATTTATCCCGTTTTTTTACTACCCTATCCTCTGTTGCAGTATATCCAGGTTTCATCCCCAATGTATGCGGCTATAGAATTATTTCGGTTTCCGCTTACACACGTTGCACCTGATCCAATTTTTCTAACAATTAGTTTGGCATCGGGAATTTTTCTTCTGTTAGTGGGCACATTTTACTTCAGAAAAACTGAAGATTTCTTTGCCGATTTTGCCTAACGTGCATGAAACCGATCTTAGAGATAAGTAATTTATCTAAAAAATACACTATTGGCCATCAGGTTCACGGTTATCTGAGTCTGCGCGAAAGAATACAGAGTGTTTTTCGCTTTGAAAGTCGGGAAAAGGAAGATTTTTGGGCCATAAGAGATATTTCATTTGATGTTTATCCGGGTGATGCAATCGGCATCGTTGGTCGAAATGGAGCTGGAAAATCTACACTGCTAAAAATACTTTCAAAGATTACACCACCTACGGCCGGTAATATCATATCCCGCGGTAGGATTGCCAGCTTGCTGGAAGTTGGTACTGGCTTTCATCCGGAACTATCAGGCCGTGAAAATATTTTTTTTAATGGCTCGCTTCTTGGGATGCGGCAAAAAGAAATAGAAAATAAATTTGATGAAATTTTGGATTTTAGTGGAGTAGAAAAATTTTTAGACACTCCGTTGAAGCATTATTCCAGTGGCATGCAGCTCCGTCTGGCTTTTTCTGTTGCAGCTTTTTTAGAGCCGGAGATTTTAATCATTGATGAAGTTCTGGCAGTAGGGGATTCAGTTTTCCAGCAAAAATGTATTCAGAAAATGACTGAAGTAAGCGAAAGTGGACGAACTATTTTATTTGTATCACACAATTTTTCTTCGCTTCGTTCACTATGCAAACGGGGTATTAAGCTCGATCGTGGTCGCAAAACGTTTGATGGTAGCCTGGAGGATACCATAGACGCCTATCAGTCTCTTGGCAGGGTGAGTGGTGAGACAATAGACTTGCTGAAGACGACCAGAGGGAAACTTGCCCAAGAACTTATCTTTAGAAAGTTTCGGTTTCTAAATTGGCCAATTCATTTCGGAGAACCCATAAAAATGGGCTTGATGCTTAGAAGCTCAAGACCCGACGGAAACTTTAGAGATCTTGATTTCGGGTTGAGCATTATTGATAAAAACAATACTTGCCTGATTCACATATCCAATCGGTTTTTGCACCAGGAATTTAACCATATGGACGATGATGATGAATATATTATAGAAACAGAAAACATTTTGAGGCCTGGCCGTTATTCGCTCACGTTATTCTTGCGCGTGGCCGACGTAGTCCAGGATCACCTTACCGAAGTTATTAGTTTTGAAATCCCAGATTTTAATCCCTACGGGCATCGAGATACAGCCGCTATTTTTGGTGCCATTTTTCCGAAGTTTACCATTAAGAGGTCATAATGAATTCAGTCGCCCCTGTTTTGTTCCTCATTTTTAACCGGCCGGAAACGACAAAGCGGGTTTTTGAAGTCATACGCGAAGCAAAACCGCCTATGCTTTTTGTTGCAGCAGATGGCCCGCGGCCGGAGCGAATGGGTGAAGCGGAGCAATGTATGGAAGCCCGCAAGATCATTGAGCAGGTAGATTGGAATTGTGATGTTAAGACATTGTATCGTCAGGAAAATTTGGGATGCAAAAGAGCTATTCGATCAGCAATTGATTGGTTTTTTACTTATGTTGAGGAAGGCATTATTCTAGAAGATGATTGCCTAGCCGACGTGAGTTTTTTTTCTTTTTCCACTTTAATGCTTGAGCGTTACCGGCAAATTGAAAGGATAAAAATTATTTCGGGTACCAATTTCTTTCTTGGCAAATATGATAATCATAACGATTATTATTTTTCAAAATTTATGGCGATTTGGGGCTGGGCTGCCTGGAAAAGATCCTGGCAAGAGATTAATTTTTCAGTAAAAGAACTCGATTCTTCATTTGTGACCAACCTAAATACCAGCTTTAAAAACGATCGATTTAAAAATTGGCTTCGCAACATGGTGCAAAGTACCTTGGAAGGAAAAATAGATGCTTGGTCTCCTTATTTGGTTCATTCCTTTATTCTCAACGATGGAATGGCACTGTCGGCCTTTCGGAATTTAATTTCCAATATCGGTTATAACGGAACGAACATGAGTAATGTACGATCCGACCACCCATTCTTTAATATGAAGATGAAATCTATTAAGCTCGATGATATACCACCATCAGATCAAGTTGTGGTGTCGATCAACCCTGAAGCAGAAAGTCTTATGATGAAAATGGTCGTTAAGTACGATGCCCCAAAAACATTTTTCAGGATCCTAATGAGCAGAATTAAAAAGTACTTTTATTAATAGGCTTTTTCCAAATAAACCATGCAAGATGGGAAAGGATTAATCAGTTTTCAAAGCACGGCATTTACTAGTACCTAGGATTAATTAAGAGTAGATTTACGAATGAAACATAGTTAGAATCGGGTAACCATGGAGATGCTCAGAAATGTATGGCGAAATCTGAAGTCGTTGCTCAGCTTTAATTTTGCTTCGCTTGATGTACAACATGAAAAACAACTCCTGGCGGTCGGTAAGAATTTGGTCCTTGGAATGAGATCAGTAAACCCTAGGAACCTCCATGAGGTGGAGTTTTCTATTTTTTCGCAATGGGGTGATGACGGCATCATTCAATACCTCATCAATCTGGTCCCCATTTCTAATCGTTTGTTCGTTGAATTTGGGGTGGAGGACTATCGAGAATCCAATACGCGATTTTTGCTTATGAATAATAACTGGAAAGGGCTCATCATTGATGGAAGCAGGTCAAATATGGAACGAGTACGAAAGAGTAATTTGTATTGGAAGTATGATTTAACTGCAGTTGGCCAATTTGTCACCCGGGAAAATGTCAACTCTATTTTTGTTGATCATGCCTTCGTTGGGCCGATCGGTATCCTGAGTATTGATGTCGATGGTAATGATTATTGGATTTGGGAAGCGATCTCAGTCATAGACCCAGATATTGTCATAGTTGAGTACAACAGCGTTTTTGGTAACGAACATGCCATTACCGTTCCATATCATGCAGCATTTGACAGAACTAAAGCACATTATTCCAATTTGTATTGGGGTGTTTCATTAAAAGGACTTACTTATTTGAGCGAGAAAAAAGGATACGCATTTGTTGGTTGCAACTCCAATGGCAACAACGCATACTTTGTTAAAAAAAATAAAGCAGGGAAACTAATTACGGTTTCGGCCGAAGAAGGATTCGTTGACAGCCGAACCAGAGAATCACTTGAGAAAAATGGAGAGATGGGTTTTTGCAGCGGCGCAGACCGCATCAATAAAATCATTGATATGGAAGTTGTCGATGTCCGGAAAAATCATAAACTCAAGATTCGCGACCTAAATAAATTGAATTAATGATCGAACAGATACGGCACAACAACCAGCTTCTTTCCATAATTATACGGAGTTCGTATAAACGTGAGGGTATTGAATTTTTTACGCCGGGTGATTTTTCGCAACAACTTGGTTACATGAATCGACCCCTGGGCTATTCAATTCCACCTCACGTTCACAACGCGGTGGACAGAACGGTAACACTTACACAAGAAGTGCTTTTCATAAAGTCCGGAAAGGTTAGGGTTGATTTTTATAATGATCAGAAAATTTATCTTGAAAGCAAGGAGCTTTATCCTGGCGATGTTATTTTGCTCGCAGCCGGGGGTCATGGTTTCCACATGATAGAAGCAAGTGAGATGATCGAAGTAAAACAGGGACCCTATTGTGGTGACAATGACAAATCAATTTTTCAGCCAGAAGCAAATTGAAATGAGGATTCCGGTTAACACGATTTCCATTACGGGCAACGAGAAGAAATATATCAATGAATGTATTGATACGGGATGGATCTCGAGCGAGGGACCCTTCATTAAAAAATTTGAAGAAAATCTCGCTGCTAAAGTGGATCGCAGTTTTGGTATAGCGGTTTGCAATGGAAGTGTTGCTATTGATGTTGCCATTGCGGCTATGAACATCGGTTCAGGAGATGAGGTCATCATGCCCACCTTTACAATTATTTCTTGTGCAGCGGCAATTATAAGGGCTGGGGCGAAACCGGTACTTATTGATTCTGATGAAGCCACGTGGAACATGAATGTCTCGCTCATCGAATCAAAAATTACTCCTCGCACAAAAGCAATAATGATTGTCCATATTTATGGACTACCGGTTGATGTAAAGCCAGTCTTGGAATTATGCGAACGGTATAAGTTAGTCTTGATAGAGGACGCTGCAGAAGCACACGGTCAAACTTATTATGGAAAACCGTGTGGTAGTTTTGGTGAGATTAGTACGTTTAGTTTTTACCCGAACAAACATATTACTACAGGCGAGGGCGGGATGTTTATGACGGACCGACATGACTTGGCTGCCCGGTGTCGGCTTTTGCGTAATTTATGCTTTACGCCCGAAAAAAGATTTGTACATGAAGAGTTGGGATTCAACTTCAGGATGACCAACCTGCAGGCCGCATTGGGAGTTGCTCAATTGGAGAAATTAGATAATACGGTAATACGAAAGCGGGAAATAGGTCTTCGGTATCATCAAAATTTAAAGAGCCAGGATTATTTTCAGTTACCCGTGCAAGAAACAGCCTTTGCAAAAAATATTTATTGGGTTTTTGGTTTAGTGATTCTTAACTCAAGAGTTGAAGGCGAGGAGATGATAAAAAAACTTGCCGAAGCCGGAATTGGCTCGCGTCCCTTTTTTTGGTGCATGCATGAGCAACCGATTTTCAAAAAAATGGGGCTGTTTAGCGGAGAAATGTATCCGGTAGCTGAGCGGTTGGCGCGTAAAGGATTTTATTTGCCTAGCGGCATCGCATTAACCGATGCAGAAATTGATGAGGTCTGCGCAACACTCCATCGCCTTATAGCATGAGCACATTTAGCGAATATTCACAGTATTACAACTTATTCTATCGTGATAAGAATTACCAACTTGAGGCTGACTACGTAGATCAAACCATCAAAAAAAATATTCCTGATGCCCGGGTCCTTTTGGATCTTGGCTGCGGAACAGGGGTGCACGATCGCCTGTTGAACAAAAAGGGATACGAAATTCTCGGAATAGATCGTTCGGAAACAATGGTGAAGGAGGCATACTCCATTGCCAATGACACGCTTTCTTTTTTACAAGGTGATATAAGGAAACTAAGAATGGACAAAAAGTTTGATGTTGTGATTTCCCTCTTTCACGTAATGAGTTATCAGGTAAATTATGTTGACTTGTTTGATTCATTCGCTACGGCTAAGGCGCATTTGAAAACTTCGGGTTTGTTTATTTTTGATTTTTGGTATGGTCCCGCAGTACTGACGAATCGGCCTCAACAAAAAACAAAAGTAGCTGAGGATGAAAAATTAATTGTGAAACGAGAAACAAACCCAAAACTTCATCTCCATCAAAATATGGTGGATGTCAATTTTAGTTTTGAAGTCATGGATAAGAGTACTTCTGCACTGAAACATAGCTTCAATGAACTGCACACCATGCGATACTGGTTTTATCCTGAACTGGAATTTTTTTTAAACAAGGCAGGATTTTTATTGCTTTCATTTGAAGAGTGGCTTACCGGTAAAAAACCAGATAGTAATACATGGAACGGATGCATGATTGCCAAATCGGAATGATGATATGAAGATAGGGATTTACCTGGGAGCCTTTAAGCCTACTGAGGGAGGGGGTTACACATTCCAAGAGTCGTTGCTACGGGGACTTAGCCAATACAAGAAATTGCCATTTGAATTTGTTGGTTTTTTTTACGGCCAATCTTTTTTGGAAATTAATGGTTTAAAAGTTGTTCAGATTCGCGAATCACTCTTTCAGCGAATTGCCCGTAGAATGAATAGACTAATAAGCAAGGATTATCCAAGTGGCCTCCAGCATGTCCTTGAAAAAGAGAAG
>Ga0210403_10005921_pt1 | contig 10306 bp, 9 predicted proteins | sample IncBWC19MmetaG_FD_150863 | JGI IMG/M metagenome (GOLD analysis project Ga0210403, IMG submission 150863) | Forest soil microbial communities from Barre Woods Harvard Forest LTER site, Petersham, Massachusetts, United States - Inc-BW-C-19-M | ecosystem: Environmental > Terrestrial > Soil >... | reverse complement strand
GATCTTCGGGATACCACCGTGCTGAACTCGTCGACCAATTCATCTGGCACTTCCGCGATTGGTGGATGATCGGCACAAAAGACGCGGGGACCTGGGCCTATGACTTGTGGGACCAGCAAAATCAGTACGTCAGTGTTGGTGAGGGCGGTGGATTGCTCGCGCTGGTCTTCTTTATCGCCATGATTTCTCGTAGCTATGCCAAGATTGGAGTCGCGAGAAGGGCGGTTGCGGGCCTAAAGAAAGAGTGGCTCATGTGGCTCCTTGGTGCCGCTGTCTTTTCCAATCTGGTGGCCTTTTTCGGCGTCAACTATTTTGATCAGGTCAAGATGATCTGGTTTGCGTTGCTGGCAATGATTTGTGCGACCACGGCTTCGACGATTCAGGCACAAAGATTGAAGATCGCTTCGACCCAAACTGGATCACCTGATGAGCAGTTCTCTGCATCAGTGGAAGATGTCGGCAGTGAAGAACCGGTCCTGCAAATCCCTGACTACAATTCAACTCGCAACCTCGGTGTCTAAGTAACCTCACGGCTGCTCAAATGAATGCTGGTCAGACAAAATACGTCATCGTCACTCCGGTCCGTGACGAAGAAGCATATTTGAGTTTGACGGTCGAGAGCGTCATCAAGCAAACCATCCGGCCGGCGGAGTACGTCATCGTTAACGATGGTTCCAAGGACAGGACGAGAGATATTATCGACGAGTACGCCCAGCAATATCCGTGGATTCGAGCGGTCCACCGCCAAGATCGTGGATTTCGCAAGTGGGGTGCGGGGATTATCGAAGCGTTCTATGACGGGTTCCATGCTCTTGCTCGCCAGGACTGGGAATTCATGTGCAAGCTTGACGGAGACCTGTCTTTCGAACCGGAATATTTCGAGGGCACATTTGAGAAGTTTGAGCAAAGCCCGCGACTCGGCATTGGTGGCGGGTTTCTGTATCACCTTGAAGACGGCCAGAAGATACTGGAACGTCACCCGACGTTTCACGTTCGAGGCGGCGCAAAGATCTATCGCCGCGCGTGCTGGGACGCAATCGACGGCCTGTGGGTGGGGCCCGGCTCGGACACCGTGGATGAAGTCAAGGCTAATATGCTCGGATGGAGTACATCCAGCTTTCTCGATTTGCAAATCCGCCACCATCGCTGGACAGGAGCGGCTTACGGACGTTGGGGAGGAATCGTCAAAAATGGGAAAACCGACTACGTATCCGGCTATCATCCCCTTTTCGTCTTAGCTAAGTCGATTGCGCGTTCTGTCCAGCGTCCTTACGTCCTAGGTTCCTTCGCGCTGATCTACGGATATCTGGCGGCGTACCTGAAAAAGATACCACAGGTGAACGATGCGGAGTTGATTCACTATTTGCGACGTCAGCAACTCGCGAAGCTAGTTGGTAAAGAAACAATATGGAAGTGAACAAGCGTCAGCCTCGTGCTGCCGCGTCTGCAACTCGAGACAGGTTGTACATCGAAAGGACAATTACTGATGGCAAAACGAATTATGAACCTGACAATCAGCATATTAGTCGGGATATGCGATTGGCTTCGGGACGGGGGCAGCCGGTTAGTCGGACGGAAACCAAGGAAAAAATGTATTGTTTTAGCGTACCACTCTGTAAGTGATGTACAGCGTGCGCAGTTCGCGTCCCAGATGGACGTGTTGGTTCGAATCGCTGAGCCCGTCCGGGCGGACATGGATGCGTTCCCGGCCCAGGGTGAGCGCTACGCAGCTGTCACGTTTGATGACGGATTCCAGAACATCGTCGACAATGCGTTGCCCGAACTCAGCAAACGGGGTATTCCTGCAACGTTGTTTGTGGTCACCGAATCGCTCGGCGGCAACCGCGGTTGGGAACATCTGGGGGGAGACGATACACGACAGGAAAGGGTTATGTCGGTGGAGCAGTTACGGGAACTCTCGCCCGAACTAGTGACGATTGGATCTCACACCATGACGCACCCCCTCCTGCCTTCGATTGAGAAGAGCCAGTTGCGGCAAGAGCTTTCGGGTTCGCGCCTGAAGCTTGAGCAGATGTTGAATCGCGAAATAAACCTGTTGAGTTTTCCTTACGGGAGCTTCAATGACGCGGTGATTGAGGGTTGTCGTGAAGCTGGATATGAGCGCGTCTTCACGGCATTGCCGGTCTTTGCTTTTTCACAGCCTGGAGAGTTCGTATCCGGCCGGGTCGGCGCGGCTCCGACGGATTGGCCGATTGAATTTCGTCTGAAATTGGCGGGAGCTTTTCGCTGGCTTCCCTACGCGTATGATCTGAAGCGCCACGTCCGGTCGGTCCTACGAGGGCGTATCGTAAAACCGGTTCGAATTAAGACAGGAGAGAAGAAAATCGCATGATTGCCACTGATAGTCAGAGTCGGGTCATCGAAGTGCTGTTGGAAATATTCAAAGAGAAGGGACTTGGTGCGCCTGAGTTGAACTTGGAGACGGTATTGGATGAACTGGGTCTTGAGTCGCTGGATTTTGCACAGGCCGTGATCCGAATGGAAGAGATTACGGGAAAGGATCCCTTCGCCACCGGCGCCGAATATCAGATTAAGACCCTTTCCGACCTTGCCGTCCTCTATGACTGATAAGCAAGAAACACACTCATGTTGAACCATCTTCTTTTCGAAGAGTCCTTGCCGGATGCTCTGCCAGCGGTCGTCACACGCGACCAGATTACTGACTGGGCTGCTCTGCGGGAAGAAGCTCAGAGCTTCTTCGACACACAGGGGGCGTTGGGGAAGCGCCGCGTGGGACTATCGTTCCAGCCCGCGGCTGGCAGTTATGCCGCGTTGGCGGCCCTTGATAGACTCGCTTGCGACGTCTTTCTGTTGGACGCGAACCTTCCCTTCGAGGAGGCCCTCAGGCTTTCTGAGAAGATGAGGCTTGGCGCTCTCCTTACTATCGGGAACCCTTCGGAATTCGGAGTCCGCGAACTATCCGATGAAGCGAAATGGAGCGGCAACAGCACGGTAACGATTCTTACGTCGGGAAGTACCGGAGAACCCAAAGCAGCGCGGCACTCTTGGGAAAGTATGGCACGTCCAGTCAAGAAAGGGACAGGAATCCGCGCGCCGAAATGGCTTCTGACTTACCGCCCCCACCTGTACGCTGGCTTACAGGTCATGCTGCAGTGTTTTGCCGATCGGGGCACGTTGATCATTCCAGACTCCCACATGGACCCTCAGTCCACGGTTAGGTTCATGTGCGACAACGGGGCGCAATTCGTATCAGCGACACCTTCCTACTGGCGGCGTTTGTTGATGTTTTCTGATGCAGAGCTTTTGAAACGGATTCCACTGGTCCAAATTACTCTGGGTGGCGAGACGATTGATCAACCGACATTGGATAGACTCCAGTATCATTTTCCAAACGCTCGGCTGGTGCATATTTATGCGACGACCGAGCTCGGACGCTGCTTTTCGGTCAACGATGGCAAGGCAGGGTTTCCAGCGAGTTATCTCGATACAGCGCCACCGGGTTCCGCCGAATTGAGAGTGCAGGAGGGAGAACTGCTGATTCGATCTCCGAATTCGATGCGAATGTACGACCCTCTATCTTTGCACCAATCGGTTGTTTCGGATTGGTTCCCGACCGACGACATGGTGGAAGTCAAAGACGGTCGAGTGCACTTCATAGGCCGTAAGTCAGACATGATCAACGTGGCCAGTAGCAAAGTGTTCCCGATAGAGGTGGAGAGAGTGATCCGAGTTATTCCCGGTGTGTCCGACGTGCGGGTATTCGGAAAGACTTCGTCCATCGCGGGGGAGCTGGTCGCATGTGAAATCGTGGCAACGCAAGGTCAAGATCGAGAAGCGCTGAAACAAACTGTGGTTCGAACTTGCCGGGCTCAGCTCAACAGTCAGCAGCAACCGCGACTGATCAAACTGGTCGACCGAATTGACCTTTCCTCTGCAGGCAAGACTCTTAGGACAAGAACTTCATGAGTGGTGCGCCGCCGACCCATGCTCGGCATATCATCGTCAGTGGCGGCAGCCGGGGACTAGGGAAGGCAATTGTTACGAGCCTGCTCGGCGCCGGCTACCGCGTGAGCACGTTCAGCCGTGGCTCGTCGGAATTCACCCGGCGGATGGCCGGGAATGACAAGTTCTTGTTTGCGCCAGCCGATCTTTGCGAGAAGACTTCGGTCTCGGCATTTCTCAAGTCGGCAGAGACTCTGTTTGGCTTGCCCTATGGCCTCATTAACTGCGCGGCCATAGCGGCCGATGGTGTTTTGGCAACTATGCCAGAGGACAAAATTAGCAAGCTGGTGTCGGTAAATGTGAACGGCACTCTTCAATTTACTAGGCTCGTCGTGCGACGAATGTTGCGCGCGCAAACCGGTGGCGTCATTTTGAATATCTCGTCAATCAGTTCGTTGAGAGGCTTCAGGGGAATGTCGGCGTATGCCTTTACAAAAGGCGGGATCGATGCCTTCACCCGCGCGTTGGCGCGAGAATTGGGCGGGCGAAATATTCGAGTGAACTCCATCGCTCCGGGGTACTACGATACAGAAATGAGCCATAAGTTGACGGACGCGCAGAAGGAGCAGATTCTCCGCCGCACACCGCTTGGGCGCCTGGGCCTCCCGGAGGATGTGGTTGGAAGCGTCTTATTTTTCCTATCAGATCAGGCCAGCTACATCACTGGACAGACTCTCGTAATTGATGGCGGCGGTACAGTTTAAGCCCACAGCTAGCCTCGCTTTTCAGAATCGCAGAGCGAAATCAAGAGGAGAAGGTAAAGCCAAAGGTATGGGAGGTTTGAGGCCATTCGTTGAAGATGACATCTCGTCCGTCGCGGATCTGATTTGGAAAGTCTTGCACGAACGGAAGGGGCCGGCGCCCTCCAGCCTGCGAACCCACCTTCAAGATCTTTTTCTTCGCAATCCCTGGATGGACGATGGCATTGTTTCGCGTGTTTTCGAAAACACGGAAGGAAAACTCTTAGGTTTTTTTGGGGCCGTGCCCCGACGGATGTCGATTCAGGGGGAAACCATTCGCCTGGCTTTTGGCAGCAACCTAGTGGTCGATCCAGAAAGCCGCGCCTCCGTCACCGCTATGCAACTGGTGCGGGCCTTTATGAAGGGCACGCAGGATATCTCGATCACGGACTCGGCAAATGAGATGAGCCGGCCGCTTTTGAAGAGCCTCGGATTCAATGTGGTACCGATATACAGCCTGCAATGGGCGCGTCCTCTTCGGCCCTCTCAATACGCTCTCAATGGATTGTCACGCCTGAACAAAAATAGTCGTGCGGTGGCGACGATCGCATCCGTCGCAAGACCGTTTGGTGGAGTGGTCGATGCGGTGGTCACACGTGCAAGGATGAGTCCTCTTCGTCAATCGCAACCTGCCACTAACGACGAAGATCTCGACACTGAGACGCTGCTTGAGTGTTTAGCAACGATACCTGCCAAACATTGGATTCTTCCTGAATACGACCGGGAATCCCTGAGTTGGGTGCTCGACTTTATCGTCAAGCGGAGAGTCTTCGGAGATCTACGAAAGGCGATCGTACGCGACAAGGACGGAAAGATCGTCGGCTGGTACATCTATTCGATAGCGCCAGGGGCGGTTGGCGAAGTGCTCCAACTTGGTGCTGCGAGCCCGTCGATGGGGATTGTCCTCGATCACCTGTTTTACGATGGCTGGAAGCATGGCCTGGTGGGCATCCACGGCAGGATGGAACCTCAGTTCATGCAGGAGTTAACTAGCAAATCCTGCTTTTTCTTGCGCCACGGAAGCTGGACATTGGTCAACTCGAATAGGCCACAGTTGTTAAATCTCTTTCAAAGCGGCAGCGCGTTCTTCTCTCGCTTAGACGGCGAATGGTCATTGCGACACGGCGGCGGTGGGGAGACTTAAGCTTTCTATGGAACTCTCAATCATCTGCGTGAACTGGAACTCCGCGGATTATCTGCGCGAGTGCATCGCCAGCGTGTACGAATACACGCGGGAGATTTCGTTCGAAATAATCGTAGTGGACAATGCGTCTTCACAAGAGGGTGTCGATACCCTCAGAGAGCAGTTTCCCGAAGTGACGATTATTAAGAGTGCCAAAAACCTTGGATTTGCTGGAGCGAACAATGTCGGTTTTCGGCATTCAACCGGCGCATACGTGCTTCTCCTTAATCCTGATACCAAGCTGATTAGTGCGGCCATCAACATCATGCTCGCGCACATGAAATCCTTGCCGGATGCGGGTATCGTGGGATGCAGACTGTTGAACACAGACCTTTCGGTGCAGCTTACGGCGATTCAGAAATTTCCTACTATCCTGAATCAGGTGTTGGACCTGGAGTATTTGCAGTTGCGCTGGCCGCATTGTCCCCTTTGGGAAATTGCTCCGCTTTTTTCTACTGATGTCAAGCTGCTCAAGGTCGAGGTTATTTCCGGTGCCTGCATGCTGCTTAGGCGCCAGGTGTTTGAGCAGGTCGGTATGTTCAGCGAAGACTATTTCATGTACGCCGAAGATATCGACCTGAACTACAAAGTCAAAAGCGCCGGATTCACCAATTACTATGTTGGGGAAGCAGCCATGATACATCACGGGAGCAAGAGCAGTTCCCGGCAGGAGATCAGCTTTTGGGCGACGATCATGAAGTATAGGGCGATGCGGAAACTGTTTCAAAAGACACGGGGACGATTATATGGATCGATGTACCGCGTGGCTATGGGTTGCGCCGCCGCAGGACGCCTGACCGTCCTGGCTCTCGCGTATCCGTTGGGAAACATTCTTTGGGACCGAGAGGCTCTTAAGTTCGCAACGAGAAAGTGGAGAGTGATCCTGAGATGGGCGCTGGGGCGGCAGAGTATGGTGCTCCAGGACCGGTAAGAGACGATTGCTGGAAGTGAGGTCATTGTGTGCGGCATTTGCGGAAAACTGAACTTTGATCGTGCGAGGAGCGTAGCCCCTTCACTCTTGAAGGCGATGGCGGATACGATTCACCATCGAGGGCCCGACGACGAGGGATACTACGTCTCCGGTCCGGTGGGCTTCGGCTTCCGTCGATTGTCGATCATTGACCTGAATACGGGACACCAACCTATTTCCAATGAGGATGGCACGGCCTGGATCGTATTCAATGGGGAGATCTATAACTACCAGGAACTCCGGCGAGATTTGCAGACCAAAGGACATACTTTCACGACGCAGACGGACACGGAGGTAATCGTCCATCTCTATGAGGAGTTCGGTGAGTCTTGCGTAGAAAAGCTCCGCGGCATGTTTGCGTTCGCCATCTGGGATGAACGTCGGAAAGTGCTGTTCATGGCCAGGGACCGGGTTGGAATTAAGCCTCTTTACTATTGGCTGACGGATAAATGTCTGGTATTTGGTTCAGAGATTAAGGCTATCTTGGCGGATGTGGAAGTGAAACCCGAAGTCCTCCCGCAAATGGTGGACCGGTTTCTGACTTACTACTACGTCCCTGGCGAGGAGACCCTGTTTCGAAATATTCACAAATTGGCGCCCGGGTCCTACATGCTGGTCAAAGACGGCAAGGTTCAGATCAAGCAGTATTGGGACCTACGCTTTGGGCCAAGAGAGCAAAGCATCGAGAAGGCCGAGCAGAAGCTGCTGGAGTTGTTGGAAGAGTCCGTGCGGTTGCACATGATCAGCGATGTACCCGTTGGATTTCTACTCAGTGGTGGAGTGGATTCTACAGCGATGCTCGGTTTCGCGGTTGGAAAGACCGATCGTCCGCTCAGTAGCTTTACTCTAGGATTTTCGGCTGCCGGCGTCGTTGATGAGAGGCCCTATGCGACCCTCGCCGCGCGGCGCTATGGATCCGAGCATCATGAGATGACCATCAGCGCCCAGGAATTTGCGGATTTTCTGCCAAAGTATGCTTGGCATATGGAAGAGCCAGTCTGTGAGCCTACGGCAATTGCTCTCTATTACGTGTCCAAGCTCGCGAGCAATTTCGTGAAGGTGCTGATCTCGGGAGAGGGGGGGGACGAAGCATTTGCGGGCTACCCCAACTACCGCAACTTGCTTTGGTTCGAGCGGCTGAAGTCGGCCGCTGGGCCGCTTAAAGGTGCGTTGTCCTCGATTTTGTTTCTTCTCAATGGCGTTCTAAGGTCCAGGCATCTACAAAAGTACACGCCGCTGATGAACATGCCTCTCGAATCGTATTACTACAGTCGGATCTCAAGTCCAAACACATTCTTTAACAGCCATTCGAGCGACTTGTATTCAAGCGACTTCGCTCGTCTGGTGAACAGAGCGTATTCCGTTGCCGCAACGAAGAAGTACCTCGCCGACGGAACCCCAAGAGGCCTTGTCAATCAGATGCTGTACGTAGATACCAAGACCGCGCTTCCCGACGACCTGTTATTAAAGGCAGACAAGATGACGATGGCTAATTCCGTCGAACTCCGGGTTCCACTCCTTGATCATAAGTTGCTCGAGTTTGCAGCTTCCTTACCGGAGAGATTCAAGGTTCGAGGTTTCACTACAAAATATATCGCTAAGAAAGCGCTGCGACAACGAGTTCCACGAGAGATCCTGGATCGCAAGAAGGTAGGATTCCCCGTTCCGTATGGGGCGTGGCTAAAAACGGAGTTGAAGGACATGGTCCACGACGTTCTCCTCGACCGGGAAACTTTGGCACGCGGATATTTCAACAGAAGGTGCGTCGAAAACTTGATCAAAGAGCACTCAGAGTCTGAACGCTTCCCCAAGGAGATACTGTCCCTAATGTCACTTGAATTGTGGCATCGCGCCTTCTTAGGCAAAGGAGACGCTGCCGATGATTCTGCGGCAATGATTTCCTCCGGTGCAGTAGTACGCCTATAAGTCCCGTTAGCTAGAGATCTTATCCCTAGAGCATGAAGATTATTGTCGAGGACAAAACGCGCGGCCTTGTAGAAGTTCAGGCCGGCCAAACGCGTACAGGGGGCTCTGCAATCCGCTGCCACGAGCCCGTTCGGGTTCTGTACAGCTATCCACTTAAAGTTGGGGCGGGTAGGATCTGTCACACAGCGTGGCAACAGGTGAACGGACTCGCGGCGGCGGGAGCAGACGTGCTGCTGTATCCTGGAGTGCTTCATAAGCCAGTTGCCGCCACCGTAAAAGTTCGTCCCACTCTGTCTCGGGGGAAGGTCCGAATTTCCTACAAGCTCATCGGAAATATGCGTGCTCTGGCCCTTCACGACTATATTGTGGCCCGTCGGATCGAGCAACTGGTGGGCCAGATCGACATCATTCATACTTGGCCAGACGCCGCCTTGCGGACGCTCAAGACAGCCGCCCGCTTGGGAATTCCAACAGTGTTGGAAAGACCGAACACTCATACGCGATATGCTTACGAGACCGTACAGCGAGAGTCAAAGCGACTGGGCGTGCTCCTGCCGCCCGATAATGAGTACGCAAATAAGACCGATGTTCTTCGCAAGGAGGAAGAGGAGTATCAGCTCGCCGATTACCTGCTGTGCCCTTCCGATTTCGTCCTCCAGACATTTCTCGACCAAGGGTTCTCGAGCGGCAGGTTGATGAGACATCAGTATGGGTACGATGAGAAAGCCTACTATCCCGCCACTAATCCGGCTGCACAAACAGAGCGCGGGCTGACCGTGCTGTTTGCCGGCGATTGCGCCGTCAGGAAGGGCGTTCATTTTGCTCTCGAGGCATGGTTGAAATCACCAGCGCATCACGACGGAACCTTCATGATTGCAGGACGTTTTCTTCCTGCCTATGCTGAAAGGCTTTCTGGAATGCTGTCCCACCCCAGCATTCAAGTCCTCGGTTTTCGGAACGACATTCCCGAGCTTATGCGGAAGAGTGACATCCTAATGCTACCCAGCATTGAGGAAGGGAGCGCTCTAGTGACCTCGGAGGCCCGCGGAAGCGGGTGCGTCTTACTCGTGTCGGAAGCTACGGGTGCCATCTGCAAGCACATGGAGAATGCACTTGTCCACCCAGTGGGGGATGTGGATACCCTCAGCCGCCAAATCACCTTATTGCACGAAGATCGAGCGCTCCTTGGTCGTTTGCGGTCTAGTTCTTTGAGTTCAGTGCACGAGATTACCTGGGTTGCGGCCGGACTACGACTGCTTCAAGTCTATCGTGACGTCATAGCGGCAAAAAAGGAAGCCGTCTCACATCCACAGGTGAGTTTGTGTTCATAGTGTGTACGAAGTCGATCCTCTGGGGGACCCGCGCTGGAATGAACTAGTTCAGAGGCACGCTTGTCCGTATTCATACTCCAAGGTTGGCTCAAAGCATTTGTGCGCTACTTGTGGCGTCGATCCGGTGCGTGAACTTTTTTCAATTCTAGAATGATAACTTTGGCAAACCAAA
>Ga0210403_10005920_pt1 | contig 10309 bp, 8 predicted proteins | sample IncBWC19MmetaG_FD_150863 | JGI IMG/M metagenome (GOLD analysis project Ga0210403, IMG submission 150863) | Forest soil microbial communities from Barre Woods Harvard Forest LTER site, Petersham, Massachusetts, United States - Inc-BW-C-19-M | ecosystem: Environmental > Terrestrial > Soil >... | reverse complement strand
CGAGTTCCGGTGTCACGCCTTTCGGGACGTGATGCACCACCGCGTTCCAAGGCAAATAAACGTACTGGGCAAATCCTCCCCAAAGGTGGGGCGCACGTTCAGCGGAAGTGTATCCATAACGGATGCCCTCAGGATTGTTTCGCCAATCCGTATTCTCGCAATGCCGGTATTGTCCTTGATGGCACCACTGACATTTGCCACACATGACATAGTGTTCAACGAAGACGAGATCGCCTTCTTTGAAGCCCTTGCGGCGCGTGAATTCCTTCCCGGCCTTGGCGATGATGCCGATATTTTCATGGCCCATGATTGTTGGAGCAGAATTGGGTGGCGTCTTGAAGAGCTTCACGTCCGTCCCGCAAATCCCAGCCACTTCCATCTTCATCAGCGCAGCATCACCGGGAATGTCTGGCATCGGAAATTCGCGAAGTTCCATCTTGCTCGGACCGGTGCGGACTGCTGCAACTACCATCTCTACCATGTTCTTCTCCTTAGTCTGCGAAACTGCGTCCGATAGGGGCACCCCGAGGCCGCGTTAGTGCGGGTGAAGCTCGAAGAGTTGGCGGAAGGTCTGATCAGCTTCGCTTTGTTAAACAAATCTTTATGACGCCGCTCTCATTGCAGAGTCCGACTGAGGCGCGATCGATTGCTAGAGCTTGAGGAACAAATCCCCGGCTCTGCATACGCGTGGGGTCAAGGATTGATCGGCTGAAAAATCGAAAGCCAGCTGGAGCGATCGACGGTTTGCTTCGAACCCATACTCGGGAGGGGCAGGCGCCTTGTCATCCCGGGTCGCTATCGCTTTGGCCGCTTGAAAGAGGTTCATGAGCTCCTTGCCTAGCCACGTATGCTCGGTGAGCAGATCATTCTTGACCGCGATGACATGATTGATGGGCACGATCCCGGTGTCGGAAATCCAGTCAAGCGCCGCGTTTTCCGCATCAGGCACGACCGTTCTAATGCCGGCCGGATCAATGATCCGCTCGCCCATGATCGAGGACAATTCACCAGCCATCATCAAAGGACGCAAAGACAAGGGTTTGTTATTACGGATCGCAACGCTCGGATCCTTGTATTCGGCGAGATGGGCGTCTTCCATTGTCACCCACGTGATCCGGTTCAAGTCGACTCTGTACTGGCTCTTGAGAATGCCACGAACCCAAACTCCGGAAGTTTGAGCGTAAGCGCGCACGCCCACGCGGGTGCCTTCGAGATCACGAGGCTCGTTGATCCTGGAGTCGATTGGACACACAAGATTTGTGTGCGGAAGCCGGCTCCAGAGCGGAATCGCGATGCCAGTAATTGGCTTGCCGAAGCGATGGGCCAAGAGGTGTGTGACGATGGCCATCTCGGAGACGTCCAACTCGCCCGTCCGGACCATCGTGCGAAACGCGTTTGGAAGGGGATCGTATTCCTTGAACTCGAACTTTATTCGATCGGAGGTGACGCGGCCGTCCTTGAGAGGCGCGACGTGTTGATGCTTTCCAAGCGCGATGCGGAGAGGCAATTTCTCGACCATCCTAAATAGGCCTTCCAATCGTGTTCCGCTATAGGGAACATTGTTCGCTTATAAGGATCATAGCAGTCAACGCTCTTCGGTCAATGCCGATCGATGACTTCTCGACGCCGTCCTGCCGGCCTGCAATCCGTTCGATATGCCGCTGTGGATGCCACGGCCAAGGCCTGCCATGTCAAAGACGAGAATGATGGGGATGCCGCGCCGCCGCTAGATCTTGAACGCCTCAAGCGTTTCCGGAGCGAATAAATCCTCAGGAGTAAGTAGGCTCCGGGACAGACCTTGCTCGTGGTGGTAGCGAAGAAAGGTCGATAGCGTCAGTCGGTTCTTCTCGAGGCCGTACGGCCAGTAGTCACGGCCCATTTCGCTTACGGCGTCTTCGATATTTGCGGTGAGAAATGGCAGCATGGTCTTGAGCGCTGCGGTCTCGGACAGGTCCACGTAGGCCTTTTGCTGGGAGAGGCAAAAGGCCTTGAATAGCGCCTGGGCGATCCAGGGATCGCGCTCGTACAGGCTCCGCCGGATCACGATCGTGTGCATGATCGGGAAGATCCCAGAGCGTTTGAAATAATCGCGCTCCACACGAGGATAGTCCTCAAACAGTCGAGTGACTGTCTTCCGATCGTATGTCGATGGCTTTCGTGCCGTATGCAGCGCGTCGATCTCACCATCGAGCAGCATGCGCGAGAGCGTTTTCCCCGGCGGAATGGGCTGCACCTCGATGTTTGGTGGCAAATCGAGTTTTTGCTTCTCGGGCCGGCCTGGCTCCTCCTCTCCACCCGTGAAATAGCTCACCGCATCGATGGGAACGCTGTAGTGATCGGCAAGAATTCCGCGGATCCAGACGGGAGCAGTCATCTGGTATTCAGGAACGCCGATCTTTTTCCCGATCAGATCCGTCGGCTGGCGAATTCCCGCATTCGAATTGACATAGATCGAGGAATGACGAAAAAAACGCGACGGGAAGACGGGAATGGCGACAAATGGCCGTGGAGATCGGAATAGCGAAACCGAATAGGACGACAGCGACATCTCGGCAACGTCAAATTCCGCGTGCCGGATCATCCGAAAGAACGTCTCTTCGACGGGGAGATTGAGAAAGTTCAACTCAATCCCGTCCGGACGAACAGTCCCATCCTGGAGGGCGCGCACACGGTCATAGTCCCAACAGGCCAGGCTCAATTTCAGCTTTGACATATCTTTATCCCACTTTGCCCAGAGCATTCACGAGGGACTTGCCACGCGACGGCGCTGTTCCAAAAAATAGCATGTCAGTACTTTGTTCTACCCTTGCGCGACGGTAACGACTATCTTCGACAGACAGCAATGTGCGCCAGCGTCGGCGTAGCTGGTGATCGAGAGACATCGCATGAACGATGAGAGCTTCAATCAGATCAGCAAGGAGCTCTGCGATGCCATCGGCATGTTGGAGCATAGCGGCCTCATCGACTACAATGGCCATGTCAGTTGCCGGATGGCGGATGGCTCGATCGCCATCAACTCCGGTGCTTCCAACCGGGCAGACCTTGGTCCAGGCGACATCACGGTCGTCGACGCCGCCGGCCAGACGCAAGCGGGGAGATTGGCGGCGCCTCGCGAACGATTTTTGCACACTCAATTGTACGCCGCGCGATCCGATATTCATGCGATCGTGCACGCGCACTCTATCTGGAGTACGACGCTCTCGACCAGCGACATCGAATATGCGCCGGTCTTTGCCCAGGGAGCCCTCGTTGGTGAGGTACCGCTTTTCCCCGAGGTCGCATCTATCGGCACGGTAGAACTGGGCCGCGCGGTTGCGTCGTGTCTGGGGAACAGGCGCGCGCTCATCCTTCAGTCGCATGGTATCGTCGTGTGTGGAAGCACCATCCAAGAGGCAGTGGTTCTTTCCTATTACCTTGAGGAGAATGCTCGGCGTCAGATTCTGGCTCATGGCGCCGGTCAGTGCAGGCCGATGACCGAGGCGGAGAGGGCGGCTGCCGCTCGAAGTCTTTGGAGCGCTGACCTCTTTGAAAAGGCGTGGCGCTACTACCACGCCAAATGGGCGAAGGGCCGCGTGGACAGGAGCTAGGAGTCGAGGGGACAGCCAAATCGAGACCATGCTTTGGGTTCCCAGTTTGATGCGCTTCAGCTGGGGCGCTCTACCTCAGGCTCACGCGTTGAAGGCGGACAACATCGCCTCGACGTAATCTTCGGACGAGGCCATCACCAGCATGGTCGTAAACGGACGCAACGCATTCACGGTCTCAAGGGCGGGAGGTGTGTTGCCGTCCTGGATCACAATGCCCACGACAGGGATGCCGCGCACCGCGCAGGCCTCGCCAATTGGTATCGCCGGATGCGCGTGAGCCTCAGCATGAGCTATGATGACCATGACATCCGTTCCATGCACGTCGTTGATCAGGTCCTGAGCTTCACCAGCAACCGAATGCATCCAGTCCTTCAGCGAGCCCATTGCTGGCGACGTGGCAGTTCCGTCGTCCGGCAGCGCAAGAAACGTCGCGTTCGACCACGGACGCTTTGACAATCTATCGACGAGTTGAGCGGAAGGGGCATCGAGTGCGACGACTTTGACGCGCCGGGGCAGCGCGTTCGGCGCATCGATGCGGTAGCGCTGTTCCGCAGCGGTAGTTACGCGCGCGCTCTCGCTAAGCATGTTATCGCTCCACTACAACAGAAAGTAAGTCCCAGTCAGCTTAACAAAGGGCGCTCGACCGAAAAGAGAAAGTGGCGCTCAAATCGACGTCTGGCGGACGCCTGGACGTACCATGAGGTCGTCCTTCGCCGCGTCCTTGAATGCCTGGTCGGGCGGGAGAACGAAGGCGGCTGATCTCACACGCTGATGTTCCGGATCAACGCCAGGCGGCGTGACGTCCTTCTCCGCCAATGCGCGCGCGGCCTTTATCAACCGATGACGGGCCATGATGATCCCATTATCCGTCGAGACGAGGTTCTCTTTTGCTCGGTCCACGATCGGACCCATGCTTTCTTGCAAGGACGCATCCTGCATGGCGATCCCTTCAACACCGCTGTAGGTATGCCCCGCCTTTTGCGCTGCGCGATCCATGAGATAGTCGTTGTCCTTGTTGGCGGCGGGACGGTAGGTCCCGGGGACATAGCGAACATGAATCCCGTGGCCGTCGATCATCGCCTGTCGCTCTGACGCTGTCAGGGCTCTCACCGGGTGATAATCGAAGCTCCAAGCCCAGCAGTTTTCGTCGTCTATCGGAATCCAAAAGTGCCCGTGCACAGGATGGTCACCGCGGGGCGGCACCATCGTAAAGCTCGGCATCACCCACGGCGTTATCCGCCAATAATAATTTCCGCCCTCGGCATTGCGCCGCGCGCCGATATAGAGGCCGCCCGGCTGCTCGACCACTTCGAAGACCGGCCGCATGTCGTTGAGGTTATATTGGTTGCCCTTTGCCCCCTTGAACAGCGGATCCGAATTGAGACTGCCCCGATGCAGGAATGAGACGTGGCTTGAATCGATCCCACCCTCCATCGCCTGTAGCCAGTTGCATTCCTGCAAGCGCTTCGAGGTGAAGGTTTGCTCGGATGGAACGAGCGCAAACTCCCATTCCGGTTGCGGGGGCTGCTTTTCCGGCGGCCCCATATAGGTCCAAAGCACGTCGCCAATCTTGATGAGCGGATAGGATTTGAGCTTGATCTTCCGGCAGAAGCCGCTTTCTTCCGGCTCCGACGGCACGTCGATGCACTGGCCCGTCACATCGTATTTCCAGCCATGGTAGGGGCATCGCAGGCCGGCTTCTTCATTGCGTCCGAACCAGAGCGAAACGCCGCGGTGAGCGCAAAACTCGTCGATCAAGCCGTAGCGGCCGTTGGTGTCGCGGAAAGCGAGAAGTCGTTCCGACAGGAGCTTGACCCGAACAGGCGGGCATTCGTTTTCCGGCAGTTCTTCGGCCAGCAGAGCGGGAATCCAGTAACGCCTGAACAAGTTCCCGGCCATCATGCCCGGCCCGGTCAATGTGAGCAGGTCGTTTTGTTCCTTGCGCAGCATATCCGATCTCCGCTAGGTCATTGTGCGTTCCTCTATGAGGAACGGTGTTCTTATATTGTTCAAAATAGCTCCGCCTTGGGTCAGCGTCAACTCAAGTCGGAAGTCGCACCACTGCGTCGATACTTTTTGGACCTCAGCAACAGTCAAACCCATCATCTCTGATCAGCGCGGATTTCATCCAACGCGGCGGGAAATCATCGTGCGTCACCGATTCGAGTGGCTTGAAAACCTTGAAGGCGTGTCGGTTCACCGGGGATGTCCAAAACGCGATCACTGTTTCCAAGGGTGGACAACCCGGCAGCCCGCATTTGAGTTCGGCGACCATCACCGGTGAATCGGGGCCGAGCGCAAAGCGCCGCCTCGTGAGCAGCTTGAGTCGCCTGATGGCGACAGAACGGCCCGGATGATCGCGCTTGCCCAACATGTCCCGACAATGCGGCCGAGGAGGAGGTTAGTCGAGCACAATCCGCCTCGGGCCACTACCCGTTCAGGGGGAAGTCACGACAGACATCGAAGGTCAACGCCATTCAATCAACGGTTATCTTTTCCGAATCGATCAACGCCTTCCAGCCGAGGCGCTCCTCCTCGATGAAGCGCGCCATGTCCGCCATGCTCATCCGACTGGGCTGAATGCCGAGCTTCACGAACTGAGCCCGAATGTCGGGTTCATCCAAGATTTTTGTGATCTCCGAATTGAGCTTGTCACGGATGGGCTCGGGCGTATTTAGCGGTGCCATTAACGCATACCAAGTCACTGAAACGAAGTCGCGAACGCCTGCCTCGCGTACAGTCGGGATATCCGGCAATGCTTCAAGACGATCAGGACTGCACACCGCCAATATGCGAATCTGACCACCCTGGTACAGGCTTTGCAGCGAGGTGAAACTGCCAAAGAACAAGTCAACCGTATCGCCCGTGAGATCCTGAAGGGCTGGTGCAGAGCCCCGATAGGGGACATGTATCATTTTGACGCCGGCGAGATCCTCGAAGCGGACTGCCGCTAGGTGCGATGTCGAACCATTTCCCTGGGACGCAAAGGTTACTTTGCCCGGTTGCGACTTCGCATAAGCGATCAATTCCTGAACTGTCTTGGCTGGAAAATTAGGACGAGCCGCGATGACATTCGGCGTGGTCCCAAGCATTGCAATTGCCGTCAGGTCTGATGGCTTGAACGGAAGAGTCTTGTAGATAAATTCATTGATCGAGAGAGGTCCCGGGGGGGTGGCCAAGAGCGTATAGCCGTCTGCGTCACTACTCGCGACAACGGCGGCCCCGATGTTGCCGCCAGCGCCGGACCGGTTCTCGACAACGACTGGCTGTTTCCATCTCGCGGAGAGCTGATTTGCGACAAGTCTCGGCAATGTATCCGTTGTTCCTCCCGCGGGAAACGGCACGATGATTCTGACGGTGCGAGCGGGATAATCACCATCGTCATTTGCCGCGCCTGCGACCCCCAAGGACAAAGCATAGACTAGCGCCATGGCCGCCAGAGGCGGCAATGTCTTTCCCCAGACTTTGAGAGATCCATGGTCGAGATTTCGCCGCATGATCAATATCCGATTGCCGCTTATCGAAGTATCCCGTTCGAAGCTTATGTTCCTCTATAAGGAACACTGTTCCAAAATGGTATCATATCGCTTGTGGCGAAGCGGTCAATGGCAAGAACCGCGAATGAGGGCCAACACTCCCGCCAGCGTGCGAGCGACAAGTCCATCGCGGCGAGGCTTTGGCATATTTTGGAGTCGTCCGTATCCCGAACTGGAAGAAGGGAGGAGAGAGACGTCTCGTGTGATCTTTGTTTCCAGTGACGGGGACGCAATTGTGCGGCAACCGCTGGCCAGACTTATTTGGCAGCGCCGGTAGGCGACGCCGCTGGCGTTTGTCGTTCCCGCCTTGTCGAATCCTTCCTTGTTAACCCTGCGGATGCTCCCGCGTTGAGCCGGCTTCGAGCGTCGTGCAGTACGATCATCTCGTGCGGAGTGCCTAGATGGCGGAACACGACAAAATGCCGACGCAAGGAAGACGCGATCGCCTGCATCAAGATGTCGATCGCCATGCAGCGGCGGATGCGCGAGCTCCAGCTCAAGTGGCTGGAGCTGGGCTTAGAAAAGCCGTTCCAGCTGCGCATCGGGGTCAACACGGGTTTCTGTACCGTTGGCAATTTCGGCAGCGAAGATCGGATGGACTATACCATCATTGGCAACGAGGTGAATCTGGCCGCCCGGTTGCAGTCCCATGCTGAACTCGGCGGAATCCTGATCACTCACGAAACGTCGTCCCTAATCAAGGATACGATCCTGACCGAGGAACAGGAGGTTGTTTCCGTGAAGGGCTTCGCCCAGCCGGTGCGGGCTTATCGGGTCGTCGGCATTTATGACGAGTTGGAAAAGGACGGCCAGATCATCCGAGAGGAGCGCGACGGCTTTCGGCTGCTGGTCGACCTAACCAAGGGCGATCAGGTCGGGGCTATCGCGGCCGTCGAAAACGTGCTTGCCCGGTTGAAGGGTTGATCGCCATTTCTGCCGCCGACTGAGCCGCTGTCATAGGCGATGCCAACGCTCACGCGCCGCCATAACAACGACCTTCACCGCGAAAGCTTGAGCATCTTTTACCAAGACGTGCGCGTTGGCACGATCGGCTGGCGTGCCGGTGTACCGGTCGAGGTCGATCAGTGGGGCTGGAGCCTCAGCTTCTATCCCGACCTCGAACCCGGACAGCGTGGATCAGGCTCGGCGCCGACGCAGAGATGTCGCCTATTGGCTCATCAGCGAAGTCGCGACATCTCTCGTTGAGGTCGGTTTATCGGGTCATAGAGGACTAGATTTGCACACGCCGAGTTCTTCGCGTTTTTGCCGCCAAGCGGGCATGCCTTAATCGGCGCGTGTTCCTCGTGCTATAGTTGCAAGATGACCAATCAAGGGTTCCTCACTGCGACGATTGACGCCGCCGGTGCAGAAAACCGAACTCAAGTCACTTTTGTGCCTGCCAAGGCGAGCACGATCGCTTCGGACAATTGTCCCAGACGGAATGGCTTCGTGAGAAGCTTTGTATTGGCGCGGAAGTCGTCGGGCACCAGCGAGGGATCCGCGAAGCCCGACATAAAGAGAATAGGCAGGTCGGGCCATCTGCGGCGCGCCTGACGCGCCAAGTCAACGCCGGTCATGCCACCGGGCAGGAGAATGTCGGTCAGCAGCAGCGCGATCGGGTCCGGCCGCTCCAATTCGGCGATCGCCGAGGAAGCATTGATGACGACAACCGGGCTGTAACCCATCGAGGACAGCATGCTGGTTGCCATGGCGCCCACCAGCGGATTGTCCTCCACCACGAGAATCCGTTCGCCAGTCTCTCGTCGCGTCAGTCGCGCCGCCCCGGCGCGCGGCCGGTCGGTTGCCGCTGGTCCCGCGCTCGGCAGATACAGAGTGACGCGCGTACCGTGCGCCACTCGGCTCGATATCACCACCGTGCCTCCCGATTGCCTGGCGAAGCCATAGACCATGCTGAGGCCGAGCCCGCTGCCCTTGCCGACCTCCTTGGTGGTGAAGAACGGTTCGAATGCGCGGCGCGCTATCTCGGGCGGCATGCCGGCGCCCATGTCCGACACGGCGATCGTCACGTAATCACCGGGGACGATGCGTTCGACGCCGTCAACGAGTGGCCGGTCGAGCACGGCATTCGCGGTCGTGATCGTCAAGCGACCGCTGCCTGCCATCGCATCCCGCGCGTTGATGGCCAGGTTGAGCAGCGCATTCTGCAATTGCGTTGGATCGATCAGGCAGTGCCACAGCATTGGGTCCTGCGCAACTTCGATCTCAATGGTTTCGCCGAGCGTCCGCTGCAGGATAGTCGTCATCCCGCTGACCAGCTGGTTCACGTCGGTGATCTGCGGCCGCAGCGTCTGCTTGCGGGCGAAAGCGAGCAGGCGGCGGTTAAGATCGGCGACCCGCTCCGCTGCCTCTATCGCCCGCTCAGCCAGGTTGCGGCGGGAGACCTCGGCGGGCGGCAATGCGTCGAGCAGCAGATCGAGATTGCCGAGCGTCGCCGCCAGCATGTTGTTGGAGTCGTGCGCTATCCCTCCGGCCAGCTGCCCGATGGCTTCGATCTTCTGTGCCTGACGCAGTTCGTCCTCGATGCGCTTGCGCTCAGTGATGTCGACCGACAGCACGAAATAGCCGCGCACCGTGCCGTCATGGCCGCAATCGGGCACCCGGATAGTCTCGCACCAGCGTTCACAGCCGTCGGGGAACGTCGCCTTCTCCTCGCCGCGGGTGGTTCGGCCGGCCAGCGCCGCCTCGACCTTCAGCCGCCCCTCGCCAAGTCGCAAGGGGTCGATGAAATCGTCGATATTGCGAGTGCGGATAACGTCGGCGGACGGCTGGGCATACCATTCGAGTGCGACACGGTTGGCGTAGCGGATGTGACCATCGGCGCCGACATGGACGATCAGGGCGGGGACGTTTTCGGTGATCAGTTGATGCTGCTCGAGGTTGTCCCGCAGCGCTTGTTCCGATTTCGCGCGCAGCCGCCATTGCCGAGCCAGACCCAGGCCGAATCCGGCGATCAACAGATTGAGCCCGGCGGCGACCACGCTGTAGTACAGCGCATTATTCTTCCAGCCGGCCAGAAACTCGACCGGGTCGCGTGCCACGCTCACTACCAGTGGCATTCCGGCGACCCGTCGATAACTGATGCTCCGCGACGTCCCGTCCGTGATTCCGCTCCCTTTGAAGCTTCCGCTCGGCGCTTGTGGGAGATAGCGCGTGAACAACAGATTC
>Ga0210403_10005919_pt1 | contig 10309 bp, 13 predicted proteins | sample IncBWC19MmetaG_FD_150863 | JGI IMG/M metagenome (GOLD analysis project Ga0210403, IMG submission 150863) | Forest soil microbial communities from Barre Woods Harvard Forest LTER site, Petersham, Massachusetts, United States - Inc-BW-C-19-M | ecosystem: Environmental > Terrestrial > Soil >... | reverse complement strand
ATGGTCGATGGTGATCGAAGAGATGTTTGGTGGGCAACACTGAATTGATGAAACGGAAACGGGCTGAGCAGGTTAGGGTGCCACAGGTGAAAAGAAGAGAGCCGAAAGGACCCGCATCATGCGCTGGCGGGGAGGTGTGCTCAAACCCCCAGATCAGGAAAGAAAAAAACTCTTGCAAAGGCCGGCGTCGTTAGAGATACCGCGTTAATCAGGACTTACCTGTAAAGAAATCCCGTTGCATACGGTTTCGACGACATGTCGTTGAGTGTCGTAAAATCCGCAATATGAGTGCGATGCACACGTTTGGGAAATCTCTAGGTGGTCTCGCAATCGCGGTGGCCTTGTTGGACTGCTTGGCCATGAGCGCAAATTCCACAGGGAAGACATATTCACCCAAAAATGCGGACGAGGTGGGAGTTATTTCACTCGTACTTGCGTCTGAGGCCAAGGCAAACAATTGGACGAAGAGAGACCTTATCTGCTTTTCGATTGACGACAAGGACCCGGATGAGAAGTTGGTCAAAACTCTCAGAGAACACGGTTTGAATGTCTGCAAGGCATCGGACTGGCAAAGGCACTTTTCCTGCGGGTTCCACGTTGATATGCGATTCATCAGCATTGACCCGTCCCAAACGGCAAGATTGCACGCTACGACGGCTGACGTTCGCGAGATTAACAGCGGAGACGCTCACGTCGCGGTCAGACTTAGGGACGGGGAATACTCATTTCGAAAGATTGAAGGAAAGTGGACGCTCGGCGAGTACGTACCCTCAAAATAGAGTGGAGTTACCACACGCCCCAGCGAACGTCATCAGTTGCAGCAAAAAGAAAGTTAGACTTCTAAGAGGAACATGCCAGTTGTGCTCGCAGCACTTGAGGTAATGGACAAAGAGCCGCCGCTGTGGCTTATTTCCCTCGGTTGTTTCGGCGCGGGGGCAATAGGGATGCTGGTGGCGCGTCGCCGCCCCATTCTATGCATACCATTTGTCGCCGTTGTTTTGTTTGTGGCCTTCGCGCTCTACTTGGAACTCAGGGACCCGTTTGTGGGGCCGTCGATTGTGAGAGAAGGCGGCTTTGCTTATTTGGCTGGATGTGGGGTCGCAATCCTTGCTGGGGTGGGCATGCCACTCTTGGGTGCGTTCGCAGGCGCAAGAGAACTTGAGCAGAGCGCGGAGGTTTGGCGTTGGACTTCCGGCGTGTCGGGAGCGGTCCTTCTGGGGCTAACTCTGTTCGTCGGTTCTGGGTTCGTTGAAGCGGCGTACTACAGCTACATTTTCTATCCTAAGGAAAAAGCGGGGGATGGCTACATCATGCCGCTACGTTGGCAGGACATTGTGGCAGAAGTCTCAATCGCATCCGTTCTGATTGGATTGTTCCTTCTGTCGACCTACTTACTACGTTCCGCCCTAAGGCCAAGACACAGGAACCCGAAAATCTCGCCTAACTCCTGATTAGTCGCCTTACCGGACATGTGGCCACGGCACCAACCTTTGCGACTAAGCCACAATTAATTCACGAGGAACACCCCTTTCTTCCCCCCACACAACTCAATGACACGGCTGGTATTCTTTGCGACGAGGATAGCCGTCTCCTTTTCCCGGAAAAAGAACATCCCAGACAGCGCGTCGGACTGAAAGGCCTGCACAATGTAGCTTTCGGGTGTGATCTTTCCCTTCCATTGAGTGACGCCCGCCTGCGCTGTCTTCTCTTCAATCGCTTGCGACTGCGTCTTCACCGCCACCGACGTGATATTCCGAAATTGCACGACTGGGCGTCCTTGCACCTGGGTCCTGCCGTTCAACAGCATGCGAGCATCAACTTGCAGCGTGCAAGAGTGTGCGTCAGCGGTGGCATTTGATGTTTCCACAATGTACTTGTCCTGGACCGTTTCACCTGAGACGGTGCTCCGAGAAGTCATTGTGTAGCGGATTTCACCCTGCTCATTGACCTTGTCCCGGATCAACTTCAAAGTTGAATCCAATGAAGGGCTGCTGCTGCCTGGTTTCGACGAAGGCGGTTTGTTGGAGTCCTGTGCAGTCAAAAATGTTCCAGAAACAATCAAGCAAACGCCTGTAAGCAAATTCTTCAATGTGAGTCCCCCCGTGAAAGACTCCAATCTTACACATTCGAACTCCCACCAGCGATGAGCTTCGGGAAAACTCCGAGATTCCAGCCAGCCGTCGTCAAGAACTCTGGTGACTCCTGATAAGTCGCCTTACCGGACATTGAGATCAAGTTTCCGATTAGCGCGTTTACCAGGCACTGGCTGACAAATACTGTATCAAAACCGGTTTTCGCTCGGATAAACATGAACGGTGATATGCTCTTTCCACTTCGATGATTCGGACGACATTTCAACCCGCTGACAAGACCGCTGTGCCTGCAGGCGTTGAATTCTTTTCTTTGTTGCTGTTGTTGTATGGGGTTTTGGAATTCATTGCGTGTTTCTTCGCGCCTCGAAACGTATTTCTCCTGGGCTACATGACCATAGCGATTCTGCTGGTCAGCACCGCGATATTGGTCCTGTTGAATCACAAGTGGGCGTTACACTTTGTTCTTGTGGTTACAATCGCGGCTACCCTGGACATTGCCCGTGATTTTTGGGTTCAGAATCTCGGATTTTCCACCCATACGATTTGGTTGGTGTTTCGACTGCTTTTCTCGACCGGTCTCTACTGGTACGCATATCAGTGGTACAGAAACTGGCGAAACACCCTTAAAACAGACTAAATGCAATGGAAGTTCCATGCTTTGTACCGGAACCCGCTTGTCCGGTAAGTGCGTTAATCAGGAGTTGTGCACCAGAAATGTTTCAGGCGTCTGTGCGCTCCTGGTGGTCATGGTCGTTCAGCCTGTCAGTCTGGCCGTCAAGAACGAGCCGGACGCGCCTAGTATCGAGGCAATCTCACTTGCTGACAAGGCGGGGGAAGCGGCGCCAAGTCTGTCTTAGTTTCTTACCGGTCTAGGATGTTTCATGAACTCCGCGATGCTATCGGCGGTCCGCTTGCTTCCACTTAGCCACCGCACTTGCCACTCCGTTATGCGCTCACCGCTTTCGGGCACGTAGTGACCAGGGTCTGGCTCATCGATCCATTGACGCTGGCGAACGAGCACCAAAGGTTCTTCCGCGTCAGGAGTAGCCTTGGAAAAAGCGAGAGCCTGCTCATATTGTGCAAATGCCTTGTACTGATCGTCTCCCCCACCCTTGGGATAAAACCACACCCGGTATTCAAGCACATCATCGTAGAAGTACCCTGCTCCAGACTTTGTTTCACTTGGATATTTACCCACACGATTGAGATCAACAGCTAGAGGGTATGCACTGGTAGGAGATGCGGAATGATCGGCGCCTATCAATTCGGATGGGTGGCTTTGGCCGCAAGCCGCGATACCGACGATTGCAGTACAAATAACCACTAAGCAAAACGCTTTTGCCACAGAGCCTCTTAGTGGAGAGCCAGACATGACTCGTACCTCTCGGGGAACCACGGTTTTTATATCACAGCCTTGTCCAGGTGCGGGATTCTCGGCGAACGAGCATCTTTGATGATGACTAATTTCCCCGGTGGGTGCGTTTGTAGCAGTCAGTGCCTGGTAAGTCGCCTTACCGGAGATGTGAAGTAATACTTCACTTAGACGGTTAGTGCGTTTACCAGGACCTAGCCGTCGGAACGCCGCTGGCCTCGCTGGGGCCTGCTCTGGTGGTAATGTGACCCCATGGGCTATAGACCCGTAGCTCAGTTGGTTAGAGCGCCTCCCTGACACCGAAGAGGTCGATGGTTCGAGTCCATTCGGGCCTACCATTTCAAGTCAAGTGAGTTAGGAGGAGGGCACCATGAATCGAGAACGGAACGGGAAGGTTCTACGCTGGACGCTCGCTTGTTGTATGGCCGCATCGCCCCTAGCCGGAGAGCCAAAGAACTCCAAGACTTTGCCGCCCGCCGACGCAAAGCTGCAGGTGCTCAACCTCGAAAGGGAATGGGTCGATGCCGAGATTAAACACGACGCGGCTACTCTTCGGCGGATTCTGGATGACAAATTTCTCGCCAGCTTCGGCCCCAATAGACCTTACGACAAGGAGACTTTCATTGAACACGAAACCTCGGGCGAGGTCGACCGAACAGGATCCCAAACCCTGACCGACCAAAACGTAATCATAGACAAGGATACGGCAGTCGTCGTTGGCACCGACACTGCGCGTGGGACAGACAGCGGCTCAGCATACACGGTGGTATACAGATATACGGTGACTTATATTCATCGTAACGGACAATGGGTAGCGCTAGCCGAACATCTTGTCGAAGTGCCGCAGGCAAAGTAGCTCTATACAGCGTAGTCGTTCGCGATGCGTTTGTCAGATAACCGGACAGGACTTCACTTTTCCGATTGAGTGCGTTAATCAGGCATGTGGATTACGAGCAGGAGACCGCAGGAGGCTAGAAGCGGAAACAGAAAACAAACGACCTACCCGTTTGTTTTCTGGAGAGTTTGCTGTCACACCGGCACAATCCTAAAGATGACTCAACGAAGGAATTTCCATTTAGGCAAGACTTCCTGGTGGGAAGAAGAGTTGTCAGCAACAGGCAGGTTTACGTAGGAAAAGATTCAGTTTGAAAGCTGAGAAGGCGGAATGTCCCTCGGCGGGAGGTGCTAGTGAAAATTCTCGACGAGCATGATGTCGCTATCTTCCTCAGCCCGTGTGTAGAGGATCCAGCGCCCATCGGGGGACACGGACAGACTGTTATCGTTTTCTTTGTCCAAGTCAAAGATTTTTCGAACCTGTCTGGTGGCAAAATCGAAGTACTGGATTGATTTTGAAGCATTGGCGGGCACGAAATATATCCCTCCCGGAACGACGGTATAGAGGCTCCGGTCGCTCAAAGCAGGCATGCCTTTTACCCTTAACGCCGCACCCGGTTGTTTAAGAGGCACCATGTACAGGTCCCCGCTATCTGCTGGGCTGACGAAAAAAACTGTCTCTCCGTCATAGGATTCAAAGGGAAAGGAGCCGGTGTCCGCTGAAAGTGCTACGGCGTCACCACCACCGGCGGGGCACCGGAAAATTCTTTGCTCAGAAGTCGCCTGAAAGTATAGCCAGTTCCCGTCATGGGACCAGCTGGGCGTTGACGCATCGGAGACATTTGTGATTAATTTGCGCGGCAAGCGTTCTGAGATATCAACGATGTAGACCTCAGGACGACCTGATTGTCTGGAATCAAATGCTAGCTTTTGACTATCGGGTGACCAGCGGGACGATCCTGCTATAGAACTCTTGCCGTCCGACATGCGCACCAGATTTGTTCCATCCCCATCACTCATCCAGATCTCGTTTGCGCCTCCGCGATTCGAGGTAAATGCGATGTGCTTGCCGTCCGGAGAGTATTGGGGGGCATCTTGCTCGTACGTGGACGAAATCAGCTTTGCCCCAGCAGCTTCGGAGTGCCGCAAATCCTTGCGCCAAATGTCCGTGTGGATGGTGTAGACGGAATAGGCAAGCCTATCGCCTTTGGCGGAGATGGCTGGACAACATGAACCTTGCCCGAACGGAAGTTTTCTAAGAGTGCCGTCTGCGAGCACGACTTCATCTAGCTCGAAGTCACGTCCCACATGAGGCCGCGAGACAATCAACCTCTTGTCGTCGGCTGTCCACGCGATACCCTGCAGAGAGCTCCAGCCAGTCGTAAATTTGGCAACCATTTTCGGAGGGCCGCCTGACAATGACACGAAATAGATGCCGAACTCATTGTCATTAATTTTCAGAAGACAGCCATATGCCAATCGGTCGCCAGAATGAGAAAAGACAGGCTGCCGTTCTGCGAGGCACTCCTCAGCGTGAGGAATCTGCCGGCTTTCCAGAGTCTCCAGCGAAAGTACATAAAGTCTCGTGGGGGCTGTGGAGTGTATGACACCCGCGGGGCGCGTGAGGTCTGGGTATGCGAGCCATTTGCCATCGGCTGACCAACTAATTCCCCCGCCGACTTGGGTTGAACGCAGCTTTCTTTCAGCCCCACCCAACGCGGGAACGAGATATATACCGGTATCAGCACCGGAGAGGCGATGGAAGGCGATCTGTGTGCCGTCCGGAGACCAAGCCGCACAAATAGATTCCGATTGGTGTTGCGTCAAGCGCAGCAAGTTCTCGCTGTGAATGGCCTTCACGTATAAATCGGCACCTTTCGACCCCGCCGCAGGATCACCGGTCCACGCAAAAGCTATTTGTGACCCATTTGGTGAAAATGTTGGGCAATATTCGAATCCAGGATAGTCCGTGAACGGAACGGGAGCCTCAGGGACAAAGTTCACTCGAGGAAAGATTCTGTAGTAGGAAAATATCAGTCCTATTGCGCAGGCTACGCCGACGAGTATCGCCGCGCTGATTTTCATCCAACGAGTGCGACTGCTTGTCCTAACCTTTGTTTGTCTGGTTGCGGGAAACTCGGATGTGCTGTGCTCAGACTCGCGCGAAACGTTCGAAACAATTTCCGGAACGATTTCTGATACAGCGGGTGGATGGTTGGTTGTGCCGATGAAGCGGTAGCCCCGGCGAGGAAGGGTTTCCACGAATCGCGGATGATCCGCTGAATCGCCCAAAGCCTCACGGATCTTGTTAATCGCTGTGCCGAGGCTGTGATCAAAATCAACAAAGGTGTCGGCATCCCAGAGCTTACGGCAGATCTCTTCTCGGGTCACCACTTCGCCAGGGTGTTCGAGCAACAGCGCAAGCAACTGGAAAGGCTGCGCTTGCATACGGACCCTGCGGCCGTCCTTGCGGAGCTCGCCGGAGCGCAGATCCACTTCAAAACGGTCAAAAGCAGTGCGCGGAAATTTGAGTGAGGAAGGCTCCATTTACCGATTCTCGCCTAAGAGGGCTAGAGGTTAACAAACTTGGCGTGCGGCAGCAATTTCAAACATCCTTTGTTGATGGATAACCAAATCCTCGTGCATCAAGCACTTAGCTGTTGAAAAAGAATTGAAGCGGAATTGAAGCGTGATGCATTGTCGTTCTTAGCCTTCTATCACATAGTGCGCAAGCTCGAGAATAGCCCGACTCGTCCTACGGGTTCGGAGAGCACTTCAATCAGATGAAACAGGAGAAAAATATGAAGCCGATACGCTATCTTGCAGCCTCTACAGGTTTTGCCTTACTGCTCGCATCTGGGTGGGGTTCTGCCGCCCGCGCGCAGGGTCCATCCGCAAATCGTCAATCAAGATTGGCGGAAACAGGCTGCGGGTACTCACCGTCGGAGGCGCCAGCTGCGCCGGCCCGTCCGCAACAGGGATCCGGCCAGGCCCAATTCAGACGTGCATCGCTTGTAATGGTCTCCGGCCACGATCGAAATTGGGACGACGACTCAGACCGCGCCCCAATCGTGGGCCTCTGGAAGGTGAAGTTCATCTCCAAGGGTAATACAGCTATAGGTATACCCGACGGCGCGCCCATTGATGAGGGGTACGCGACGTGGCACGGCGACGGAACGGAAATAATGAATTCGGGGCGTGCCCCAATGACCGGCAATTTCTGTATGGGCGTATGGAAGAAGACCGGACGATCGTCGTACAAACTTAATCACTTTGGGTTGAGTTGGGATCCGACCGGAACGACGCTAATCGGCCCCGCCAACATCAAGGAAGAGGTCGTGCTTGACACAGAAAACAGCTATTCCGGGACCTTTACGATCGATCAATTTGATACCGAGGGACATCTCCTGGCCCACATCTCCGGCCTAGTGAGCGCACAGCGCATAACCGCTGATTAGCTGGTCTGAGCCAACAAACCGCATCACCTTATTGAGAGAGGAGACAAGAATGCGACTACTGCGGAGAAGAATTTGTTTACTCGTACTTGGCTTAGTAATGCCTCTCGTTGTGTCCTCAATCGCCCGTGCTGATGACGTCACTGACTGGAACCAGGAGATGCTTCGCGCAGTGATCGCTGGCGGCACCTCGCCTCTGGTGACGACACGCGTCGCTGCCATCGTTCAAGCCTCCGTCTTCGATGCCGTCAATGGTATTGACGGAAAATACGCGCCCGTGCACGTTGCGCCTGCTGCCCCCGCCGGCGCGTCTCGTCGCGCCGCAGCGGTCCAGGCCGCCTACACCGCGTTGGTCGCGCTCTATCCGCTGCAGAAGCCTACGTTCGACGCGCGTCTCGCCTTTTCGCTGACCGCCATTGCCAGCGATCCCGATGAGACCGCCGCGGGCATCGCCAGCGGAATCGCCTGGGGCAAGACTGCCGCAAACGGCATCCTATCCTGGCGCGCCGGCGATGGCTTCACGCCGCCTCCGCCTCCGTTTCTGGGTGGGACGGCGGTTGGAGAATGGCGCCCCACGCCGCCTGCGTTCGCGCCTGGCGTTGGTCCTCAATTCGCCCACATGACGCCTTGGGTGATCAGTTCGCCGGGCCAGTTTCGCCCGGACGGCCCGCCGGCCCTCACAAGTTCTGCCTACGCAAAGGATTTCAACGAAACCAAGCTGATGGGCAGCTTTTCCAGCGCTGTCCGCACTGCCGATCAAACTAACTATTCCTGGTTCTGGAATGCCACCACGGCTACCTATCTTTGGAACCATGTCGCCGACGTGCTCCTCGAGCGTCGCGCTCGCGAGGACGACGATGCCGAATCCGGCCAATGGGGAGAGCACCGCAATTCCTTGTTGGATAATGCGCGGCTGTTAGCGCTGCTCGATCTCGCCATGGCTGATGCCGCCATCGCCTGCTGGGAAGCGAAATATCATTACGTCACCTGGCGCCCCGTGACGGCAATTCCTCTGGAGACTTCCATCGGCAACCCGGGCATCGTCGTGAATGCCGGGGATTCTACGTGGATGCCGCTGTTTGCCACTCCCGCGCATCCGGAATACCCGTCGGGCCATTCCACCGTGAGCGGAGCGGCCGGCGCGGTCCTCGCCAGCTTCTTCGGCGAAAAGACGCATTTCACCATGGACAACGATCTCCTCATCGGCGTCACCCGCTCCTTCCAGAGCTTTTCTCAGGGGCTGGACGAAGTGAAGAACGCCCGCATTTTTGCAGGCATTCACTTCCGCTTCTCCTGCGATGATGGCCAAGCCGTAGGCGATAAAGTCGCCCACTACGTGCTCGATCACGCGCTGCTCCCGATTCGTTGAGGAGCTCGCACAAGGCGAAAACGCTATTCCGCGCGACCGTTCCGCTGCATGGCGTGGCGCACTAAGAGTAACGACGACAAATCCGGTTTACTCACCGCGCGCAAGTGGACGTGTAGTCGCCTAACCGGACAAGTCCCGTCCTAGGACTCTACATCTCCGGTAACGGCGTTGAGCCAGACGGCGTGCGCTCCCGTGGAACGTTGACCGTAGTGTGTTGATGACCATTGCGGGAGGAATTAATAAAATCAAGTCATGTGGCCATACGATTTGGTCTTTCTCGTCGCTGGCTTATCTCTGCTGCTACTGACTTGGTACCTTCGCGGAAAGAGGCACAGCGCCCTTTTTGCTCAGCTTGCGCCATTGCTTGATGCTCAACCGAGCGAGATGCAAGTTGCAGGACCGATACGGGGTGGCGAAGACCGTGTGCAGGGTTGCTACCGAGGCCGTGACGTACTCTTAGCGTTGAAAGAACCAGACCGAGGCCACGAAGCATCTCGGTTTCGGATTGTATTGGGAAGCCCGACGAACACGCCGTTTCTCATTTCCGTCCAAAAACGAATGCTCTTGGGAATCGTTAGCCAGGTTCAGCGAGGCCGTGCCGTAAAGACTGGCTACCAAAACATGGACAGACATTTTCATGTGACAGAATTGACCGCGCTGACGGGCGCGGGCTTTTTCCAAAGGATGTTCGGTGGCGCGAAGGCTTCGATTGATTTGGAGGACCATCTGCAAAAAAGGCTTGCACGCTGGCTGCGGCTCCCAGAGACGCTTGCGAGATTCGAGACACTGTTTAACTCGTGTGGCGTGGATTACCTTAGTACGCGAATCGAATATCCTGGAACAATTGAACTGCCAGCTTCAAAGTCAGGGCTGACGGTTGTGCTTCGCCACTACTCGAAACGACAGCTAAGGCCGGAAAACGTTGGGCGCATCCTCGCAGAAATGGAGGCTCTCCTTCGGTCCGCAGAGAGCCTTTTAGAATTAGCACCCGGCGCAAGTTAATCGACCGAATAGTGAAAGACATCCGCAAAAGTTGGGCCAACTCTGGTCAGTCGCGTAACGGGACACTGGGATCAGGGCCGATTTCACACATTATAAAAGGGCGCCCCTTTTGGAGTAGGTTTTGAGCGTTGACCCTCAAACCCCTCCAGAAAGGAACACCCTTTATGACCAGCACCCAATATAT
>Ga0210403_10005917_pt1 | contig 10311 bp, 5 predicted proteins | sample IncBWC19MmetaG_FD_150863 | JGI IMG/M metagenome (GOLD analysis project Ga0210403, IMG submission 150863) | Forest soil microbial communities from Barre Woods Harvard Forest LTER site, Petersham, Massachusetts, United States - Inc-BW-C-19-M | ecosystem: Environmental > Terrestrial > Soil >... | reverse complement strand
TTCTTGTGCCGCATTCCCTACTGTGCCGTCGTTCAAGTTGACGTGCGTTACTTCAACGTCGGACGGGAGCGACTCAGCATCGACGGCGAACCCGTGGTTTTGTGCGGTGATCGCCACTTTGCCGCTGCGCAAGTCTTTTACCGGCTGGTTGGCGCCGCGGTGGCCGAATTTCAATTTGAATGTCGATCCGCCAAAGGCGAATCCCAGAATTTGATGACCGAGACAAATCCCGAAGATTGGTTTTTGGTCCATTAAATCGCGTACCGTGTTGTGCGCGTAAGCCAGCGCCGCGGGATCGCCCGGGCCGTTGGAAAGAAAAACTCCATCTGGATCGAGAGCCAGCACTTCTTCGGCGGATATGGTGGCCGGCACTACGGTCACCTCGAAACCTTTCTGCCGGAGCAGGCGCAGAATATTTTGCTTTATGCCGTAATCATACGCGGCAATCCGGAAACGGGCCGGTGGCAACGCTTGTCTGCCTTCTCCGTCCGGCGATTTTTGAATCGACCACGGTGCGCTAAGTTTGTCCTCGGGATCCCAGCGATAAATTTTATCCGTTGAGACTTCGCGGACGTAATCCATCCCAATCACGCCTTTGCCTTCAATCGCCCGTTGCGTTGCTTCTTCAGGCGAAATTTCCTCGGTCGTCAAACACGCTTTCATCGCGCCGCGTGTGCGCAAATGCCGCGTGAGCGCGCGTGTATCGATTCCTTTTGTGCCGGGGACATTCCATTTCCGCAAATATTCGTCGAGCGACATTTCGGAGCGCCAGTTGCTTGGGACCTCGGTCAATTCTTCGATCACGAACCCGCGCACATGCGGCGACCGACTTTCCTGGTCGAGCGAGTTGACCCCATAATTTCCGATCAACGGGTAGGTCATCGCCACGATCTGCCCGCGATACGACGGATCGGTCAACACTTCCTGATAACCAGTCATCGCGGTGTTGAAGCAAATCTCACCGACGGAGGTGCCAGTCGCGCCAAAGGATTCGCCCTCGAAATATCGGCCGTCTTCGAGAGCTAAAAGCGCGCGCACGTCACCGCGCAGTATCGGGGTTGCCACTAGATTTTCAAATGCGTTGAAGCCTGAAGCCGACACAGCATGTCTTGTTATGTTGAGCGAAGCGAAACATCCAGCTACTTCAATTGATTACCGATGCTGATTAGGCTACGACATGGACTGAAGATTTGTCGTGCCAACTTGAGTTCGAAGTTGGTCGAAGTAGCTGGATTCCTCGACTTCGCTCGGAATGACATGCTGTTGGAGCGTTTCAACGAAAAACCCGGATCGAGCTTTTCGATCCGGGTTTTAAATGTTACCCCGCCGATGCCGTTCAGGCGGATCACCCGTTCCCTTTCAGTCACGGGTGGATGACCGTCGCCACAGCGTCTGACTTCCAATGAAGGCCTGCCATGTTCTGCGGGCGACTTAGCCTCCTTGCATGTATTCAATAGCGGTTCGGGAATCTCACCTCGTAATCTCGAACATCGCAGGGTAAATGTTCGATCCCGAAAATCAGAATCAATTCGGGACCGCTTGAAGAGCCGTTGGTCGAGAGTTGAGAGAAAAGCACTGGTTTCCTTCCCAACCCTCAACGAACGGCTCTGTTTTCAAAGAACTATTCCCGCAGCGTCACTCCCAACTCGCGCTTTAGTCGCTCGCGAATCTTCGCGTGCGCCGCAGTCACTTCCTCGTTTGTGAGTGTGCGATTTTTCGCGCGGTATGTCAATCTATATGCAAACGATTTTCCAGAAGTAGCTAAAGCTGCTCCGTCGCTGATCTCGAAAAGGTCGAACAACTGCACGGTTTCGAGCAACGGTTCCGAGGGCTCTTGAATCACGCGTAAAATTTCAGCGTGCGTCAATTTCTCAGGAACGATCATCGCGATGTCGCGAGTGATCGGTGGATGACGATCGAGCTCTCGAAATTTTCTTCCTGATCCGCCTGTCGACAGTTGATCAAGATTCAATTCGGCAACTAATACCGAACCGAGCTCGGTTGATTTGTTCGCCGAGACTTGGCCACCGAATCCTATCGACTGCTTGCCAGAGTAGATGTCAACGGCTAGCGCGAAGTCCGCGGATTTTCCTTGTCGAAACGACAGATTTGAAACAACGCTGTCGAGCACCCCCTTCAGATCAAATAAGTCTAGGGTGCGTCTGGTCCGTGATCGCCAGTTCAGCGCGCCAGCATCTCCCCAGAGCAAAACTCCAACGTGCCTTTCTTCCCTTCCAGAGGGCGGGATGAAAACACGACCGATTTCAAAAATGGAAACACTCTCTGCTCCCGCACAAACATTTCGCTCCAGCACTTGGAGCAAACCGCTGATCAAGCTTGGCCGCAACGCGACATGATCCTCGGTCAATGGATTGCGCAGCTCGAGCGCTTCGCTAGCAGCCAGGGCACTTCTTGAAATCAATTTCGAGGTCCGCGCTTCTGACAGGCCGCATGCTGCTAATCGGTCTCGCAGAAAAATTGTCTCGAGATCGTGTGAACGGTCAGCCTGGCTCGTTGACATGAACCGGCCGCGAGTTCTTCCAGGAATCTTGTCTATTCCGTATGCGCGAAGGACTTCTTCAATCAAATCGACGTCGCGCTGCAAATCCCGTCGATAACTCGGAATTTTCCAGGTTGCAATTTTGCTCGTGCTCGCAGTTTTCTCCAGCCCGAAGCGCGTGAGAATTTTGTCGACCGTTTCCGGTTCGATCGCGACGCCGATTATGCGGTCACATTTTTCGTAACCCAACGAGACGTCAGCTGGATCGGCTGGAAGTCCACCGGCGACCTGAATCTCTTTTGCGGGCGTTCCCTCAGCAATGTCGCGCATCAGTTCGGCTGCGCGAAAGGACGCTCGCAAAATCATGTCGGGATCCACGCCACGCTCGAATCGATAGCTCGCGTCACTTTGCAGATTCAGATCGCGCGCGGTGTGGCGAATGCTTGATGGCAGAAAATAAGCGGCCTCGAGCAAAATATTTTTGGTCGAATCGCTTACACCTGTTTCCTCGCCACCCATCACGCCCCCTATCCCAATCGCACGTTCCCGATCGGCGACGACACAATTGTCCGGCTTGAGCGAGTAAGTCTTTCCGTCGAGCGCGAGAAACTTCTCGCCGTCGCGCGCAAGCCGCACATTGATGCCACCGTTTAGGTTGTCGGCGTCGAAAGCGTGCGTCGGTTGGCCCAGCTCAAGCATCACGAAATTCGAGATGTCGACGATGTTGTTGATCGAGCGAACGCCGACGCTCTCAAGTTTTGCGCGCACCCATTCTGGGCTGGGACCGACTTTTACATTGTCGATCTTGCGTAACGAGAAAAACGGACATTCGCGCGTTGCCGCGATGGTCACGCCCGATTTCGCAATCTTGATCTTCGCTTCGGATGGCGCTGTCTTGACCTTCTTTCCACTCAATGCGGCAATTTCGCGGGCGAGACCAAAATGGCTCACCAGATCGCCGCGGTTTGGCGTGATCTCGACGTCCAAAATTGCATCCGCAGGAAAAAAATCGCCAATCGGCGCTCCGATTTTTACGTCGGGCGATAAAATTAAAAGGCCGGAGGAATCTTCGCCAAGATCGAGCTCGATCGGGCTACAGAGCATCCCTTCGGACTCGACGCCGCGCAGCTTGCTTTTCCGAATCTCGGCTCCATTAGGTAGCTTCGCGCCCGGAAGCGCGAGAGGAATTTTGTCGCCGACCTTGTAATTCGTTGCGCCGCAAACGATCTGGCGTTTTGTGCCGCTGCCGTCGTCCACTTCGCAAACGGTGAGTCGGTCGGCATTCGGGTGGCGAGACGACGCAGTGATTTGCGAAACGACGACGTTTTCGATGTTCGCGCCGCGCGTCTCGATCTTTTTGGTTTCAATGCCGGCGCGAGTCAGCAATTCGGCGATCTCTCCCGGATTCTTTGGAAGATCGACAAATTCGCGCAGCCAGTTTACGGAAAATTTCATTTCATTTCTCTCTCATGCCGACCGAAGCGACGCGGAGTGGAGGAATCCCGCGGCAACACTCTGGGCAATGCATGGGACTCCTCGGCTCCGCTCGGAATGGCAAAATTCGCTCACGCAAACTGTTTCAAAAACCGGAGGTCGTTCTGCGCGAACAGCCGAATATCGGGAATGTCGAAGAGAATCATGGCCAGACGATCCATGCCCAGTCCGAACGCGTAGCCGGTCCATTTTTCGGGATCGTAAGCATTATCGCCCCGCGCTTTGTTGACCGCTTCGAAAACGGCTGGATGGACCATGCCGCAGCCGGCTACCTCGATCCATTGTTCGCCGCTCTTCAGAGCTTTTGATCGGACGTAAACCTCCAGACTCGGTTCAGTGAACGGAAAGTAATGCGGACGAAATTGCACCTCCGTTTCGGCACCAAAGAGTTCGCGCAGGAAAAAGTCGAGCTCGCCTTTTAAATCAGCGACGCTCACGTTTTCATCAACGTAAAGGCCCTCAATTTGATGAAACTGTGGACTGTGAGTTGCGTCGAGTTCATCGCGCCGATACGCCGCACCTGAGGCAATCACGCGCAAGGGAGGCGGCGCAGATTCCATCGCGTGGATTTGCACGGTTGATGTGTGTGTTCGCAGAAGTCGCCCGTCGGGCAAATAAAACGTGTCCTGCTCGTTTCGTGCTGGGTGATCGGGCGGCGTGTTCAGAGCATCGAAACAGTACCACTCGGTTTCCATGTCGGGACCCTCAGCGAGTGCAAACCCCATTCGTCGAAAAATCTGAATTCCACGCTCATGCATTTGGTGAAGGGGATGCAGGGCACCAATCTCGTGCGGCGTTCCTGGAAGGGAGATATCGATTGTTGCGAGCGCGTCAGATTCGTTTTCGGCGCGGACTTTCTCTCCACGTTGGTCGAGCGCTGCGGTAATGGCGTTGCGCGCTTCGTTGAGTAACTTACCGACAACCGGACGTTCATCTTTGGCGAGTGCTTTCATCCGCTCGCCCCACTCGGAAATGCTGCCGCTTTTGCCGAGATATCTTACCCGGACTGCTTCGAGGGATTTCTCGTCGCGCGCAGCTTCAATCTCGCGCAGCGCGTCGTCGCGCAGTTGTTCGAGCGGGTGCATGGATTTGGTGAACCGTTAAATCGTTAAATCGGGAAATCGAATCTCGATTCACGAATCACGCCGCCTTCTTTTTCGATTTCGCTTTGTCTTCCAGCGCGCTCTTCGCTTGATCAATAATCGATTTGAATGCGGCTTCGTCGGTGACCGCGAGGTCGGCGAGAATTTTGCGGTCCAATCCGATACCGGCAGCTTTCAGTCCTTCGGCCAAGCGGCTGTAAGTCATGCCGTTTGCGCGCGCGGCGGCGTTGAGACGTTGAATCCAAAGATATCGAAATGTGCGCTTCCGAGTTTTCCGGTCGCGATACGCCCAATACTGCGCCTTCATTACAGCGTCTTTGGCGTAACGAAAAAGTTTTGAACGGCGACCTCGGTAGCCCTTCGCCTTTTTCAGCATTCGTTTCCGGCGCGCACGGCTTGCCGGAGCGTTTGTAGCTCTTGCCATGTCTTGTTTGCCCCGGAATGGTTCCGGGACTCCTCGTTCAGCGAGCGGTTGTTTTGTTACCGATCTTTCCAACCTCGCTCACTGATTTCACCCAGCTACTTCGAAACCAACTCATCGGCTTCAGGTAGTTGAACGTTGTGGACGCTCGCCTACCACTGTCCCTGTCGAATTATTTAAAGTAGCTGGGCAGGCGGAGAGATCGCGGTCGGGAAAATAAATGCTGAACTGGAAATAACAACCGCATTTTCGAAATGACGAAGCTCGAATCACGAAGGAAGCTCTAATGCCGACGCATCAACCGGGCAATTATGGCTGTTCGGTTATTCGGCCTTCGTCGTTTTTTCGCCATTTGACACTTGACATTCGAGGTTCGTCGTTAGGTCTCCGCCAAGCGAGCCATGCAACGACGCCCGCTGCCGCTCCGCTCGAGTGCGCGGCTGATTAGACAGAACTCATTCCTGCTTTCTGCTCGGAAGTGCGCACTTCTTTCAGCGGCGCGTTACGCAAGGCGGGCGAAGGAGTTCGGGGCCATCAAGCATGTTGTTTGGAACTAGTGAAAGGCGATTGATCAGAAGCGAAAAGAAAATTCCGGGGCTTGCCCTCTCACTTTTCACTAATCTCCTGTTATTCGCCCCCATTCTGGTATAATCGTGCATGCATTGGTCTGGCCGAGCACGGGTGTTGGTGCTGACACTGATTTGCCTCTTTTGGACCGGTCTGATCTTTGTTGGGCATTTCTTCCCAAGTGCCCCGTTTATTTCGGCGCCGTGGCGCGGTGAACAGAGCTTTGAGGACTTACTTCGGCGCGAAGGCCGCAAGACTACTCCGCCGCGCGATTTCGTTTTCTTGGGAATTGATCAAAGCACGTTACAGTTGCCGCCGTTTACTCCGGCAGAACTTGCGGGTAACCGACCGCTTCAACTCATGACCGAACGACCATTCCCGTGGTCGCGCGAAATCTGGGCCCTTTTGCTCGATAAGCTCTTTGCAGCCGGCGCGCGTGTTGTCATGCTTGATTTGCTGTTCAATCCGCCTAACGAGGGTGATCTGGCATTTCACGCCGCGCTCGATCGTTACCGCGACAAAGTGGTAGTTAGCGCAAACTTCGATTTCGAAAACGGCGCGCAGGCTGTTACGCCAAACGATGCGCTGATTCCGCCGCCGCAATTGCAGGACGATCGGGTTGGTTACGTGAATTTCTGGCCGGATGCAATCGACGGAAAAACTCGAGCTGTGACCTATACGGTGACTAATCGGCAACTAGCCGGTTTACCGCCAGCAGAGGGTGAAGAAATTTACGAGTCTTTCTCCGCGCACGCTCTCGAGAAGACGGGCCACGCGAATGACGTACCACCTGATTTTCGCGGCCATATGATCCGGTTCAGCGCGCCGGGTGCATTCGAACCGCGCCCGCTCTACGAGGTCTTTGACCCCAAACTCTGGCATGCGAATTACGGCGATGGGGCGTTTTTCAAGGACAAGATCGTGATGGTCGGGCCATCAGCGCAGGTATTGCATGACGTCGTCGATACGCCAATGAGTCCCAATACACCAGGGCCGACGCTTCATTTCCAGGCAATGGCTGCCGCGCTCGGGCACGAGTTTTTGCGGGCAACCCCGCGGAAAATTGGCCTAGTGCTCGTATGCGCGGCAGGTCTCGTCGCGTGGTTGTTGGTCGGGTTCGTACGCAAACCGCTGGTATGTGTTGGTGCGCTCGTGGCGATAACCTCCACATATCTTGGAATGGCACGATTGCTTTACGACAATACCGGGTTGCTACTGCTCACAATTCCGGTGCTGTCTGCGCTCGTCCTCAGCGGATCATTTTCCCTCGGGTTTGAATACTTCCTCGAGCGGTTGGAGAAATTGCGCACCCGGCGCACACTGGAACGCTACGTCTCGAAAAATCTGGTCGAAGAAATTCTTGAAAACCCAGACAGCTACTACGGCTCGCTTCGTGGTGTGCGCGTGCCAGTGACAATCCTGTTCTCGGACTTAATTGGGTTCACGACGCTGTCAGAGAAAGCCGACCCGGAAGCGCTCGTCACGCAGCTCAATGAGTATCTCTCACGCATGACGTCGGTGATTTTCAGCAACGGCGGAACGCTCGACAAATTTATCGGCGACGCGATCATGGCGGTGTGGGGTAACGTACGAAGTCTCGGCACAGTGCAGGACGCGAAAAGTTGCGCGCGCGCCGCATTGGGAATGCGCCGAGAGCTGAGTCAGCTTAACAAAAACTGGCGAGAGCAAGGCCGGATGGGATTGGGCATGGGCATTGGCGTTAATCACGGCGAAGTAATCGTTGGCAACATTGGTTCTCACGAACGAATGGATCCGACAGTCATAGGTGATGCCGTCAATGTCGCATCACGACTGGAAGCTCTTACGCGAACATATGGCGTGGACATGCTGGTTGGCGCATCGGCTGCCGAACTGGTGCGCGATGAAGTTTATCTGCGTTCGGTGGCTCGTGTACAGGTGAAAGGCAAAACCAAACCAGTGGACGTTTTTACCTTTGTCGCTGCCCGAGGTGAAGAGACAGATCCGGAGTTTTTGAAGTGGCTGGAAACATACGAAGAGGCGCTGGAGAAATTTCGTGGACGTGATTTTACCGACGCGAAAATCCTCCTCTCTCGGTTCCTTGAATTTTATCCCGACGATCTGCTGGCAAAGATGTACCTCCAGCGCGCGCTCGAATATGAACAAGCTCCGCCCGACGAAGCGTGGGACGCGGTGGAGGTGTTTCAGAAGAAATAATTTCCTCACAGAGCGGGCACAAAGGGCGACCGAAGGATTTTCGGCAGTTACTTCGTGTCGGTTGTGGAGTTCATGTGAGGCACAGAACAAGCTGGCAAATTTACCAGCGCTGCGTAGAGAATGCGCCGTGAAGGAAGCGCCCCGGAGTTTTCATTTTCTGGGAATTTGCGGGACGGCTATGGGCGCCGTAGCGGTTGCGCTGCAAGAGCGCGGCTTCACCGTAACGGGATCGGACGAGAACGTTTACCCGCCGATGTCGAGCTTTCTCCAGGAGAAGGGGGTTGCTCTGATGGAAGGCTATCGCGCAGCGAACATACCGACGGATGCGCAGGTCGTCGTGATCGGCAACGCGATGAAGCGGGGGAACCCGGAAGTAGAAGCCGTGCTGAACCGAAAACTACTTTATTTGTCCCTGCCAGAGGTGCTCAGGAATTTTTTCCTGCGCGGCCGCCATAATCTGGTGGTCACCGGTACGCACGGTAAAACCACCACGACAGCGTTGCTTGCCTGGATCATGGACAAAGCTGGACGCAAGCCAGGTTACGTGATTGGCGGCATTCCAAAAAACTTTGGCGAAGGCGCGCGGCTGAATGATTCCAGATATTTCGTAATCGAGGGTGACGAGTACGACACTGCCTTTTTCGACAAGCGCTCCAAGTTCGTTCATTACCTGCCGGAGTTAGTGATCGTGAACAATATCGAGTTCGATCACGCGGACATCTTCAACAGTCTCGATGAAATCAAGCTCAGTTTTCGCCGTTTGCTTAATATCGTTCCTCAAAATGGTATGGTTGTCGTCAACGGCGACGATCCCAACGCTGTCGAGGTCACAAAAGATTGCCTCGCGCAGATGGTTGAGGTCGGATTTTCGAAAAACTGCGCGCAACGGATTCGGGACGTGGTGTATTCGTCTGGCGGATCACGATTCAAACTGGGCGATGACGTTTTCGAAATTCCGCTTGTTGGCGAATTCAACGTTCATAATGCCGCAATGGCAGCGACGGCGGCGCGTTTTTATGATGTGCCCACAGCAAAAATCGACAGCGCATTTAAGACCTTTTCCGGCATCGCGCGCCGGCAGGAGTTCCGCGGTGAAGCTCGAGGCATCAAGGTGATTGACGATTTCGGTCATCATCCCACCGCGATCGCTCAAACATTGCAGGCGCTGCGTCACCGCTTTCGCGGACAGCGACTATGGGCCGTGTTCGAGCCGCGCTCGAATACGACCCGGCGCGCCGTGTTTCAACGGCAGCTCCCGGAAGCGCTGAAGATCGCTGATGGCGTTTTCATCTCACAGGTGGCCGGCCTCGAACAAATCCCCGAAAATCAGCGATTAAAACCGGAGCGAGTCGTAGCGGAGATCAAGAATGCCGGTCGGCCTGCGTTTTACGAGCAAAATGCCGATGCCATTGTCGATCGAATCATTTCAATGCTGTTGCCACAGGATGTGGTCGTGATTTTCAGCAACGGCGGGTTCGACAATATTCATGAGAAGTTGCTGGCGCGATTGCGCGCGTAAGCCAGGCATCGTGGCTGATCGGTCACACGCGCTTCCAGCCTGAGGACTAGGATGTCCGCTCGGAATGCCTGAGTTACTGCGGCGCTGGCGCCGCCGAGGTGTGATCGTGGACGATACGCCAGCCGTCGGCCAGGTGCTTTAAGATGAGCGAGAAGCGGCCATGGGGTTCGTCCTTTGCACGCTTCAACGCCCAACGGCCGAGTACAACTGCCGCATCAGGCGAGAGCATAGTGACTTCAATATCGGAGAAGCCGAGGGTGCCCATCTTTGTGCGGTCAGAATATTTTTGGCGGTACCGATCGCGGACTGTCTCCCAACCGCGCATGACTTCGTCATCGGAAACAAAAACGGTGGATGCCGATTTTGCGTAGCCGTTCATAAATTCGTCGATGTCGCCGCGGTTCCACGCGTCCTGTTGTGCGTGGAGTACGGACTGAATCTCCGCGACTGAATTTGCAGGGGCTTGGGGCGCGGCCGTAGCGAAGGTCGCCATCAAAATACAAGCACTAAT
>Ga0210403_10005916_pt1 | contig 10312 bp, 4 predicted proteins | sample IncBWC19MmetaG_FD_150863 | JGI IMG/M metagenome (GOLD analysis project Ga0210403, IMG submission 150863) | Forest soil microbial communities from Barre Woods Harvard Forest LTER site, Petersham, Massachusetts, United States - Inc-BW-C-19-M | ecosystem: Environmental > Terrestrial > Soil >... | reverse complement strand
CGGCATCATTGGGATTTTGATGATCACTTCCAAGGGAGCTGCCGGTGTTACGGGAAGCGGATTCATTGTATTGGCCTCCACCCTTACGGCCATTCATAAAATCCCGGTGGAGGGGCTCGCCTTCTTACTTGGCATTGATAAGTTCATGAGCGAGGCAAGGGCTATCACCAACATCATAGGCAATGGCGTGGCAGCTTTAGTCATAGCAAAAAGCGAGAATGAATTTAATGAAGCAACCGAAAAGTAGTGGAATCAACCTACTTTGACACCCAAATTTTTTCCCAGCGCAACGAATTGTTCGCGCCATTCCGGCAACAACTTTTCGTTCTCCTCTTCTTCTTTTGAGATTTGAAAATATAAATTTTGACTTTTGTGAAGATTGGGATCAAGATTGAATTTTTCAAGCAAAGGAAACATTCTGTTGAGCCGTTGAACCCGCCTCACATTGTCGCGTTCCTGGTTAATCCGGCCAAGCTCCCGCAGGATACTTTCTCCGGCCAGCCTTGAAAGCTTACCAACGTCTTCAATTTTCAGGCTCCATCGCACCAGCTCGCCCGAGATTCGCTCCATCTCTTTAATGTTTATTTTATCTGACTTGAAACTTTTGATCAGATCTGCATTCAGGATATATTCAAATGTCGTTTTGTACGCGTTGGGGATCGGTATGCCATTGTTCGACAAGGCGGTGATCAGTTGATAGTCGCTGTTATAACTCTTGCGCAGGGAACTTTCCAGTTCAGCCATACTTTCCTGAGCGATCAGGTCCAGTATTTTTCTTTTCTCATCACTGAACAATTGCCAGATCGTATACTTTTCAGGGCCAAAGTACATTTGCATGATTCCAATCACATCGCCCAAGCGGCCTTCTTCAAACGCCTTGATCATGCGGAACTGCATCCCCGCAAAATCGTCCACTTCCATGTCCAGGGAGATATTTCCTATGATGTTATGCTTGCCCAGGTAGATTACCGCAAATACAAATTTTTTCTCTGACCGTGTCACCAGTGATTTTACCGTAGTGATGCCAAGCGCCAACTTTTGTTCACCGGCTGCTTTCTTGACAAACGATTCACTGGACGTACTGTAATTAAAGATCGTAAGGGACTCAGGTTCTTCTTCAAAAATAGAAGAGACGGCAAAATGCATCCCTACCCGCTTTAAATTGATTCGCGAAGGCAATACAAATTTTTCGTAGACGAGTGCAGCATTCTTATGTGTGGGGACATTGCTGGGTACCAGCTCCAGGCGCTTCAAAAACTCTGCCTCGTAATCTACTTCATTGGTTTGGTTGGCCAACTGCACCACGCGGCAGGCGTACTGCATGATCTGCGTCGTCTCAATCCCCGACACTTCATCAAAAAACCAGCCACAGCTCGTATACATCAGCATGGAGTGCCTTTGCAGCTCCATCAGGCGAAACACCCGGCTGGCCGGGGCTTCCGCCAGGGCATGATCTTTTAAAAATTTTTCTATCGTCACCTCGTTCCGTTGGAGAACAACATTGATATAATCATTGCGTGCTATCCATGGAGCCTTAAATATTTTGGATCCCTCGCGCTCGAATACTTCAGCTACTGCATCACGAAGCCAATCCAGGGAATCACGGAGTGGCTTGCGCCATTGCTGCGTCCACCCGGCATGCCCACCCGAATTACAACCACAATCGGAGCGCCAGCGCTCCACACCGTGCACACAACTCCACGAACTGTTTTCAATTATCTGTGCCTCGAAGGCGGGCGGTGCAAGCGCCAGAAATTGTGCGTAGTTGGTCAACGTGACCCGTTCGTCGTTTTCAATATAGTCAAGACAAAAAGCCAACGCCATGTCACCATGTTTGTGGTGATGGCCATACGTTTCCCCGTCGGTTGCCACATGAACCAACTGTGTTTCTTTCGAGTTAGTATCAACAGCATTGAGCAGGCTTTCCGCAAATCGCTTGCCGTCATTCAACAAACCGTTGAACGCAATAGATTGGGATATATCGCCATCGTAGAAAAAAAGACTGATTGATTTTCCTGACGGAAGATTGCAACGGTACGCCTGCTTGGTATTGACTGTCCGATCATTCACCTCATTCCACTTGGCGTCCCCGATTTTTCGTATTGCTTTCGCCTGTCGCGGCGCAAGCACCGTGAACTGAATCTGGTTCGCTGCAAGGGCTTCGAGTGTATCCATGTCCACCGCGGTCTCTGCCAGCCACATGCCATCCGGTCTTCGGCCAAAGCGGGATTCAAAATCCCGAATGCCCCAAACAATTTGCGTTTCTTTGTCGCGTGCATTGGCCAGGGGCATAATGATATGGTTGTACACCTGTGCCACAGCCGATCCATAGCCGCCAAATCGCTTCATGCTTTCTTTATCCGCTTCAAGAATTGCAAGGTATGTTTCAGGCGAATACACCTCCATCCAGGACAAAAGTGTAGGTCCAAAGTTGAAGCTGATTTTCGAATAGTTATTGATGATGTTTCGGATCACCTGATCTTCATCAAGGATTCTGGACGTCGCATTGGGCTCGTAGCACTCTGCCGTGATGCGTTCGTTCCAGTCGTGATAAGGATGCGCCGAGTCTTGAACCTCTATTACCTCCAGCCACGCATTTTCGCGGGGCGGTTGATAAAAGTGACCGTGAATACAAATAAACTTATTGTTAGGGGAAGACATGAAAGACAAGCAAAAGAATCAATAAATCGTTCTGGGAAAATTTGAACTTGTAAATTAACGAAAAAGTAAACTGTAAAAAGAAATAATAAAATAAGGGGGTCCGAAAATTTGGAAATCAAATACTGAAGTAGTCCTTGATGCCCGTTAAAATACTTTGAATCGCAAACGAGGCCAGTATCAATCCCATTATTTTTCCGATGACAGTAATCCCCGAGTCGCCAATTTTACTTTGAATTTTTCTCGCAAACAACAGCAACAAACAGGTCGCAAACAACACCAGGAGAACAAGCAGGGTCGTTCCGGCTTGCTCCAGAACCGTGTAACGATGATTATCGGTTAACAACACAACCGCCATTATCGCTCCAGGCGATGCAATGGCTGGGAGTGCGATAGGAAACACGGTGACGTGGGAGTAATCTTTGATTAAGTGTTTTCCTTCTTCGGGTTTTCCCTCGCCAAAAATCATGGTCAGGGAAAAAAGGAATAAAATCAAACCACCTGAAATTTGAAAGGCAGACAGGGAAATATGCATGGTTTCCATAATGATCTGACCGACCACTATAAAAAATACCAGTATGAATGCAGCGATTAACGAAGCATTGATCGCTATCTTTTTTTGCGGAATCATCCATGTTTTTAGTTGCCTCAAGAAATACCGGCACTGACCCCAATGGGTCAATGACTGCAATTAAGAATAAGAATGTTTTAAAAAAATCAATCATTACTCCAACTCAAACTCTGTCTGTTCTTCATTTAATTTAAAGATGGAAATCCCCAGGGGAGGAAGTGTAATCGCCAGGGAATAATCCTTTCCGTGATATTTTACGGGAGGCGTATGCACCAGTCCAAGATTCAGCTGGCCACTCCCGCCGTATTTTAAATTATCGGAGCTGAATACTTCTTTCCAGGTACCCCGGACGGGAACACCGATCCGATATTGTGTGCGAACTTCTGGCGTAAAATTGCAAACTACCACCAGGGCGTCTTTGCTATCTTCGCCTTTGCGCAGAAAGACAATCACACTATTTTCACGATCCGAGTAATCCACCCATTCAAAGCCACGATCGCTAAAAGAGAACTGATACAACGCTGGTTCTGATTTGTACAAGGCGTTGAGATCAGCTATCAACTGCAGAACTCCTTTATGAAAATCATAATCCAGTAAATGCCAACTAAGGCTCTGATCATGATTCCACTCGTTGGTTTGGCCAAACTCTCCACCCATAAACAATAGTTTGGTTCCTGGGTGGGCGTACATATAGGTGTACATCAATCGCAGGTTGGCAAACTTACGCCACTCGTCACCAGGCATCCGACCTATCAATGATCCTTTCCCATGAACTACTTCGTCGTGTGAAAGCGGAAGCATGAAATTTTCCGTGAACGCATACATAATACTGAAGGTAATCTCATTCTGATGATATTTGCGATAGATCGGATCATCCTTAAAATATTTCAATGTGTCATGCATCCATCCCATCATCCACTTCTGACCAAACCCAAGTCCACCCAGGTAAGTTGGCTTGGATACTCCAGGCCACGCTGTAGATTCTTCGGCGATGGTCACCACATCGGGATGGGTGCCGTAAACCGTTTCATTAAACTCCTTAAGGAACATGATCGCTTCCAGGTTTTCATTGCCGCCATATTGATTGGGTTCCCACTCTCCTGCTTTTCGTGAATAATCCAAATACAACATCGATGCAACCGCATCTACACGAAGACCATCGATATGAAAATGGTCAAGCCAGAAGAGGGCATTACTGATGAGGAACGAACGAATTTCGTTGCGCCCGTAGTTATAAATGTAGCTGCTCCAATCAGGGTGAAATCCCTTACGTGGGTCAGCATGTTCATACAGGTGCGTTCCATCAAATTTAAATAGTCCATGTGCATCACCTGGAAAATGGGACGGTACCCAATCCAAGATGACGCCCACACCGGCATGGTGAAACGCATCAACCAATGCCATGAATTCTTCCGGAGAACCAAAGCGACTTGTCGGTGCAAAGTATCCGGTGAGCTGATAACCCCACGAACCAAAGAACGGGTGCTCCATCACCGGCAAGAATTCCACGTGAGTGAAGCCCGCGTTTTTCACATAAGGGACTAACTCATCAATCAACTCCTTATAACTAAGTGAACGGTTCCCATCTTCCGGTTTTCTCTTCCAGCTGCCCAAATGAACTTCATACACGGAATACGGTTGCGCTTTCCCCGCAAGGGATTTTCTCTTTTCAAGCCAAGCCTGATCTTTCCAATGGTATTCATGTTCCCAAACAATGGAAGCTGTGCGAGGAGGAATCTCGGCGTACAAAGCGAATGGATCTGCTTTCTCCAAATACTCTCCCGTGTTGGCATGGATAGCATATTTGTATGCTTCTCCTTTTCCAATGCCAGGAAAAAATCCTTCCCATATTCCTGATTCATCCCAACGAGGGTTCAGGTTGTGCACGCCGTTCTTCCAGTGGTTAAAATTTCCAATGATGGAAATTGCTGTTGCGTTGGGAGCCCATACCGCAAAATAGGTCCCTGACTGCCCTTTAAAGCTGGCCGGATGAGCACCTAATTTTTCATACAACTTGAAGTGTTTCCCCGAGCGGAAAAGATGAATATCGAAATCGGTGAGCAGACTGAAATTATCCTTCTCCTCCGCCCCTTGTACCTCACTCTTCTTTTTCATTTATTAATAATTTTTTGTTAAAGGTCACATGGTCCCGATAGCTTTCGGATCATACCGTTGGGTGTAGAGTATCTTAATGGCAATTTCATGTGCTAATAATTTTTTGTTTTGCGTCACATGCCAATACATAAGACTTTAGGTCTGCCTTACTGACGGGCGTTTCATACGAGCGTTAAACTATTTACTTCTCGATTCAGTAGCGAGCATAAACCGGCTTACCTGGTAATGTATCCCTCGCAGGGGTATAATTACCCAGTCCGGTCGACCGTTAAGTTCATAGCCCAGTTCATAAATTGCCTTCTCTAAAAGATAGACCCGCATAAGTATTTCATCTTCATTCGAAAGGGATTTGCCCATCCCGCAGCGCTCCATATATGCACCCATATAAAACCGGCTGACATAATGTTGCCATTGCTCTGCCCACTGACTCAAGAACTCCAAATCCTTCTCACGGTAATTTTCATTCAACAGGATTTTTCCAAAAGCTGCATAATGAAATGACCGCATCATTCCGGCGACATCTTTTAAGGGGTTCTTTTTCAACCTGCGCTCGCTAAAGCTAAAGCCAGGTTCTCCTTCAAAATCGATGATCACAAAATCCTTGCCGGTAAAAAGCACCTGGCCTAAATGATAGTCACCATGAATCCTGGTCTTGATTGAATTCAGCCTGGTTTTATAAACCTCACTGAAGCATTCCAAAATTCTATCCTCCATCGACAATACTTCCTTGGCCAAAGCCTGCGTCTCCAGGTTTAATTTCGGAAGGGATTGTTCCAGGAGTTTGAGGCGGTCGCGAACCAATTTACGCAACATCGAATAAAGAGAACGTTGATAATTGGCGGTGAAGTATTCAGGGGCAAAGGCGGGATTGGTCTTCTCCGAAGCCAGTGCCAAATGCATTTCAGCCGTACGCTGACCAAGACGAACAACTCGTTCATAAAACCCGCGCCCGATAAATTCCTGAATTAATTCAGGTGCTTCTTCGAAGGTGATCGAAGATTTATTGATCAATTTAGGGAGCTTTTCCTTTTTTGCTTTCGCCATGACGCGCTCATAAAAACGGCCAACGGAATCGGTCGTCATCACCCAACTGTCGCCCTGGTTTTCAACTTTCTCCTGCAGAAGCCCCAACACCATCACATTCCCTTCACTATCGTGATACTCGATACTTCCTGCATATTTGGGAGAGTTGCGGAAACTGGTGTTTTCAGAAAGGAACCTGACAATTTCTAAATCCGGGTTAATTTCGTTTTCAATCTTCCGGTAGAATTTAAAAAAGTATTGATCGTTATAAATGATAGCGGTGTTGCTTTGGTCCGCTTTCAGTATTTTTGAATCTACTTTTTCGGCATTGAGCTTTACATATACACTCGAGTTAAATTCCAGGCTCCCTTCTTCATCCCTTACTTTCATTTTTCGTTCCATGGCCTGAAAGAGGAAATCGCGAAAACCCCGATCGTAGCTGCTATCAACCAGAAATCCGGTTTTGCCTTGAAAGTCAGCCCGGCAAATAACGCTCTGAGCGATGTACTCCACTTTATCAAATAAGGAATCGGATGAGGCGAAATAAATTGGCAGAAAATATAATTCGGGCAGCTTCTGCACATAATGGACTTCGATCACCGTGAGATAATGCATCTCGCCCTCAGCCTTCAAGGGGATCAACTTATTAATACTCATTTTGCTGATGGTGCGTGCCTTGCCCCCGAACCAACGACACTTTCGCATGAACCCCTGCAAAACCTTTCTTTCTAAAAAACGAACGTTCTCATAATCAGAAAATGTACGCTCCCAGGAAAGGTCGGACTGGAATAAAGGCAACTCACCGGAGGATGACACAGCTTCTTTTTGCTCTGAAAGGTCAACCTGAAACCAGTAGTAACCGTACGGTCCAATCGTTATCGGGTATTCTCCATCCGTCACACTGCGAAAACGATTCTGGCTAAAGGCTTCGGTTACATCGCAGTCTTTAAAGGCTAAGAAATCGAGGGTGGTTGCTTGGGAGAACTGAGACAAATTTGCCACAACCACCACCTTCTGATTTTTGTAGCTTCTTGCAAAGCACAGCACTTTCGCATTTGAACTTTCGATGAACTGCAAATCGCCGTGACCAAAAACATTGAGTCGTTTGCGCATAGCCAGCACATTTTTCACCCACCACATCATGGAAGAAGGGTTCTCTTCCTGAGTGGAAACATTTACTGATTCGTATCGATACGAAGGATCAGTAATCACCGGTAAAAAAAGTTTTTGGGGATTAGCCGTGGAGAATCCCGCATTTAGATTCATGTTCCATTGCATGGGCGTACGCACGCCATGCCGATCACCTAAATAGATATTGTCGCCCATGCCAATCTCATCACCATAATATAGAACCGGGGTGCCCGGCAAGGAAAACAAAAGTGTGTACAGCAATTCTATTTTTCGCCGGTCGTTATTCAGCAACGGAGCGAGCCGACGACGAATACCAATATTGTGCTTGGTGTTTGGGTCGGTTGCATATGCTTTGAACAAATAATCCTTCTCTTCTTCAGTTACCATCTCAAGACCTATCTCGTCATGGTTTCGCAAGAAAAGCGCCCATTGACAATTCTCAGGAGTTGTGGGGGTTTGTTCGAAAATATCAATAATAGGATAACTGTCCTCCGTACGGAGCCCGAGGAAAAGCCGGGGCATGAGCGGATAGTTAAAGCACATGTGACACTCTTCTCCCTTTCCGAAATACTCTGCAGCATCTTCGGGCCAAAGATTGGCTTCAGCAATCAAGACGCGATCAACATAGTGCTTATCCATGTAAGCACGTAATTTTCTCAGGAAGTCATGAGTTTGAGGTAAGTTCTCGCAATTGGTCCCCTCTTCTTCAAATAGATAGGGAACTGAGGCCAACCGAAAACCATCGATGCCAAGTTTTAGCCAGAAGTCAACTACTTTGATCATCTCCAACTGCACTTCCGGATTTTCGTAGTTCAACTCCGGTTGGTGCCTGTAGAACCTGTGCCAGTAATAAGCTTTGGCATCAATATCCCACGTCCAGTTGGATGGTTCTTCATCCGGGAACATGACACGTGCTTCTTTGTATCTTTCAGTATTTTCACTCCACACATAATATCCTTTGTAACGTGAACCCGCCCTGGCCTTCCTGGATTTTTGGAACCACGGATGCTGATCCGACGTGTGATTTAAAATCAATTCGGAAATGACGCGCATGCCTCGCAGGTGTGCCTCTTTTAAAAAGTGCTTAAAATCCAAAAGTGTCCCGTAGTCAGGATGAATGTCACAATGCTCGGTAACATCAAATCCGTCATCTTTTAATGGCGACGGAAAAAATGGCAGAAGCCAGATGGTGGTCACTCCAAGGTCTTCCAAATAATCCAGCTTAGAAATCAATCCGGGGAAATCACCGATACCATCTCCGTTGCTGTCACAAAAAGCACGTACACTTACCTCGTAGATAATTGCTTCCTTAAACCACAATGGATCAGTCTTTGTACCGGCAGCCATCTACATATTGGATTCGTGAATGCTCAATTTAAATAAATGGAATGGCATTTTGTGGGGATTGATCTCAACAAAATTCCACTCCTGAGCCCATGTGTAATGTTCATCGGTGACAAGGTCATGCATTTTTACGTTAATCTTATCACCCAACAGCAATTTGCCCTTCGGTAATTGGACATAGCCTGACTGCTGCGTATTCGGATCAAGGTTAACGACCACTAGAAAAATATTGGAAAGATCATCGGTGGTTTTCAGGTAGGCGATAAGGTTAGGGTTTTCAATCGCACAAAACTGAAGGTTCCACGTCGATTGCAACGCTTTGTTTTCTTTTCGCGCTTTATTCAGCAGTGTCATGATATCAGTCATGCGGTTGGTACGCTTCCAATCATAATGCCGAACTTCATACTTTTCTGAATTAAAATATTCTTCTTTTCCCTCCATGGGTGTGTTCTCATAAAACTCATAGGCAGGACCATACACGCCATAATTAGAGGAAAGGGTAGCCGCTAACGCATACCTGAAAATAAAACTATTCTCTCCCTGATGCTGTAAGTGGTAAGGCAAAATGTCGGGTGTATTGGGCCAAAAATTCGGCCTGAAAAAATTTCTCGAAGGACCGTTTACCAGGTCATTCATGTAATCGATCAACTCCTGCTTGGATACGCGCCAGGTAAAATAGGTGTACGACTGTGTATATCCGATCTTGGCGAGTGATGCCATAATCTTTGGTCTCGTAAAAGCTTCTGACAAAAAGATAACATCGGGATCCTTTTGTTTTACCTCTGCAATCAGCCAATGCCAAAATGGAATGGGCTTGGTGTGTGGATTATCAACCCGAAAAATTTTCACTCCTTGATCAATCCAATATAAAAAAACAGAAAGAAGTTCATCCCACAGGGCCTGCCAGTCATCCGACTCAAAATTGAAAGGGTAAATGTCCTGGTATTTCTTGGGCGGGTTTTCAGCATACTGAATCGACCCGTCCGGCCGAAGTTTAAACCATTGCGGATGTTCTTTCACATACGGATGATCAGGTGCACACTGAAAGGCAATGTCCATAGCAATGTCAATCCCTGCTTTTTTCGATTCAACAATCAGCATTTTGAAATCTTCCAGCGTACCCAACGATGATAGAATGGATTTGTGACCACCTTCATCACTCCCAATAGCCCACGGTGAGCCGGGCTCTCCCCCCGCCGCGCGAACGTTGTTGTTTTTTCCTTTCCGATTGATTTTTCCTATCGGATGAATGGGGGGGAAATAAAGTACATCAAAACCCATCGAGGCAATACGCGGTAAAAGCTTGAGGCAGTCTTGAAAAGTTCCGTGCTTCCCAGCCACCAAGGAAGACGAGCGGGGAAAGAATTCATACCATGAACTGAAATTAGCCTTCGCGCGCTCTACCACCACGGGATATTCCAAATCAAGAGAAGTATAAATCTCTTTCAGTGGATTATCATGGACGACTTC
>Ga0210403_10005915_pt1 | contig 10312 bp, 9 predicted proteins | sample IncBWC19MmetaG_FD_150863 | JGI IMG/M metagenome (GOLD analysis project Ga0210403, IMG submission 150863) | Forest soil microbial communities from Barre Woods Harvard Forest LTER site, Petersham, Massachusetts, United States - Inc-BW-C-19-M | ecosystem: Environmental > Terrestrial > Soil >... | reverse complement strand
CCTGGTCGATCTAGGTCGATGCCGGCACGAAGTCGGAACTCAAGCCTGCCGCGCTCGGTGAAGGTACGCGGGTCGAGGTGCGCGACCTGTTCTACGCGACACCCGCGCGACTGAAATTCCTCAAGCTCGACCGCACCGAGGCCGAGGCCGTACGCGATGCCGTGCGGCGGCTCGCCATGAGCCGGCCTGACGTGGCCTTCACGCTCGCCGGCGAGGAGCGCGCGCCGGTCACCTTTGCCGCGACGCTTCCCGGCGGCACCGGCCGGCTCACCCGGCTCGGCGACGTGCTCGGCGCCGATTTCCGCGCCAACGCCGTTGCCGTTGCCGGCGAACGCGAGGGCGTCGTGGTCGAAGGGTTTGCCGCGTTGCCGACGCTGACACGCGCCAATGCCCTTGGCCAATATCTGTTCGTCAACGAGCGGCCGGTGCGCGACAGGCTTCTCCTTGGCGCCGTGCGGGCAGCCTATGCCGACTACCTGCCGCGCGACCGGCATCCACTTCTCGCGCTGTTCGTCTCGGTTCCGCCGCGCGAGGTCGATGTCAACGTGCATCCGGCCAAGGCCGAAGTGCGCTTTCGCAATGCCGGGCTCGTGCGTGCGCTGATCGTGCACGCGCTCAAGGAAGCGCTGGCGAGAGAAAGCGCGCGCGCGGCGACGACCGGAGGAAGCGCGGCGATCGCGGCGCTTCGCTCGCCGGGCTCATTTCCCTATTCCGCGCGCAGCCGCAGCGGGACGTGGGACTGGCGGCGTTCGCCGGCGCGGCCGGGCGATCCGCGCGTTTCTCGCGCGGCGCTGCGCGGGGGCGGCTTTGCCGAAGCGGCACAGGCCGCTTTCGACGTCGGCACGCCCGCGGCCGATCACGGCGCTGCCGTTCGCGCCGCGGAACTCGTCGAAGATGCCCTCGGTCATCCGCTCGGGGCGGCACGCGCGCAGGTGCACGACACCTATATCGTGGCGCAGACCGACGACGCGCTCGTCATCGTCGACCAGCATGCCGCGCATGAGCGCATCGTCTACGAGAAGCTCAAGGCGGCGATCGAGAAGAGCGGCGTCGCGCGCCAGATTCTTCTCATTCCGGAGATTGTCGAGCTCGATGAGAGCGACGTCGAGCGCCTCCTCGGCCGTGCGGAAGAACTCGGGCGCTACGGGCTTGTGCTCGAATCTTTCGGCCCCGGCGCGGTGGCGCTACGCGAGACGCCGGCGCTGCTCGGCGAGATCGACGGCGCCGGCCTAGTGCGCGACCTTGCCGAGCATATGAGCGAATGGGACGAGACCCTGCCCCTCGAGCGCCGCCTGATGCAGGTCGCCTCCTCCATGGCCTGTCACGGCTCGGTGCGCGCCGGGCGCCGGCTCAAGCCAGCCGAGATGAATGCGCTGCTGCGCGAGATGGAGCAGACGCCCAATTCCGGCCAGTGCAATCACGGCCGTCCGACCTATGTGGAATTGAAGCTCGGCGACCTCGAGCGACTGTTCGGCCGGCGCTAGGCCGATAGCGCCGAGCGCAGAAAAACGAACTCGGTATCGTCGTAGCGGCGCCGCTCGAGTTCGGTAAACCCTTCGGGTGCCGCGAACTGAGACTTCGTCGCTTCCTCGACAACTATGAGCGAATCGGCCGTGAGCCACCCGCCCGCGCGCGCCGACGCGAGCGCTCCGGAAGCAAGGTCCTGGCCGTAAGACGGATCGACGAAGACGAGGGAAAAAGGCGGCAGTGGGTGAACGGGGCCGAGCCTGGTCGCGTCGCGGCGGAAGATGCGCGAAGCGCCGCCGAGGCCGAGCGCGGCGACGTTCTCGCGCAGCAGCGCGCGCGCCTCGGCGCTCTCGTCGATGAACAGGACGAAAGCGGCGCCGCGCGAGGCCGCTTCGATGCCAAGCGCGCCGGTGCCGGCGAAAAGATCGAGCACACGCGCGCCGGCGATCGGATCGCCGTAGGCGTGGAGCAGAATGTTGAAGAGCGATTCGCGCAGGCGGTCGGCGGTCGGCCGGATGGCCTGGGTCTTCGGCGCAGCAAGCGCGCGGCCGCGCAGGCGTCCGCCGACGACGCGCATCAGCGGTCGCGCGGCCGCTGCCGGCGTGGCCCCGGGGAGCGCCGCCGCTGATGGCGTGTCTTGCGCACCGCAGGCTCCGGATCGGAGTGCGTCTGTCCGAAACGTTCGACGAGCACGCGGCGGCCTTTGCGGTCGGTCAACAGAGCGGTGCGCGGTTCAGCGGTCGGGGCCTCGCGCGGCTTTCCGTCGTCGCGGCGCGAGCCACGGAAGTTGCGCCGCAGTTTTTTCCCCGGACGATCTTCCTCACTCGCCCGCCAAGAATGGCTGCCCGATCTGTGGCGTGTTCCTTTTGGGCTATTGCTGGCGGGCGCGCGCTCTTTCTTTCCAGGCCGAAGCTTTTTCCCCGGACGATCCTCCTCGCTTGCCCGCCAGGAATGGCTGGTCGATCTGTGGCGTGTTCCTTTTGGGCTGTTGCTGGTGGGCGCGTGCTCTTTCTTTCCAGGCAGAAACCTCTTTCCCGGACGATCGTCCGCCCGCCAGGAATGGCTGGTCGATCGGTCGCGCGCTCCTTTTGGGCTATCGCTCGCGTGCGCGCGCTCCTTCTTCTCAGGACGAGGGGGCTTTTCAGGCGGAGGGGGCGGCGCAGGTGGCGTGGAAAAATCCGCGCCCGAGCGCGCGACCAGGCGCGCGCCGAGCTGCTCGCGCAACACGCGCGTGCGCACTTCCTCGACCGCCCCCGCGGCGAGTTCCCCGAGCTGAAACGGGCCGAACGAGACGCGGATCAGACGGGTCACCACGAGCCCGAGATCGCCGAGCACATGACGCACCTCGCGGTGCTTGCCCTCGCGGATCGCGAACGTAAGCCACAGGTTCGTGCCTTGCACCCGCTCGAGTGCGGCCTCGATCGGACCATAACGAATGTCGTCGACCGTGATCCCCGCGCGCAACGCGTCGAGGCTCGCCTGGGTGACCGAGCCGTGGGCGCGCACGCGGTAGCGCCGCAGCCACCCGGTTTGCGGAAGCTCGAGCAAGCGCGCTAGCGCGCCGTCATTGGTGAGCAGCAGCAAGCCTTCGGTGTTGAAATCCAGCCGGCCGACGCTGACGAGGCGGGGGAGGTGCGCCGGCAAATTCTGAAAGACGGTCGGCCGGCCCTGCGGGTCGGCGCGCGTGGTCATGAGGCCGCGCGGCTTGTGATAGAGGAAGAGCCGCGTGCGCTCGCGCGCCGGCAGCGGTTCGCCGTCGACGCTGATCCGGTCGCGCGGCGTCACGTTGAGCGCCGGCGAGCTGATGACCGCGCCGTTGACCGCGACGCGGCCGGCGGCGATCCAGTCCTCGGCCTCGCGGCGGGAAGCCAAGCCGGCGCGCGCGATCGCCTTGGCGATGCGTTCACCGCCGTTGTCGTTGCGCTCGTCTATCGCGTCATGCGCGTTCATCTTGGTCACGCCGAACCGGTGCCCGGCGTCGCACCGTTTGTCGAGGTGTATAAAGGTGTCAGGCCCGGCACAAGGCGGGCGCCACGGTGATGATGTGGAAATGGTGGCATCGTTCATGGACATGGCGTTGGCGGAAGCGCGCGCCGCCGGGGAAGCCGGCGAGGTACCGGTCGGGTGCGTCGTCGTGTGCGAGGGCGCCGTCGTCGCCCGCGCCGGCAACCGCACGCTGACCGAGCGCGACCCGACGGCGCATGCCGAGCTCGTCGCGATCCGCGCGGCGGCCGCTGCGCTCGGTTCCGAACGGCTCGACGGTTGTGATCTCTACGTGACGCTCGAACCGTGCGCGATGTGCGCCGGGGCGGTCGCGTTCGCCCGCATCCGCCGGCTCTACTACGGCGCTGCGATCCGAAAGGCGGCGCGGTCGAGAACGGCGTGAAATTCTTTGCCTCGCCGAGCTGTCATCACCGGCCCGAGGTCTATGGCGGCCTCGCGGAAGCGGACGCGTCGGCGCTGCTCAAGCAGTTTTTTCAGGCGCGTCGCTGATGAGGCCGCCGAGCCTTTCCTTGACTTCGAGCTTCACCGCCTCGGCCGCCCGCAAAATGGCGCTGGCCTGGTAGAAATCGAGCGTGCGGAAGCTGCCGACGTTCGGCCGGATCATGAGGTCGGGCGCGGCGTGTCTGTGCTTGGCGGCGACGATAGTACTGCCCATGATGAGCACCGTCGTATACACGCTTTGCCAGGCGCCGGGCATGTCATCACGCTCCGCGGGCGGGACCCCGAACACGTCGACAGCGACGACGACATCGCCGCGGCCGGTGAGCCGATCGAACGGCAGCGGGTTGGTCGCCCCGCCGTCGATCATGATGCGGCCGTCGACGACGACCGGCCGAAACAGCCCGGGAAGCGCCATCGAGGCGGCGAGCGCGGGGTAGAGCGGCCCCGACGACAACGCCGCTTCCTCCCGGCCGTGCAGGTCGGTCGCCATTACGATCAACGGAATGTGGAGCGCGGAGAAATCTGCTGGCACCTCCGGCGGCAGGAATTGCGCGCAGAATTTTTCCGCGTCGAGCTGTGTCGCCTGGCCGAAGGCGCCGGTGAACAGATCGCTGAGCGAGCCGGCGCGCGCAGCAATGAGGCGGCGCCAGATTTCGCCCGGGTCGTGGGCGACGGCGATGACGTGGCGGCGGATATCCTTGGCGCTCATGCCGGCGGCATAGGCGGCGCCGACCAGCGCGCCGATCGAGGTGCCGGCGATGGCGGCGGGCTTGGCGCCCATCTCGTCGAGCGCCTCGAGCACCGCGATATGGGCGAGGCCGCGGGCGCCGCCGCCGCCGAGCGCGAGAGCGAAACTTTTCATGCCGGCTGTGCTCTCATCATCCGCTGGCGCTTTTTGCTGTTGCGGCGGCGCTACGGCCGCCATGCCGACGCGATGTCGGTCTCGGCAAAATCGTCGCCCTTGAAGAGGAGCCGCGCGCCGCATGATTTGGCGAGGGCATAGGAGACGCAATCCGCCAAATTGAGCTGCCCCTGGTGACGGCATTTGCCATAAGCAAGGAAGTTGCGGATGGCGAGCGCAGCTTGATCGTGCATCACTTCGACAACCTCGCTGCTGATCCTTGTGATTGTTCGCTCGGCTGCTTTTCACGCTCAACTGCCCGCCAGCCGATGTCGTGGCGACAAAAGCCTTCCGGCCAGCGGATGCGGGAGATGGCCTCGTAGGCGCGCGCCTGCGCCTCGCGCACGGTCTGCCCGAGCGCCGCAATATTGAGCACCCGGCCGCCGTTCGCGACGATGCGGCCGCTTTCTGCCTTGGTGCCGGCGTGGAAGATTTCCACGCCCTCTATGGCGGCAGCCTCGTCGAGGCCTTCGATGACCGAGCCTTTTGCATAGGGACCCGGGTAGCCTTTGGCGGCCATCACCACAGTGAGCGCGGCTTGCGGAAACCAGCGCAGGTCCAGCGATTTGAGAACCCCGTCCCGGCTCGCGAGCAGCGCCGGAACGAGATCCGACATCAGGCGCAGCATCAGCACCTGGCATTCGGGATCGCCGAAACGGACATTGTATTCCATGAGCTGCGGCCCCGCGGCGGTGAGCATCAGCCCGGCAAAGAGCACGCCCTTGTAAGGCGCCCCCATCGCCTTCATGGCGCGCAGCGTCGGCAGCACGATCGTCTCCATCACGCGGGCGGACGTCGCCGCGTCGACGATCGGCGCCGGCGAATAGGCGCCCATGCCGCCGGTATTCGGACCAGTATCACCGTCGCCGGCGCGCTTGTGATCCTGCGCCGAGGCGAGCGCGATGGCGGTCTCGCCGTCGCACAGCGCGAAGAAGGAAGCTTCCTCGCCGTCGAGGAATTCCTCGACCACGATTTCGCCGCCGGCCTCGCCCAGGGCGCCGCCGAACATCATGTCGATCGCCGCTTCCGCCTCGGCCACATTCGCCGCCACGACAACACCCTTGCCGGCGGCAAGCCCGTCGGCTTTGACCACGACCGGCGCGCGGCCGCCGCGCACATAGGCCTTGGCCGGCGCCGCCGCGCGGAAGCGTTCGTAGGTCGCGGTGGGAATGCCATGCGTCCTGCACAAGTCCTTGCTGAAGCCCTTGGAGCCTTCCAGGCGGGCGGCGGCGCGGCTCGGGCCGAAGGCCTTGGTGCCGGCAGCTTCGAGGTCATCGACGATGCCTGCGCAGAGCGGCGCCTCGGGCCCGACAACGACCAAATCGATGCTGTTTTGACGGCAATACGCGATCACCGCCGCATGGTCGCCGATATCGAGCGCAACGCACTCCGCCTCACGCGCGATGCCCGCATTGCCCGGGGCACAGATGAGCCGGTCTGTGAGCGGGCTTGCCGCCATCTTCCAGGCCAGCGCATGTTCGCGGCCGCCGGAGCCAAGGAGCAGGATGTTCATGGGTTGCAGCACATCGCGGGTGCCCCTCTAGCACGGCAGCGCGCCGGCGCAACATTGTGGCGGGGGCGCCCGGGCCTTGACCACCGCCCGCGAAACCCATCTCTAACAGCCAGTCCCTGAGCGAATCATGCGGCCATGAACGAGCCCCGCCTCAACCTGCCGGAATTGACCGTCTCCGAACTTTCGGCGGCGCTCAAGCGCACGATCGAGGACTCCTACGGTTATGTCCGCGTGCGCGGCGAGCTCGGCAAGGTGAGCTATCACTCCAACGGGCACGTCTATTTCGACCTCAAGGACGATCGCGCCTGCATCGCCGGCGTCATCTGGCGCAGCACATCAGCGCGCATCAAGCTCAAGCTCGAAGCCGGCCTCGAAGTCGTGATTACCGGACGAGTGACCACCTATCCGGGGCGCTCGCAGTACCAGATCGTGGTCGAGACGCTGGAGCCGGCCGGCCTTGGCGCGCTCATGGCGCTGCTCGAAGAGCGCAAGCGGCGGCTCTCCGCGGAAGGACTGTTCGACGAAGCGAGAAAGCAGCTCCTGCCTTACATCCCGGGGGTGATCGGCGTCATCACGTCGCCGACCGGCGCCGTCATTCGCGACATTTTGCACCGGCTCGCCGAGCGTTTTCCGCGCCGGGTGCTGGTCTGGCCGGTCAAGGTGCAGGGCGACGGCTCAGCCGCGGACGTCGCCGCCGCCATCGCCGGCTTCAACACGCTGCCCGAGCGCGGCGCGCTGCCGCGGCCCGATCTCATCATCGTCGCGCGCGGCGGCGGCTCGCTTGAGGATTTGTGGTCGTTCAACGAAGAGGTCGTGATACGCGCAGCTTCGCAGAGTCTTATTCCGCTGATCTCCGCGGTCGGGCATGAGACCGACGTGACGCTCCTCGATTTTGTCGCCGACCGGCGGGCGCCGACGCCGACAGCCGCTGCCGAGATGGCGGTGCCGGTGCGGGCCGAGCTGATGGTCGACATCGGCAACTTGTCGCGGCGTGCGCTCGCCTGCTGGCGGCGCAACCAGGAAGCGCGGCGCAGCGAGCTGCGATCGGCGGCTCGCGCCCTGCCTGACGCCGACGAGGTGCTGGCGCTGCCGCGGCAGCGGCTCGATCATGCCGCCGCCGGGCTCCGCCGCGCGCTGCGTGCCAACGCGCACATTCACCGCGTGAGCTTTTCGCAGACCGCCGGCAGGCTCAGCCCGCATCTTTTGCGCAACAATGTCGAGCGTCGGCGCGAGCGCTACGCCGGTGTTGCGCAGCGTCTTCGCGCCAGCGCTGCCGCGAACCTCGAGGCGTATCGCACCCGCATCGCGCGCCAACGCGAGCAGGTCGGCAGTCTGGCAAAGCGTGCCGGGCTTGCGATGGACAACTACTTGGAGGCGCGCTGGGCGCGATGCGAACGCGACGCGCAGCTCCTCGCCGCCTTCTCCTATCGCAGCGTTCTGGCTCGCGGCTTTACGTTGGTGCGCGACAAAGCGGGACGGCCCATGCGCACTGCTGCCGCGCTCGCGCTTGGCGCGCCAATCGGGATCGAATTCGCCGACGGCAGTGCCAGCGCGCGAGTCGAGGCCGTGCAGACGACGCCGCGTCAGGAGCCGGCGCGGCCGCGCCGTCGGCGCGATCCGGGCCCCGGACAAGGCAGCTTGTTCTAACGCCAACCACCGCCGCAGTAATCGCCACGACAACACGCGCCTACGGTTCAGGCCGACGTGAATCGGGCAGAGCGCCTGCACGATGACGGTGCATTGCTCGTTCGTTGACAATGTCTGCGAGCGCGCGCGGGCAAATGGTCGGCGCTCTCAACCGATCGAGCGCCGGCGCAACCGGTTCAGCGCGGCGAGCGGCGCTCGCGATCACAAACCGGGTGTTCCGTCCTCAGCGCAGAGTGATTATGTTGCCCGACGCGCAGGCCGCAGGCGAGTCGCATCCGCGACGGAGGTTCAGTTGCTCAATCGTACCGATCGCCCATCCCCCATGCCCGGCGAGGCCGAGGTCAAATATCTCGACGGCGATTTCCGCGTCGTGCGGCCGGGCGCGTTCGTGCGTTGCGCCGTGACCGGCCTGCCCATTCCGCTCGAGGAACTCAGATACTGGAGCGTCGAACTGCAGGAAGCCTACGTTTCGCCGGAGGCAGTGCTGCAGCGGCACGGGTCCTTGTACGCCGGAAGATCGTAAAATCCGGTACTCCCCTGTTGCGGTTGGTCCACCGCAGCCTATCGGCGGACCGCGGCCGCTGCCTCCTTGTTGTGCGGCTGCGCGGCACGATACTTGCCCCACTTTGCGTATCGGCCTTGCCATCGCGGGCGACGCGAACCAAGCGGCAGAAACTCTTTCCATGTGCACCGTCAATGCCTTGTCGTCTCGCTTGGCGCCGGGCCGCACCGGGATCGCGGTCGTGATCGTGTCCGCAGGGCGGCTTGGCCTTGCGCACAATAAAGAGGCAGACTGCCGGCTGGTGCGGCGAATACATCGCAGCGCAGATCCGACGCGGCCATGACCGCCATCGATCGCCGGCCGCCCCTCCTCGAAGCGCGCGGCATCGTCAAGCGGTTCGGCGCGTTGCTCGCCAACGATGTCGCCGAGTTCAGTGTGCGCGCCGGCGAGGTCGTTGCGCTCCTCGGCGAGAACGGCGCCGGCAAAAGCACGCTCGCCAAAATCCTGTACGGCTACTACGCGGCCGATGCCGGCGACATCCTGGTGAACGGCGAGCGCGTCGCGATTTCCGCGCCAAGCGATTGCCGCGCGCTTGGCGTCGGCATGGTCTTCCAGAATTTTACGCTCGTCCCGGCGCTGAGCGTGTTCGAAAATGTGGCGTTGTTCCAACCGAACCTTCCGGCCGTGGTGCCGCGCGCCGAGCTTCTTAAGCGCATGCGCCGCTATGCCGATCGGTTTCGCCTCGCCGTCGATCCCTGGGCGCCGGTGCGGCAGCTTGCGATCGGGGATCAGCAGAAGGTCGAGATTCTCAAGCAGCTGCTCGCCGGCGCCCGAGTGCTGATTCTGGATGAGTCGACCAAGGTGCTGGCCCCGCCGGAAAGCGAGGGATTGTTCAGAACCGTCGCCGAGCTGCGGGGTGAGGGGCTGGGCGTCGTGTTGATCACTCACAAGCTCCACGAGGTTCTTGCCTGCGCCGATCGGATCGCCGTCATGCGGCAGGGTCGCATCGCCGGCGTCCTTGACCGGAGCGAGGCTTCCGAGGCGGGCCTGCTTGCGCTGATGTTCGGCGAGGCGGTGGCGCGCCCGGCGCCGCCGCCGCGTGGCGAGCGCAACACGGACGCGGCCTGCGCGCTTGAACTCGCCGGCGTATCGACCTCTGGGGAGGGCGGGCGCACGCCGCTGCGTGCTCTTTCACTGACCGTGCGCTCGGGTGAGATTGTCGGCGTCGCCGGCGTGTCCGGCAATGGCCAGCGCGAGCTTGGCGATCTCGTCAGCGGCCTGGAGTGGCCTGCCGCCGGAACGAAACGACTGTGGGGCGAAGACGCCTCGCAATGGTCGATCGCCAGGATACGCGCGAACGGGGTCGCAATCATTCCGGAAGATGCGCTTGCGTTCGCCTGCGTCGCCGACTTGACCGTGCGGGAAAATCTGGCGCTTGGCAGCGGGCGGCGATACCGCGCCGGGCTGGGTATGAACTGGGACGGCGTTGACGCCGACATGCAGCGCAGCTTCGTCCGCTTGGGGTTTCCCCGTCCGCCGTTCGCAGCGCGGGCCGCCACGCTTTCCGGCGGCAATCTGCAGCGTCTGGTGCTTGCTCGCGAACTCGCGCACCAGCCGAGGCTCGTGGTCGCGCTCTATCCGACGCGCGGCCTCGACGCGCGCAGCACCATGGCAGTTCGCGCCTTGCTGCGCGAGGCCGGTACCCGCGGCGCCGGCGTGCTGGTGGTGTCCGAGGATCTCGATGAGTTGTTTGAATTGAGCGACCGGCTGCTGGTGCTGTTTCACGGCGCGATCGCCGGCGAATTCGAACCGCAGGATTTTCGCGCGGAGGCGGTCG